>Ga0209259_1000132_pt1 | contig 19276 bp, 11 predicted proteins | sample WorMetGr2BELIZE1_FD_187417 | JGI IMG/M metagenome (GOLD analysis project Ga0209259, IMG submission 187417) | Marine gutless worms symbiont microbial communities from Max Planck institute for Marine Microbiology, Germany - Inanidrilus... ...
CCACGCCTGAGCGCTTTGAGTGTAGTTGCTACAATAAAGGCGCTATATAAATACATTCTTTCCTTTCCTTTTTCCTTTCCTTTAATACAGGCCAGTCTGTCAGTGTAATCATAATAAAAACAAGAGGTCTTTTTGTCAGGCAGTTTCCACATGATCTATTTACATATCCCCAACCTGCTGTTTTGTGGTAAAAAATTGAAGAATCCAGCTTTGCCTTTTTTGCATTATCATCTATGCATACATTACACAGTAATCTACATACATGATGTCTGTGCATTCATTGGCAGATGTGTGTGTGTTTGTGTGCAGGAGATCACTGAGTGGGGTGAGTAACATCAGCGTTGATGAAAGCATCCCAGTTGATCCTCGTGAAAACAACTACGACAGCAGTGAATCCGAGTCCGAGCGCAACGAGTGTGAAGCGCGTGTACTGACACGCAGACATGTAAGACAGCTAGTTTGATATATCCATTATCACTGGACCACTTACTGTCTCAATTATTGGAACTTATTCACTGCACTGAATGGCATGTGTTTGCCCAATTCCTGGTCCATAGTGTGCTTGCGAAATTCAGAGCCCTTGAAAGAAATTAAAAACAGATGAGTCAAAGTACTTGAAAAGTCCTTGAATTGAAACTATAGTCCTTGAAAATAGTAGTTGTTAATAATAGTTCCTCACTGCAAGCTTGTGTGTATATCACTGGTCGTGCTGTTCCAGCATTGATTTTAATAGCATTTCATAGACTGTCTGCAAGTGTACATATTGGTGCCAGTGCAAATCTGGATTGATTAGAAGAGGGAGGCTGTATAGCAGTTGTGTGCGAAGTAGTATGCTACATGGAAGTGAGACCTGGCCTGGTAGGAAAGAAAACGAGTTGGCACTTCAGCAAGCATAGATGAGAATGGTAAGATGGATGTTTGATGTTAAGGTAGAAGATAAATTCCCAAGTAAAGAGTTGAGAGAAAGACTAGGAATAGGTGATGTAATCTTGGTACTACAGCAAAACAGGCTTCGATGGTATGGGCATGTGTTGCGAAAAGAAGACAATGATTGGGTAAAGAAATGTATGGAGTATGAGATGGAGGGCTCCAAACCAACAGGTAGACCAAAGAGGACTTGGAGAGAAGTTGTACAAAAAGATTGTAAAAAAACGTAAATTGAATAGGGTGGACGCTATGGATTGTAGTAGATGGAAGAAGCTGATAAAAGTTGGATGATGATCAGGATACGTGAGTGGGTGAATGTTTCTTCTGGTACAAGCTCACCCGGATGGTCCCGGACAAAGGGTCAAAAACGGTTGTAGTAGTAGTAGTAGTTCACAGACTGTCTTTACTTTATGAAGTCTCACTTCTTATGAGCGAGAAATTATAGGTTGTGTGAGTTGTATGTTAAGTAACAGTGAGAAGTGGCCAGTGAAGAAAGAGAACCAGTTGACACTTCAGCGAGCTGAGATGAGAATGATTAAGTGATGTGTGGCATTAAAATAACCAACGGGTTTTCGATTAGTGAATTGAGAGAGAGACTAGAAATAGATGATATAATTACAGTGATACAGCGGCATAGGTTAAGTTGGTATGGGCATGTTTTAAGAAAGATGAGAATGATTGGGTGAAAAAATGCATAGATTTTGAAGTGGAAGCTGTAAGACCTAGAGCCAGGTCAAAGAAAACTTGGAGTGAGATCATAGAAAAAGATTGTCAAACCCGACAGATATGAAGATGAAGATTGAAGTATCATGAAGATGCTATGGACCGTAGACTATGGAGAAAGTTAACTAAAGATGTTATATAATCGCCATAAAGATGGGGTGTGAGTGAGTGAATGTTTCTTCTGGTACCGGCTCACTTGGGTCGACCTGTATAAAGGACCGTTAAACAGGTTGTTGGTTGTCATTTTATAGACTGTCAGCTGTTTGTCACTGTAGTACTGGTGGATATGTGTGTTTTTGTTTTTAAAAGATTTTTTTGCAGTGAGGCTTATGATAAAGTTCGTATTTCATTCTGGTAATTTTGGTTCTCGTAAAACGTGGTTAAGAGCCTAGAAAGGTTCTTGAATATTTTGCTTCAACTGCCTTGTGAACCTGAGAATTGCAACTTGAACTTTTTTCTGTGCATTTTAGAAAAAATCTGCCGATGTTGATTCTCTGACGCGGGTGAAGTCTGCTGTGTTACCAACAAGTGGTTCATCTGCACGATTATCAGGTCTTGGTGATAATCAGGCTGTTACTGCGGTGCGTCAGCGACGGATGACGATACCAGAACGGCCAAATTACAGCTTGAATCTGTGGAGCATAATGAAAAATTGTATTGGCAAAGACTTAAGCAAGATACCCATGCCAGTAAGTTTAGCTAATATGGTCTGTTGTAGTGCATTTGAATGGTATGGAGACGATGTAGGTGACACAGTTGAGGAAAACTCTAGCATCTTTTTCCTTATCCAAATGTGCTGGTTGCCATTAGCAAGGGCATGTGGCAGCGAAACTGCTCAAACAACATCTCCATTCTGGAGTATACTGTGAGTGTAACTTTTTTTTGCTACAGCTGAACGAGACCAGTGTTTTGTGGCAATACGTATATACGCCGTGAGTCAAAAAAAGGGTGCCACCCTAATCATGGCTATAACTTTGTCTATTCTTGATCGTTTGCAAAATTCTTTCATTGTCACAGGGAGCACTAAATTTCCAACAAAACCCGTATTAGGTTACCCACCACACCTTAAGTTCGTTGCTGCTTTACCTTGGAAAACCTAGAAATCAGACATTTGCACTTCTCATGCACATAAAACATGCTTCAAATGCGACTTTTTATCATCTGTCCAACAGACAAAAAATGCTAAATGTCATGAAAATAAGTGAAAAGATTGACACCATACAAAATATCAATATTTTACTTTTTGTTTGTTTACTGTCCTTAACAAGCTTAAAGCTTTGCAGTTAAGCAAGGTAGGCCTATCGACCATCAAGCATCAACACAGTAAAAAGCTGACACGATGGACAGAGCCAGCCACTTGAACCAAAAACACAACACATGAAGAATGCAAACTGTTTGCAAGAGTTTGATCACAAAAGATGTTCAAAATGTCCACCATTTGCACAGACACATGCTTGAAGATGCTTTCTTCACTGGTCAATTGCAGTGTCAATAATGTCCTGTCGGAAATCTGACCATACTGCAATTAAGCATTTCTTGAGTTCGTTAAGGACAGTGAACGAACAAAAAAAAACAAAATGTTGATATTTTGCATGGTGTTAATCTTTGCACTTATTTTCGTGACATTTGGCAGACATCTGTTGGATAGATGATAAAAAGTCAGAATTGAAACATGCATGAGAATGCAAAATTTCTGATTTTTAAGTTTTCCAAGGTAATGCAGCTACACACTTAAGGTGTGGTAGGTATACTGGTTTTGTTGGAAATTTACTGCTCTTTGCAGCAATGAAAGAAGTTTGCACATCTACTGAGAATTGACAAAGTTATAGCTATGGTTAGGGTAGCACCCTTTTTTGACTCACGGTGTAGAACAAATACAGCTGTTAGTGTCAGTGCAAATACAGGCTGAGACGTGTAAACTTCTGCTGTTTATATCTGTCAGTTTAATAGTATAAGCTGCACAATGCAGCTAGCAGTTTCGATTGAGTTGTCTATTTATTCAGTTTCTTTGATCCAACCATTTTCTCTGTGTGAAGGACAACTTGGATATTTTATGAAATATAAAATAAAGGTGCATGTTATGTGCCACTGTAGGTGAATTTCAGTGAGCCACTGTCATTTCTGCAACGTTTAACAGAGGATTTTGAGTACTCCGACTGCCTTGATAGAGCAGCAATTGTTGCCAGTGACTCCATTGAGCAGATGGCTTACGTTGCTGCATTTACTATTTCATCGTATGCAACAACAACGACTCGCACCCAAAAGCCGTTTAATCCTCTGCTGGGTGAGACATATGAATGTGACCGACTGAGTGATATGGGCTGGCGATCTGTGGCAGAACAGGTTCTTCTTCTGTTTTTTTTGCTCCTGCCAGTAGTGGTTGAGTGTCGTTTAGTATTAATGTTAATAGTCAGTATTTTGCCTTTTTCAGAGTCATCGTTCCCGCTGCACATTGTACAGCTTCATTTCTTAGAGTTGGTGACGGTTGTGATTCTAAATAATATGGCGAGCCTTGTGGCCCCTCTGTGACATCTCACACACTCACTGAGTTTTTGTTTAATTTGTATTCTTTCCCTGAGTGGGGGGATGGTGGAGGTGGGCACTGGTTAGTCCGGATGGAGTGGCGCCCAGCCGGATGGTCAGTGTGTCTGCCTCTGTTAATCTTCCCTTGCTCCATAAAGTCCAGAAGTTCTCTTCTGGCACTGGCTCACCCGGGTGGTCCCGGAATAAGGGCCGTAAAACGGTTGTGGTGGTGGTGGTGGCATGCTTTCCCTGGAGTTACTGCAGGTTGCCTGGGCTCCCGAACAGAGAAGTATTGGGGATGATTAGAATAGATTACAGCCTGCCAGGTGCTCTTCCTGTTACTTAACCACAGTCACGTTTCTTTACCCAGTCATTGTCTTCTTTTCACAACACGTGCCCATACCCTACATTATAGTTTGGTTTCTCAGAGTCTGGTGCATTAATCAGGTTGCTCCTACTGCAGGAGCATTTTCATGAACAGCCAGTGGTGCATTTTACGCCACATCACAGCACTAGCTAGATGCAGCCTATTGCTACAGACAGTAGCATGGTCTGTTTGCAACGACAGTGAGTCTTGCAAAAACAGCCGAACTGATCGAGATGCTGTTTGGGATATGGACTCGGGTCGTTCCAAGGAACTATGTATTAGATGGGGATCCAGTTTCCCCCATGGGATACGGCAGTTTTGAAGGGGATGATTGTCGGGATGTTCCTGCATGCCACCAAGCACTGTTCCTGGTGGTCCTGATGTCAGGATTTTGCCACATGCAGTCAACTAATGTTCCAGTTGGCCGGCCGCAAAAGCAGTCGAGTGTCCCATTAAATTTTCTCATGAAAATCCCGCCACCGCGATGCAGCCTGTCAACAAAATTCTTTGACCACTTGTTCATAGTGTGGTTGATGCCTCTGATGTCACAGCAACCAGTCATGAACAGTGCATCTCTTGGTTGTTCACAAAACATGCTCCTGCTGTATTCTGAGCCTGGTTAACAAACTGTACCCTGATTACTGATAAAAACTCAGCTTATAGGACAGTTGCTTATCCCGTGTATGAGAGCTGCTGTGCCGATGGTGATGCCTTGATGTGGTGAACTGTGTCTGCAGGTGAGCCATCACCCACCCGTTGTTGCAATGTTCACCGAGAGCAAGCTCTGGTCGTCCTGGCAGGAGTTCACGATGTCAAGCAAGTTCCGTGGCAAATATGTACAGATTATTCCACTTGGTTAGTGATGTCAGTGAGTTGTTGTTTTGTTTTGTTGTTAGCAGTGACACAGACGACTGTTAGATGGACTGTGTATGGCATCAATTCCATTAGACCAATGTTTCCATAACTTCCCTGTATTAAATCAAATGTTGTCAGACAGTCACCAGCTAATTACAGAATTTATTACATTTTGCGTAAGTCGTAGACGCATCATGTCTATGTATACAGGTGCAAAAGCAGTTGTTAGAACAGTTTATGGTAATAGTAGCGGTTTTGAGGTAGAAGTTGGCATACATCAAGGTTCAGCATTGAGCCCACTGTTATCTGTGATTGTCATGGAAGCCATATCTAGAGAATTTAGTGGCCTTACCCTGGGAGCTGTTGTATGCTGATGACTTGGCTGTGATAGCTGAAACTGAGGAGGATTTAATTAAGAAGCATAATGAATGGAAGAATAATGTGGAGAATAGAGGTATGAGAGTAAATATGAATAAAACCAAGGTTATGTATGATAAGTGGAGAACGTCAGAAGCCATTGCAGAAGGCTGCATGATGGCCATGTGGTGTATGTGGCAGAGGTGTTGGTAGTAATTCAGTACAATGTACTAGTTGTCACATGTGGGTACACAAGAAGTGTAGTGGTATAAAGGGAAGCATGTACAATGTGATGAGGTCATTTATTTGTAGAGGTTGCTCAAATCCTGTAATCAGTACAGGTCATACAAGTGTGGATATTGGTGCCAGTGCAAATCTGGTATGGGCACATGCTGCGAAAAGAAGACACTGTTTGGGTGAAGAAATGTATGGAATATGAGGTGGAGGGCTCCAGACCAAGAGGTAGACCATAGAGGACATGGAAAGAGGTTGTGCAACAAGATTGCCAAGCTCGTAATTTGAACAAGGAGGATGCTATGGATCGTGGTAGATGGAAGAAGCTGATAAAGATTGGATGATGATCAGGATGGTGGGTGGGTGAGTGTTTCTTCTGGTACCGTCTCACTTGGATAGTCCCAGACAAAGGGCTGTAAAACGGTTGTTGTTGTAGACGACGCGAAATGTACACTGGTCGCTCACGCACGTCTGTCTGTGTGTGTGTCTGAGTGTCTGTCCCTCGCCACTTTCCCACACTACTGCGTGGCCCAGATGTAACTTGGGGAAATGGTAGGGGATGCCTTCTAGTTGAGCACTATTGGGCGGATTTGCAATCGGTGCATGGGTTTCATTGCTATGACAATATAGTGCCGAAATATTGGTCACAGCATCTGTGTTTCTGTGAGACTATCTGTCCCTCGCCGCATTCCCACACTACTGCATGGACCCAGATGTAAGTTGGGGGAATGATTGAGGGTGCCCTGTTGGACGGATTTGCAGTCGGTGCACAGGTTTCATTGCTATAACAACATAGCACAAATGCGAAATGTCAGCAAGTGCTCTGTACTGGCTCTGTGTCTGGTTACAGACTAGTCATGCTTGTTGTGCCTGTCGCCAACAGGTTACAGGGAAGTTACAGCCTTTCAGACCATCTTGACAAGTCCGGATGGTTGGCATGTCATTAATTAGTCTGGCAGCTAGTCATGTCATATCAGACTGATGGGATTTGGCAAACAACACAACATAACAGACGGACTTCACACTCTAGCAGTAGGCCCCTTAAGTGCGTCCATTTAATACAAATTGACATAATTGTTTGGTACGGAAGTAGACCTCGGCACTGGCCACATTGTACTAGACGGGGTTCCAGCTCACGCGAAAGGGCACAGCACCCCCCTCTTTTCGGCCCATGTCTATTGTGGCCACGGTCGCCCATCTCAGCTACTGCTGAGCTCTTGTTACAACAGTCTTATTATTCTGTAGAAAGTCGATTGCACATTACAGGGAAATTAGATGCAAGTTAGCGACTTGCATGACAAGTCACCGGAGAAGTAAAAGTTCATGAAATTACATCAAAACTGTTTTAATGGAATTTAGCTTGTGAGGATGATACTTAAGGTTCTTATTAATTATTTGAATTATTACTAGAACGTTGCAACCCATGGCCACATGTCGCCAATTGCCATATCTCCATAAGCCAGCTATTGTCGTTGTGACGTCATTCTCATTATCGCTATATGGCGCTCGCAGCCTGCGAGTCAGCTATTCTCATTATGACGTCATGCTCATTGTGACATCATTCGCTACTGAGCTGGCCATGCCCAACGTTACGGACAAATGTACGTACATTACATTCGTTACGTATGTATGGACACCTTACCGCATTTAATATATAAAGATATCAGTTAATTGTTAATGCGCATTTTGTGCAGGATCACGGTTGACAATTGTGTTTGTGTTAGTTATTTTCCTCAGGAATATGGCGGTGGATCAAAAGAGTGCTCAGTTGGTGATTTTCTGTGGTTGGGGTCTGTAGTTTTTTCCTTCAGTGCTTTAACACTTAATCGTGTGACAGGAAGTGCATCCAGCCAATAGAAAACCTGTGCAATTATCCCTAAATGTTCAAAATGTTCCCTTCCAGAGCAGGTGAAAGAAGAGAATGGAGGGGAACTGGCTAACCCAGGTTTATCTGGAAAACAGCTTTTAAAACAAAGGTGGCGGCGACGGTGGCGGTTTATTATTTCCGTCTTTGCATTGAGTCGTATGTGCTGTAATGCATTGGCCAGGCATTGCTCACCTTGTGTTCTCGAGGGGTGGTGGTCACTATACGTGGCGTAAGGTATCGACAACCGTTCACAACATTATTGTCGGCCGACTCTGGGTTGACAACCATGGTGAGATGGACATTACAAATCATAAGACTGGTGATGTCTGTCGTCTCAAATATGCTTCATACAGCTACTTCTCACGCGACATGCCTCACAAGGTTTTTCATTTGTATACAACAGTTTTGTTCTTTGGTACTCCTTCAGTACTGAGATGCATCCAGCATGTATAATGCTTCTGTGGATACAAAGGTCCGGTTTTGGGACATGTATGAAGTCTTGCTCAAACCTGGATTAACTTCAGAAAAACAGTCTGCTGAAACACAGCAATGATGTGGTATTTCTGATGGAACACTGTTGATGGTAGCAGTCACAGCATCTGCGATCAGTCACGTCATCATCATAGGTTATCTGTTGTTTGCGCCTCTCCACTGTCAGTGACGGGGCATTTCTGGTTGCTGCTGCACGTACTTCAGAGCATGTCTGAAGACCTACCTCTTCTCACCGTCCTTCCGATATAACTGTAGAGTGCCAGTGCAGTGACTTTTGTCATTTTGGGTGGCCCCACGTGGGGCCAGGGCATCCCCTTTTCCCCTTTGTTCATTCACTTCCTCATCTTTTGCTGTTTTTTTTAGTTTTTCCTTTTTTTTCTTTTCTCATTCACTTTGCCTTTTTCCTTCTTTTGTCCATTTCTTCCCTTTCTACCAGAACAGTCCTACTCCATTTCCAGGCCGGAGGTCGTAGGAAGCGACCGAACCTGGGTTCAGTTTGTTCTGTTTATTTTGTGTTACCTGTATTTCTTAGTTAAGGTTAATGTTGGTGTTTTGTTGTATTTGGTTTAGTTTGGTCTTATAGTCGTTGTCTGCTTCTGTTGTAGGCAATAGCGTAATAATTTAAATGAGCCTGTCGATCCCTTTCCCTTTTTGGGTGGCTGCTGAAAAAATGCAGCCATTGTTGAGGTTAATATATTGCTAGCCTTCCTTCACCAGGTAAGGATAACTCTCCACCCCTGACCTTTCGTCTCTGATATAGCCGTATTTGTGCTGAAAAGGGACATTGAACTCCAACCAACCAACCAACCATTTTGGGTGCTTTAATCATTACACGACATTTCAGTGCATGGTTACGGTCACCCAGTACACACTGATGGTGGTTATTGGTAGACTGCCAGTCGTATTTAGATTACTGTAATGTCAGCATTGTCTTCCTTTTCCTATATTGATGTAATGTAAAGTAGTCCCATGGATTTGTATAGCACCTAATACATGATACTCATGTCTAAGGTGTGCAGGTGTGGCCCATGTTAATGAGAGATTGCAATTTTACCTGCCACTGACACGTTTGATGCATGAGTCATACATTGCTTTACTCCCCAGCTGTACAGCATCACTGCACCTTGGCTGCTATTCATTTTCCATCCCGCTGAGGGTAGATGGCTGAGTTGGCCTGGTGGCTGATTATGTACCAAGATGGTATACCTGCAAATGGTCACTCATTCCAGTACTAACCGGCCTCTGTGTAGAGTAACTTCGTTGATATGCATAACTTCGTTGCCACTAGGCCAAACCAAAGCTTAAGTCCCGTTTTCCAACACATAACAGGGCGTAAGGCTGTTAGATGAAGCAAACTACTGCAGTCTGACTCTGGTAGCTACTGGTAGGTGGATGGTATACCAGGTGACATAAATTGTTGCATATAAGGAAAGATGGGCCTTGGCGTTGTAGGTATGGTAGGTTGTGTTAGATGTTCGAAAATGACACTTTACTGTGTCAGTTGTGTCTGTATGTTGGTTTCTTCTTAACTTGTGATCAATACTCAACAGTGCTTAACTTCCTAGCATTACAGTATGTGCAGCTTACAGCCAGTAGAGTAAGAGGCTGCCTGCTGTTACAGTTACTGTTCAGTCTTCTGGGACAGGAACTGTCTCAGAAGACTGAACAGTAACTAGCTAAGAACTCATGGTCAGGTACAGCTCCTCAGAGGGTGCTTTGGCTAGTGTTTATTGTGTAAACAAAGAGAATGCTGTGGGCTGTAGTAAATACAAGAAATTAATAAAGATATTGAGTAATACGAACAAAGACAGGTAATGAGTGAGTGAGTGAATGTTTTTTTCTGGTACCGGCTCACCTGAGTTGTCCTGAATGAGGGATGCTTAAATGAGTTGTTGCTGCTGTCGTTGAAGTGTAGTGATAATACCAACAGCGTGTGACAGGAAACGGCTTCATACCTTGTCAGTTGCATGGTTAAAGTACAATACCATTTTAGGTGTTATTTGCAGTATTACAAGCACATTTAGAATTCTGCTGTAATTGTATATTCTGTCAGTGTGATTGTCGCAGTTGCTGTAAAAAGTTTCTGTGGTGCAGTGTTAGTGTAAATCATTAGTGGTGTGCCAAACGCAGGTGACTGGAGTTATCCAGGACTCGTCCGGTCAGGTTCGATATGTCTTGTCTGGAACGTGGGACAACAAGCTCGAGGGAGCTCCTGTGCTTAACACCATTGAGAGCAGTAAAGGGAAAGTCATGTACGAGACGGGCGAAACAAAAGTTCTCTGGCAGCGGCGTTATCCTGCGTAAGATGAACACTGCTGTTCATTGTCTAGTTGTGTCATTATGATCATTCTTGTGCAGTGAACTGACTGTAGCTCAGTGGAGGTTTACAGAGCACAAGTACTGGCATTGAACAGCTGATATAAAAGGATTAGGAGTCAGTTTGTGGGCCAAGAAATGCTGAGGTCCGGTCGGTGGTTTTCCCTGGTTGCCACCAGTGCTTTGAATTCCCTACAGTGCTTTGATGATAGGTTGGGTGACAGTATTGGCATCCACCCCATACCATTATCGACAGAGCTTCTCGTTTAGAAACATGAGCCACCCTGTAGGACGGTTAAACAACAAGGATCAGCTGTCGCTGACAAACCCGCACGATGCGCTGCATTTTGGCGAACGTGCTGCAAACAAATAACGTGGATGCTCAGTGTGACAAACTTGCGACCAAACTAAGTTGACAACGATGCGCGTCAAAAGTCGCCAATTTTCACCTGCGCACCTGCATTTGATGCCTTTGTTGGGGGTGACCCCGTTTGAGTTTTGCTGAGATTTTCAGCATCAGAAAACTTAAGAGTCCCTGGGCTATCATGTGGCATTGTTGCATGATCGTACATTTAGCTGTTTCAGTAGAACACCGATTTGTGACGGACGGATGGACACACAACGACAGCTAATACCTGCACTAGCTAGTGTCATGTGGATAAAAAAACTGCAAAACAGCATTAAACAACTAGGTTTTCCACTAGTGACCTGGAATAATGTGTTTGTGAGAAAATATAGAATATAGAACTGTGTTGAGTATATCTGCCATGGTTGAGTGACACGGTGCTGGTTGACAATGTGGCATATTGCAGACCTGAGCTGGAGCGTTGCTATCACTTCACAAAGTTTGCCGTGGAACTCAACGAGCCTGCGGCTGATGTGGCACCGACTGACAGCCGCAACCGGCCTGACCAGCGGCTGATGGAAGAAGGCAACTGGGACGAGGCAAACAGGGTGAAAGTTCTTCTTGAAGACAAACAGCGAGCTGCGGCACGGCAAATGCTGGCAGCCACTGCAGGTACACAGTTGTTTACATAATTAATTCATAACTATTTCGCTTATCGATAAGGGTCGAACGATCCAGCCAAAATTAGATCGGAGCGATCCAGTAAAATCGGCCGCCTTCGAATCGGCGATTCAGTATCGATCCGATACCGACAGTGACCTTCCATGGACCATGAGAAAATATACGCCCATTAACAAACGAAAGTGTAATACACTGCACAAATGGCGTGGTGCACGCAACTCCGCTGTCTGCGGCTGACATTGGCTGCTTTCGGTTGTCAATCAAATCGGGATTATCAATAGCATTAGCTAGCTCTCGTTTGGCGACGCAAATTCAAAAGGATGCGCCGCCCTAGGGCCTAGACCACCTGCGACGGTCTGCCGCTCGCGATAAGTCATGACGTCATCAGGTGTCAGTCATTCGTGGCCGCCGCCGTTGAGCCCGTCGGACGGTGTGGACAGTTTCGGTGGCGATTCGCCGGCGAATTAGTGAAACTTTACCCAGCACACGCACAGACTACATTGTATTGTGTGACACAACCAGCATTTTGCATGCATGACCAGCTACGATGATCGGTTAGTAACCGATTATCACGTGACGATGATCGGTTATGGAAAAAAAACAGAGTTTCACATCCCGACTGCTAATAGGTGCCGTCCCTGGTACTAAACAATAGCCACCTTTGATGTCGCTACATGCTCTGCCGGTTGTAAACGCTGAGCTATTCCGTGAAAGACGGGTTTACAATTACCCGGTGAATCAAACGGTGGAGTATATGGACGTTGACTGCCTACTCACATTACACACCGCATCAGTTCTTCCCACCTTCAGCTGGAGTCGCTGTCACGCCGTGTAATGGTATTACAAAGGATTCAGTGTAATAGAGCACTGATTATGCTTAGGCCCGCATCTCAGCTGTATGTCGGCATTGCCGCCGTTGATGTCGATACTCGGCGTACATGTTCTACCGGCTGTAAACGCTGTAATGCACTCGTTAAAGTCGACCGCGCGGTCTGTGGCTATGCGGATCTGAACAATCAAGATCGGATTCGATCCAGCCGCCGATTCGATTCGAATCCGATCTATAAAGATCGGATTCGATCCGAATTCAGTACTCGAATTGGTTCGAACCTTACTTATCGATAAAGGCGTGAGTCGGTGAAATTAATGTATATCAAATAGCAATGTCAGAAATTTGACCTGTTTTCCTCATGAATTTGTACTGTTGACTTTGGAAGTTGTGAAATTGAAATTACACTGCTTGTGTGATGGTTGGACTTGATTATCTTCACCTGAGCATTTTGATTGGTGGTTCGACACTGTTGGTTGAGTGACCAATCTTTAAACATCCTGATTCAAAGGTTTCCATAGTGAGACCTTTAGGCACCTAGGCCGAACACGTGGTAGCAACAGCTGTTATACAGCCAGCCATTAGCTGTTAGCTGGAACTCACAGTTAAGAACTGGAAGATTTTGTTGGACTATAGTTTACCACCTACATGCCCTTGCTCACAGAAGCTAGCTCATTTAGGATAGGGGGAAGATGCTAGAATTCTCATCATTGGTGTTACCTACACTGTGTGTCTTCAGTGCTTTGACGCTGTTGGTTGGGTGCAGGAAGGGCATCCGGCCTGTAAAAACTGGGTGCTGAGGTGCTGGCGTGGTTATCTGTCAGGAGCGAGGTGCAAATGATTCCATATTGTCCAGCCCAGCTGATGCCACTGCCACCCGATCATCTCTTGCTCCAGTAAAATCCGGAATGGTTTACCTTTCTGGTGCTGGATTACCCAGGTTGTCCTCGGAAAAAAGCCGTTAAATGGATGTAGTAGTAGTGGTGTTACCTACACTGTCTCTGTACCATGCATAGCCAAGTGTGTGGTGCTCAGCGTCGGCTTTCTCGGTCAACCTAAGCCTGGACAAACATGTTCCCAGCATGTGTGCTTCACGTTTCTTCTGGCTACGCCAACTTTGATGAGTTCGACCATCACTGGATGATGAGTCTGTGAAGACACTTGTCCACGCTTTTGTGACAGCTCGAGTTGACTACTGCAACACGGTACTCACCAGCTCACCGAGGTCCGTGACTGACAAACTTCAATGGGTGCTGAACGGCGCTGCACGTGTTGTCAGTGGCACGCGCAAGTACGACCGTGGACTGTCACAGATTTTACATGCCGACTGCTCGATATGGCAGACCCAGTCTGGTACAAGCTCGGTGTTGCAGTCCACCGATGTCTCCACAACAAAGCATCACAGTATCTGGTAGACTGCTGCATTCCAGTCTCAGACATCACCAGTCATCAGCGACTGTTTCGCACGTCATTGATTGCTGACCATACCACGCCATCGACGTAGCACATTCGGCAGTCTGAAATTCTCAGTCGCCCGGACCCACTGTCTGGAACTTGTTTCCAGACCAACTTAGAGACTCCGACTGCACTGAGTCTGTATCCTGACAGTCACTCAAGACATTCTTCTTCAACCATTATTAGCATGTTGCAGCGCATTAGAGGTGTATACAATTATGCACTATATAAATCCACATTTTACTTACTTACTTACTTACTTAGTTACTTACTTACTTACTTACTTACTTACTTACTTACTTACTTACTTACTTACTTACTTACTTACTTACTTACATGCATAAGAATAGGCCAATGCTTTGGTTAACTGGGTTATATTCATTGTTGTAGACATTGTTGTAGATGGACACTGTCCGGGTTACACGCCAAAATGGTTTGTGCAAGAAGAGGATGCCACGACCGGCAGCGTGATTCATCAATACACCGGCGAGTACTGGGAGTGTAAAGAAACGCAGGATTGGAGTCGCTGTCCTGATATTTACGTCTGAACTTTTGCCTTGTTGCGTTCTGTCTGTTGCCTTGATGACTGATTTGTTACCGTCATTTCTGCATGCTGCAACATTCTGCATGATGTTGACGAGGTGCTGATGACTGACGACGAGTCATCTGTTTCAATGCCGTTCATGCCATCTATTGTTCATTATTTGTCTGCAGTCAATCTGCCTGTATTTCATTGTATTCATTTGTGTAAATAGTGTATTACACATTTTTCACAGGGTGACCACTTGTCTAGAATGCTTGGAAATGGGGGAATTTTGACAGCCATCCAGAAATGGCAGGAAATAACCGGAAGTCAACAAAATGTCAGAAAAAAATCGTGTCAGGGAAAACTGTTTGTTCCTGACTTCACTTTTGGACAACATCAGTATTTAGTAGACTGTTGCAGGCTGGCTTGTATCACATGTTTTAAGGATTTTGCTGCTTATTAAATCATGTGAACGTTTTTGTAGAATGTGCACCAACATTTATAGCATACTGGTTGCACTGACAATAGCATATGCATAAAGTCACTGACATGGCTAACGCCACATGGGTAGGAGTGCCAGAATGAGTCGGGGAAAATGTAAGAAAATTTCACAGCACCTGGAGAGTGGACATACTGTTTTCAGCTTTGATGCAAGGCTGTGAGTTTGCAGGTGTGCTTTATAATAAGCCTGCAGTTAGTGATATTATTCAAACATGTTTGAGTCTGTACTGTATGCAGAACAGTCCGTGTTGACATGACTCTTGTTTGAGTAAAAGTGGTGTTGAGCACCTCCTATATATTATTAAGACTTTATTAGTGCTTCAGAATGGTTGTGTTATAGGGTATTTACCAAATTGTTTGTGCTGAATAGTTTGTAGTTAACGATTGACTGTGTTGTAATCACAGAAGACTAGATGGCTGTTTGTATACAGTGAATTGCATTTCAGTGTCTTCTCGATAAAACTGTTTGTGTTGTGCATCATTTATGCATGTGAAACGTGTAACGGTAAAGATTTGCGGTTTGATATATTCAGACTAATGGAATCAAATGTCATTGAAAATCAAAACATTTATTCCATGATTATTATTCAGAAAAAAATTCACAGTTGAAAATGATGTGAGGATGATGTTGGCTACTCGTACGTCTCACAATGAAATACAGCAAAAGTCAGAAAGGTGATATTACTTTTGCAGCACATTGCCATATTGTCTTGTGCTGCTACATAATATAGCGCCATTACAGTTCAGTCAACCAACCAACCAGTCTTTATTTTTGCTGTTTTAGTTGTGAGATGTAACCGATGTTTCTTAGAAACTGTTTTGAACTGTGAAGTGTTTTAGTGGTAATGTTGCTGTTTTATTAGCTCTCTAAATTTTGCTAACCTGCACAACACTACGATGTAATGAAATGTAGTGGCCAAATTGACATAATGTAACATATAATGTAATCTACGTCTGATTTTTGCATAAGTTAACTCAGCTGTGCTATCATATCACAGTCATTCTGAGTGAAGTATGTTTATAAATAAAGATTGAATTTATGGCCATGTCACCACATTTTAAGTGATTTTCGGCACATTTTCACAACACCTCTTTAGAGTTTGTCAGACCCCAGTTGAAATTCTGACATAGCCACTTGATTTGGCGACCTTGGTTTCCTGTCAGATATAAATATTTTGCCAATCAGTTGTCATTTGCCAGTGCTTTTTATGGCCGCACTGCATAACAGATGTGGGCATTATATTTTTGCCCTGTGGTTTCTTTGTGTCTCCTTCTATCTTTTTTCTATTCCTCGCCTAATCTCAGCGGCCGCAGATTGGATGTCTACCATACTTCCACACATGGTGTGGCCCTAGTGCGAATTTAGAATGCAGGTCTGAAATATGCTGCACGCAGCTCGCTGTAAATACAGGACACAAAAATGATACAAAAAATCGCCATCTGCGCACCATCGCACAACTTTGTCAGGCTATATCTTCGCAACTAAGGCACGTATCAACAATCGGAAAAAAACTTGTTAAGCAGCAATATCTCCGTCGCATGTCCTTACGGTATAGTGAACTTTGGCCCACTAGCGGCTGAGATCGTTTCTGTACTTTGGAGCACCCCAGCAAATTTCAGCGGGTTTCACATCTTTGCAGCGTTACTGCACAGCCAAACTGTGGCATTGAACAGAGGGCGCCACCTGTATATGGCAGGGTGGCCATCACGGTGGGCATTGGCCCACATTTCTAGTGACCATTTTTATTGCACTGACTGAAATGGTGTTATTTAATTCCACTTCAAAATCTGTTAGAACTGCTATTTTCAGCAACTGCAATTTCCTACAAGTTGTTGCAATTCTGTGGATTTAACAACATCTTTGCTGCTTTTGGGACATCTTTTTCTCTGAGCATGTCAGAAACAGATATTTGTGAGCTTGTAATCAGAATTCTGACACTGTCACTTGATTCAGCGACTCCAGTTCCTGCAAAATGTTGACATTTTGGCAATCATGCCTTTCCAGTGGCTGTGGCCGTACTGTGGAACAGTCTGCAATCAATGATAACGGCTTCAGCATCACTGCCTACATTCCAACAGGAACTTAAAACTTTGCTATTTCGATCTAGTTTCTACTGACTTCACTGTTGATTGTAACGAACACCATATGACTGTAAAGTGTCCTTGAACCAGTTTAGTGTTAAGCTTCACAATAATCAGTGCTTTCTGAACACTAATAATAATCATAATAACTCTTTGTTGTGTGTTGCAACAAAAAATACCAAAAACACCAGCTTTTTGGTCTTTTATGTTGCACATCTGCAGAAATGCCTGTATTTCTACTTCTGGCCCATAATCTGCTGTCACCATTGTTCTGAATGCTGTTATGTTCACATAAGGGATTGAAATTTTGCTACTTTTATTTCTGGTAATTTTTGGTCATAGTTTCAACGTGCATGCATATTTGAGCTTTAGGTCAAGATTCTGGCACTGAGGTTCACTTTGGCAACTCGGATTTCCTAAAGAAGGGGGATATCTTGGTGAGCAAAGGATCTTTTTGGTCAATTTTCCATTGTATCACCTGATTGACCCAGCGATGTAGAAAGTGCTTCACATTGTTTTCCCCACGATGATAATTTCCATTGAGTTTGGAGATGATATGACCACCTGTTGCCTAGTTATGATGTTTTTGCTGCTGATGCATTACATAATTTGTAACCTTGAATGCCAACGTTTTTAGGCCACATTGCAGCCTATTATTACAGTCAGGGTAGTGTGGTCTGTCTGTTTTGTTGGTCTGTTTGTCGGTCTGTCACATTTGTGAGCCCTGCAAAAACCGCTGAACTGATGGAGATACCATTTGGGTTGTGAACTCGGGTGGGCCCAAGGAACCATGTATTAGATGGCGTCTAGATCCCTCATGCAAAAGGGCAATTTTGAGGGGAAAAGGGACGGTCCATTGTAAAGTATAGGGACTCGCTGCCGTAAGCTGTGCAAAAAGGGCTGAACCAACTAAGATGCCATTTGGGATGTAGACTCGGGTTGGCCAAAGGAAGCAAGTGTTACATGGGGGTGCACATTGGTGCAACCTGGCGAATATGATTACACCATCCATGTGCAGTGGTGATGCTGCCTTTTTGTCAAATTACTTTGACCACTTGTTTGAAATTGCAGACCCCGATTTGTCTATTCACTTTGCAGCTTATATGGTACGACAATCAAGATAAATTGTTGTGCACCATACAGCTGTATGTGCATCAACAAATCTTGTGATCTGTTTATTGGACTCAAAAACAATCGCATACATGACTTTGGAGTCCATAACCACAATTTGCCTATTCACAGTACAACTTTTATAGAGCTACACTGATGATTAAGGTCAGTTTATAGGTGTTCGTATTCATTGTTAAGTATTTTTGGAGGAAAATTTTCCCCAAGTCCAGCAGATGTTGAATTTTGTCTTTGTGATCCCGTAAGGCACGTCTGTGCATGGAACTGCATATTTTGACATATTTGCATCAAAATAGTGCAGGCATCTTAGCTGCAGGTGAGAGAAAGAACTTTTAAAAAAACGAAAAAAAAGTGAAGTAAATGGGGTGCACAAAGTCACGAATCCTCAGAGAAGAAACCTCTGATGTGACATTTATGGTGATTGGTTAGGGTGTTAGTGGTGGGAGGTCAAATTTCATGCTTTACTGTTATCTCATCGTCCTTTAAACACTCACAAGGTATGCACTGGTTTTATCTTTCCAACTTTATCGTTCCTGCCTGCATTATATTGTTTACTATATTCACCATCTTGTGGCAAAGGGGAGTTTTCTTTTAGTGTTAACAGTGTTGTGATATATGTACGTAACTTGGTCCTTTTGATAAAGATCTCTGAATTTCTCAATTAAGGATGCATGTGTATGTCACATATCAAGATCGTTTAATTTGGCAGTTTCACATTCTGTGTAATGTGTCATTGCCTTTCTCTTTGGTGTCCTTTACTGAAACTGCATGTTTCAGAGTGACATAAACGTACAGAGCTGCATGTGGTCATAGCGTGCTTGAGAAATCTTTGAAAGTGCTTAAATTCACTGTTAATATTCAAGATCCTTGAAAGAACTTGAAAACACATGAGTCCTTGAAAATACTTGTCCTTGAGTTGTGAGATGCAGTTTTTGAAAATGTCATTATTGCACTGCTGCTTATTTGTGAAGGCTGATGTTTTATGTGTAAAAATTTTCGGCCGTGAATTCAGAATAAGTTGATAACATCAATCTGTCAGCTGTTACTCATTACAGTATTGATGGGTA
>Ga0209259_1000134_pt1 | contig 19069 bp, 18 predicted proteins | sample WorMetGr2BELIZE1_FD_187417 | JGI IMG/M metagenome (GOLD analysis project Ga0209259, IMG submission 187417) | Marine gutless worms symbiont microbial communities from Max Planck institute for Marine Microbiology, Germany - Inanidrilus... ...
AAAATACAAATAAGCCACATTCACACAGCGCCGAAATCAACAAGTGAATCGCAGGCACAAATTACCCACTTACTTACGGCCCCGGAGCCCGCACGGGGGCGCAAGGTAGTGTAGCAACACAGCTAAGGTGAGGTGGAAGTCTCTATAACAGGTATGTAGGAAATTTCCTGTGGAATCTAACAGTGAAAGAATTATGAAAATTGGTGTTCATTTGTCGATCTTATGACCAAAAAACAGTGGCCATTTTTTGGAACATATGAAAAATCTGTATTTTCTATTAACTTTTATATTATGATATTTATACAACAAGAGCACCACAACAAAAAGCAAACAACTTGAAGTAATATGAAAATGAAAAAACACACAATGTAACTAAACAGTGCACGACTTAGAGCCAGCCCTATGACTGCAATGACAATATGTCCAGATTAACTCACTTTAATGTGTTTACTTAGCATTGGGAAGCCATCAGATCTGTAAAAATAGCAAAAAAAAAACTAGCGGCTACGCTACGTGGTTCACAGCCGGAGGTGCAATCCGCATCGCTCATTATGACGTCATTGATGACGTCGTAACTCTGAAACTATAAGAGATAGAGAAAAACGGAGACCACCTCGCCCCATGAAATCCTCTGAGCTATCCAAAGATGAAAACCGCATCGCTCTACGACAACTTTTGCAAAACCGGAAACGATTTCATTTATGACGTCATAATTTGGGTTCACGACGTAAATTGCAAAAAATGGCTGGAAAGAATTTTAGTATTGGTGCGTTCTACAATATAACCAAAAATCAGGACAATCCGATCAAAACTGTAGGACGAGATAGTTTTTTTGAGCCCCAAAACCCCTAAAAATACCAGTTTTTAGGGGTCACCCAGCCCCCAGGGGTCGCACAACTCCTATATTATAGGGGACACAACCTGACCCAGACGTATAATATATGTCCTAGTTTGATCGAAATCGGATCAAAGACGGCTGAGAAAAACTCTGCACAAACAAACAAACAAACAGACAGACAAACCAACAGACACTACTAAAATAATGGTCACTTGGCCGTGAACCAACAGCAGTAACTAGAATGTGGGCCAATGCCCAACGTGATGGCCGCCCTGCCAAATATAGGTGGCGCCCTCTGTTCAATGCCGCAAAGTTTGGCTGACGCCTACTACTAGAGTTCCATGCAGTAATGCTGCCAAGATGCAAAATCCGTTGAAATTTGCAGGGGTGCCCCAAACTACCAGACCGATCTCAGCCGCTAGTAGGCCTAAGTCACCATATTGTGGGGACATCTGGAGAAGATATTGCTGCTTAACAGTTTTTTTCCGATTGTCGATAAGTGCCTTAGTTGCAAAAATATAGCCCGACAAAGTTGTACGATGGTGTGCAGATGGCGACTTTTTGGAGATTTTTTGCGTCCCGCATTTTCAGCGAGTCGCGTGCAGCACGTTTCAGACCTGCATCCTAAATTCGTACTAAGGCCACACCATGTGTGGAAATATGGCAGACATCCAACCTCTGACCGCTGAGATTAGGCGAGGAAAAAAAGATAGACAGAAGAAGATAGAAAGAAACGGGCAAACATATAATGGCCTGCCCTATTACATAGGGCGGCCATAAAAATAACACTTCAGCTACAGCTCAAGCAACCTATGGTTGCATGGTGAGACTTCAAGTTGGGCATTTGAAATGCAATCAAGTGATCAGGGTTCGACTTCCGGGTTGGGACACGTCTGTACAACAACCATGGATAAGTTGTTCACATCTTCGTGACCTGTCACCAAGCAGTATAATTCATTGCTGATCAATGACCAGAGTATGGCATCATTACCTGAAGCTATCAGCAACCCAAAAACTTGACTACATTAATAGTGTAACACGTAATGCAATATAATAACCTCAAAATCAGGCAGACTGCCGGACTTGACTTTAACTGACAAAGTCCTTGATGAACTTCTAGGCACTGTAGACAATGCAGGCATGGAATGAAAACGCGGAATTCCTACGCATACCATGTCAACTATGCTTATCTAATATCTGCACGTTGTCCAAGGAATAGTTTTCCAAGGAATCACTGTGTAACGTTACCCAGTTAGTTCTTAATACTAATTTCTGTGTCAACATATTTACAAAACATAACACAACAGATGACTTGCTAGAATAACAAATAAAAATATTAACACTGTACTAAATATTCTATCTGTATTCTGTCTGGATCAAATACTAGGCTGAATGGTGTTTTTGTATTCAGCCGAATAATATTATTATCATTTAATATTATTAAAAATAGATGGAATACAAATAACTGCAGTACATGGACGTTGGCTGAAAGAACAGTGGTTTGCTGTGACAGCAAGTAAACAGGACTATCATGTACTATGGGCTGCCAACTCAGCGGCCAGCACAGCTCTGCAAAGGCAACGTGCAGTTGCATGATGTGGAGTTTATCACAACAACAGTCCTGCTAGATAGGCATGTCATCTGCACAAATGTATGCCCGCCGTAAGTCCCTGAATGCATGACGCCGAGTTGCTGTCTGTCTGCAGCTGAGCACTGGACCATAACCTAACATTCCATATTCTGCTTGCTTGCATCCCTCCAAAGACACAGCATCCGGACCAGGCGTCTGCATAGTCTCAGTCTGTACTCTGGCTGCAGCGTGTCAGCTGGCTCAGCACTTCAAATCCACTCACCTGCTGGTGTGACAACTAGCCAGATTAACACTGCTCAGTGCAGCTGTCTTACGTTAATTACCTGCACCTGTGACCAGTGTTACCAAGTGCACATCTTCTTATCACAGCTTGGGACATTTGCTCTGACTAATGAACGCGTGTGTTAGCTGAAGACCTTGAACAATAAGTTTTTATTACAGAGAATTTTGTGTAAACTCCACTGTCATTTGCCACAACGATAACAATGAACTTGAACTTGTCATTATCACGACAACATCGCATTACAGTAGCTATTCGTATTTTAGTCGAGTTTGGCCGAATAATAGCGCCAATTATTCTTACTCAGCCAAAAAGTAATTTCCCATTTGGTACAGCCCTAAAACGACTATACATGTGTGCTGTTACTGACGTCTAATGTCAAAGCGTGCCAGAGAGACAAGGAGGTAATGTACTTTGGCAAACTCACTGGCAAGCTTACACAGTACCACAGGGCTGTATAAAGTTCACTGATGGACTCCTATCAAGACCAATCTGTGATGCTTTGATGTCTGCAATCATATTTTGGGAATCAGTTGACACAACATATTCTTAACACAGAACTTTGGAAATGAACTGCAGAATCAATCTTGAATGAAACACCATACTATGCAATCCATGACATCAACTTCAATGAACATTCTCTGCAACGCTGTTTTTCTGTCTCAGAAAGACTATCTGACAAATTTTGTTGGATCTGGATGATTATACACTTCTCTCAGAATTATATTCTGAGCTTGCTAGTGATGTCAACTGCTAAATCATGGCACCATACGGCCAGTGCTTCTCCAAAGTTAATTAGAATAGTATGATCAACAGTGGAATCTATATTACAGTCAAAATAACAAAAGGCATCTGTCATTCTATATAATAATTATGCCACTGAAATGTTAATATGCATGATATTCACCCTTACGACTTTCAGTTTCTGGTTCAAAAATGTAGGACTTGAACATTCTCTTAAGATGTGGCTCATAAGCAATGATATAAATCTAGCATGCATAAACAACTTTCATACAATAACAAATACATAACAGTCTACATATACACAGACTGGCCTAGTCATAAACTTGAAACAATAAGCAAAACTAGAATGTGGGCCCATGCCCAACATTATGGCCACCCTGCCGCATATAGGTGGCACCCTCTGCTCAATGCCGCAAAGTTTGGCTAACGCCCACTACTCGAGTGCAGTGCAGTAACGCTGCCAATACAGCAGAGTGCAAGACTTAGATGCAAAGTGAATTTTGCACCTGGTAAAATTCCGTCTCGGGGCAACAGCCCACAAAAATATATATACAGTCTACCAGCCCAGGATACGGCCAAATATTGTGCAAAGTTTGGTTGACCTCCGTTGAGCGACGTTGGCGCAGTAACGAAGCCAACACGCGAAACCCGTTCAAATTTGTTGGGGTGCCCCAAACTCCCGAACCGATCTCAGCCATTAGTGAAACGACGTTCACCATATTGTGAGGACTTGTGGAGGAGATATTGCTGTTTAACAAGTTTTTATTCTGATTGTCGATACATGCCTTTGTTGTGAAGATATAGCCGGACAAAGTTATGCAACGGTGCCCAGATGGCGAATTTTTGTGTCCTGTATTTTCAGCGAGCCACTTGCAGCATATTTCAGACATGCATTCTAAATTCACACTAAGGCCACATCATGTGTGTAAGTATGGTGGACATCCAATCTGTGACGGCTGAGATTAGGCGAAGAAAAAAGAAAGAAAGAAGAAAAAAAGAAGTAACTACAGGACGAAAATTTAATGTTCGCATATGCTACGTAGGGTGGCCATAGCAAGTAGATACTAAAGATACACAAATGAAGAGAAAATATACTGATTATAAATTGCAGTTATACATATCCATGTGTAAATGAAAAAATAGATGTAAATAAAACAATGACACATACACGGTGGGCCAAAAATGTGACCACTGACATTAACTGCTTATTGTTTAAAATGACTTAACCGATTTGCACAATGTTATGAGTGTGGCACGTCCTCTAGACTGATCAGATAAGCAACAGCTGCTATGTTTGCTGTCGTTCAAGCAGGCTGTAAACAACTGATAGCCCGCTACCTTGCTGGATTCTGGTCAAATCAATGCGGTCAATTTTCTTCTGCAACCTGTCCAGACTGGCTTTTCTCTACCTCTTTCAAGAACACTTCATCAAAAATAGTTAACATATGTGTTTGAGACAAAATTGCATTGAGACATACAGAAAAATGTGCCAACTGATTCCACACTTCGAAGATCTAATCAATCAAACACAGTAGCCTCATTTTGGCTCATCTTGTACGAAAAAATAGCATACAGTAAATTCACTGACTGACATTAAAACCTTCATTAGTATAAGAAGCTAATTTTGTTGGTAAATTATAAAATATTACGTCATTGTAACACTACATTCGCAGTTGTGAACATAAAGCAAACAGCAGACATGTTCCTACCTTGGCAGTGGATTGTGTATTTCTTTGTGCTTGCACAAAGCTGTGTGCAACTGACTTAGGATCATATCCCAGCTTTCCGCATCCGACTGTAGGAAAAGCAATCGATGACATTCCATCTAGTTCTGCCATTTGCAAAGCTGTCTCAATTGCTTTCTGAAGCAGCTATATACAATAGCAAAGCATTTAATCTGATATTTCACTAACGTGAGAAGTTAATCCTAAACAGTGAAGTGTGTGCACACTCTAGCTGCTCAGCAGTGGCAACATGCTGTAGTAAAACATCAACAACACAAACACATCTAATTCTTTACACACAGTTTTGCTTTAACTAAACTTTTGTGCCAACTGGGGCAAAAGTAAGAAATATATGTAAAGTACAAAAATCAGTGTCAGAATTTCTATTCGATGCGAGTTTTAGTCACCTAATACTCACAGATAAAACTGACAGTTTTGCAACAGCCCATTATTACCTCAATGCTTTGCGGATTTCTGTACTTAGCAATAGCAAGATGGTATATGTATCTAGACTGAATTGCACCACATGATCTTGTCCGAGAAACTTCACCAAACTGTGGCCAGTTGTCTTCCAGCTCCTGATGCACAAATTTAGTCACAAAATGAAACAAATCATACAAGCCTACCAACAACATAGTAACATAGTGGAAACATTATCCAGAATCAACTACCGGTACTTGCAATTTATTACTGAAATAATGACGTACTGTACTGCAAGACTTCAATACTTACAGACTTTGCTTAGGAATGTGCACAACAAAATGTTATATTCACATGTGTGGGCTCTATGGTTACACAAAACACTAGAAAAAATGCACCATTACTTTTTCCATTTTTACACGCCTTCAAGCCCAGCTCAATTACACTTCATTTATATTATCATCTATCAACAGTACGATAGTACAATACATATTTATGAACACTACTAGCAAAAAGCACGACTTCTATTTTGTATCTGTCATGGACTGTTAAACCGGGAAATGAATAAAAGGAAACTGCAAAAAACTCTCTCTGATGATTAATTGCAACAAAAATCTGCTACATTTTTATGTGCTATATGCCTTCTACTACCCCCAATCATAGCTAAATGCAGCATGGATTGGAAGGTTGGCCCGCATATAAATGTGATAGTCCGCATATAAATGTGCTACTATTCAGTCCAGAAAACGTTAACAGCACCAAAACAGATCACACTAATAACAAAGTAATCTTTATTTACAGTAACAACCGAGTTAGCTTACTTACTTACGCACGGACAAACAAGAACAGCAATTACAGTTTCGGCACAAAGTGCAAATATAACAGAGGAAGTGGGGCTGGGCTGAAGCTGACTACTGGTCAATGACCGAGGTAATATGGTTCTTCCTGGAACACTCCAGGTCAGATGAGTCGAGGAAGGCTGAATAACAACCGTTTAATGGCTCTTCATCCAGAACAACCCGGGTATACTGGTACTAAAAAATCTGCCGTGGCTAATGAGTTAGTTGACTACTAAGGTCAGAGCCAATAGAACAGCTGGCACCAAACACCGAGTTGCAGCCGGCACGAAATGCAGCTGAAAACTCGGTACCAGCTTCGTGCTTCGTCCGAACCTGACTGACATCTCGTCAGATACACTAGCACAGCTGCGAATATTTCTGGATCTCGTTTGAGGCTAGTACGGCCAACAGAGGCATTCACACTGACACAGCTGGATGTCAACTCACTTGGGTCACCAGTACCTCTTCCCTCATCACGCCCCTCAGTTTTCTGTCCGATGCTCTTCCTGCTGCAACTCACACAATGCATTCTGGCTTGGCACAGGCATCGAGTTATGCTGCACTGCATACCGGTGGCTTGCTTGCATACACTGTGGCAGGGGAGGCTGAAGCCAGTAGGGGGAAATTCCCACCTTCCCCCTACCATAGTCGCACCATGACTACAACAAAAAGTAAACTGATACGAACGTCTTGAAGCTCGTCACCAGCAGCATCCAGAAAGGCAGCGGCAATGACTCCAGCTCTCAGCAAGTCGGGTGTTTTCGACGTGATAATGTTGACTAGAACGTTCGCTTCCTGAACATCAGTAACGCAATAATCCAAGCTAGTTCATATTATCAGGTAACAGGCAATACATGCATGCACTCTGTCTGCGAAAAAATTTGGATATTCACATATCACCGTTACCACCATTACCTCCGTTTTAATGGCTGCTGAATACATCATGTGGCAGGATTTCAAATCCCAAAGAAATTGTACAACATGAAAGCAGAGAACTATCAAATATTCTCTTGCAATAATCAAAAATTTTAGAAAGATTTATGAAAAATGACACTAAACTTGAAATTTTAACGACAGAAAAACTAATTTTAACCAGTGTTTTCGCTATAATCAGCCAATGCACCAGAAATATGAGAAAAACAAGCCAGTTGGTTTTTACGGCCCGATTGCGCCCCCAGTTCCGAACGCCCCCGAGCTTCGATCGCTGCATGCCGCCTCGCCGCCGGTTCAATCAGAATATCCTGCCGAGCGTCGAGCTGCTGCAGCAGTGCCATTGCCGGAATCGCCATAGGGGCAAACTTCAAAATCTATCTCCTCCATCAGCTTTGTTTGAATGGAGTCCAATTTTTTTTACAATACATAGGAGACACAGACGCAAAAAATGATGGACCGGAATTTTGAAATTCAAAATCTGTGATTTTTGCGAATCTTTTGAAATTTTCAAAAAGGCGTCGCGCGGTCCCTCTGCGGCCGATCTGGACCATTATGGTCACGGCCAAACTAGATCACAGTAGGGTCCTTGTGACCAAGTTTCGTCAAAATTGGTCAACGTTGAAGGTAGAAGTGCCGGTCAGAGACAGACAGACAGACGGACAAACTCGGCTGAAAATAAGGGCCCTTCAGGTTTGCAATCCGGCCAATAGCAAATGACTAACATCTTAATTTTGTTACAAAGTCGGTTAAATGGTCACACATTCCAAAAAAATTTATAAGACGATGAACACTTAACTCACACATACACACATATACCAGTTAGTGACCTTTTCCAAAACTGGCAAAGGTATAGAAGAGCCAGCTTACGTAACCTTTGCTGCTAGGTTGCATAACCTTGGCTACAGTGTCATGTATCTTTAGATAGCTGCTGCAACCAGCAGTGCAGTGTTAGAAATTAGGACTTCCATTAAGATTAATATCTCCATCAATTCTCAACATTTTATATAAAATTTTCCATTATTATTATTGAGACATCTGTTCTACCATAATTTCATTCCACTCAGCTAAGAATAGTAATTTTAACTGGTAACACGTATGGGTTCAGTTTAACAAACAGTATTGGTTCACGGCCAAGTGACAATTATTTTCGTAGTGTCTGTCTGCCTGTTTGTCTGTTTGTTTGCAGAGTTTTTCTCAGCCATCTTTGATTTCGATCAAACTAGAACACATTATGTCTGGGTCTAGTTGTGTCCTCTAGAATATAGGGGCTGTGCACCCCTACGGGCTGGGTGACCCCTAAAAAACTTGAATTTTTAGGGGTTTTGGGGCTCAAAAAAGTATCTCGTCCTAAAGTTTTGATCGGATTGTCCTGGTTTTTGGTTATATTGTACAACACACCAATACTAAAATTCACTCGAGCCATTTTTTGCAATTTCCATCTTGAACCCAAATTATAACGTCATCAATGACGTAATTTCCGGTTTTGCAAAAGTTGTCGTACAGCGATGCGGTTTTCACCATTGGATAGCTCAGAGGATTTCATGGGGCGATGTGGTCTCTGTTTTTCTCTATCTCTTATAGTTTCCTAGTTATGACGTCATCAATGACGTCATAATGAGCGATGCGGATTGCACCCCTGGCCGTGAACCACGTAGCGTAGCAGCTAGTTTAAAACTATGTCTACTTCTTCGTTATAAACACACTGAAGTAAAACTGACAATGACTACATGCCGATATTTACCGAGAAGTCAGCAAGACTGCCTTGTCTGATGACAATGTGTGGTAATGAGGACTGCTGTGATGATTCTCTCCCACGACTCCTTTCACTGGGTCTCAAAGAATCTGCTGCGGCGGCGGCACTAGTAGGTGGTCTTCAGTACAAACAGCATACACACAGCATCCACAGAAACATTCATGATACTTCAGTGTAGTCTTAAGGTAAGATACAAGTCTCATTCACAAATGCAGAATAGTGACTCATTTTCATGCCCTGGGCATTCACTGGCATTGTGTTAAACTGTTAGTTATTTAATGCACTACTAATAAATGCCAATCTTGGAGCAATTTGTGTCCCACATCAAGTCATATCAAAACCTTACTAGCGGCTATGCTACGTGGCTCACGGCTGGGGGTGTAATCCACATCGCTCATTATGACGTCATTGATGATATCATAACTCGGAAACTTCAGCTCACCCAAGTCCACAACCTACATGGCAAATCGATCAGTTCAGCCATTTTTGCACAGCTCACGACAGAGTGTCATCGGGAATGCCTGGGCATGTCCTTTCCTCTAATAGTTGCTCCTTCACATGGGGCATCTGGGCCCCATCTAATACATGCTTCCTTGGCCCACTCGATTCTATAACCCAAACAGCATCTCGATTGATTTAGCCATTTTTGCACACATCACGGCAGAGTGTTGCTATACTTTACAACGGGCCACCCCTTCCCCCTTAAAATTACGCCTTCCCATGAGGGATCAGGGCCTCATCTAACATGATTCCTTGAACCCATCCATGTCCACAACCCAAACAGCATCTCGATCGAACCCTAACAGCATCTCAATCAGTTCAGCCGATTTTTGCAGGGCTCATTAGTGTGACACAAACAGTGTTTGTCACACTAGTGAACAGTGTTTTTGAACACAGTTTGAACAGCGTTTTTGGTCAAATACCATGATTTTTGACTGCTGTATATTCATGTGTGAGTGTTCTGTAGCTGAAATGACATTCAAATGTCACTCAAACTTACTGGCAATCTTACCACTCAATAGACCACGTATGACTTCCTATTAGCATCTAAGCATTCCATAGTAATTACTTACCTGTCTTGTATCATTTCTGAACAAGAACTTATCAGGAGATGAGATAGCGAACGTCAACTTTCTTACAATGACATCGTACATGTACAGGCCAGCGCCTATGCCCAGTGAACCGACTTCCTAATTTCTACTATAACTAAGCATCTATGCTAATGCTAGCACCTACGCCCATCAAACCGAGTTATCAGAGTTTGTTTTGCCCAAATAATCGCTGAATAATTGCGCAGATCGTATTACTATGGTCACAGACTATCAAAAGTAGATTTTGAAACCGAGCTAATTGTTTTATGACGACATTGTACATGTACATAAATTTGGCGAAATAATGCAAAATAAGAGCCATTACGCCGTTCAAGGTCATGCAAGGTCACTGATTTTGGTACCAATCGAAACCTCATATACGACTTCCTATTAGTAATTAATACTAACTTACCTCCTACCTTGCACCGTTTCAGAGATATAGCCTTCAATAGGTCCAAAATCGTTCAACTGCCCCGACGGACGGGTTCCCCTGGGACGATCTCCATAAAATTTTCCATGGATGTCAACGGATAGCCAAGGTATCAAACGGCATATAAACATTGCCAAAAATTTCAACCGGCTGAGTAGGGTGCACTAGCATTACAGACGACAGACATACGACAGACAGACGGACAGGCGACAGCACATAGCAAACGTGAACGCGAGTTCACACTCTCTACACAACAACAACAACAACGACCGTTTTACGGCCCTTTGTCCGGGACTACCCGGGTGAGCCGGTACCAGAAGAAACACTCACCCACTTGCTACAAACAGTGCAATTACAAATTTTCCCATGCTATCCATACTTGATGCCCCTGTCAGGAATAACGAATTGGAATTTCACCAAGATCTTTGGTGTATGAATAGGTACTAGAGTGCCTTGACTATCATCCAGCACTGATCACTTGTGACAGGTTCAGCCATTCGGTACAATATCAGCGTGTGAAAGACTATGGACAGACAGCAGGCGTTGGCATACACTGCATTATACATATGCACTGCATAAGCATCACATGGTAAAAACTGTATTGAGTACTGGGTTAAGGTTTTGTGTATCACTTGACACAAAATAGGTAATTTCACAGACGTTCTGCCCAGCCAATCTCTTGGCGTAGTACTGAAAAAAATTAAACGCAACACAACGAGAGCAAACATTCGTCAGAAAGACAAAGATCTAGAACACAAATAAAAAATCTGATGCTAGGTTTGATCACCTTTTACAACCTCCAGCCTGGAAACAGAACACGCCCTATTCGTATAGACCCAGAGCCCACATGGGGTACAGTACTGTCATTTTCATTATTTTGCGAAACATTGACATTGAATTTCTATGTGGAATGTCGTTGCTTAAATCTGCTGAACAATGAATCCATAAAAGCAAGATATAGTACCGTGCATCAGCAGCAGCCGAATCATGCACTGTTATGATGCACTTGTGCTTCATTTGTAGAATCTCAATAATCATCTCTCCTTGGCTCTCTTTAGCAAAATCCTCAACCGTTAAACCTGTCAAAAACAAAAATGATGCATCATTCAGACTGGACAATCTTTGCTACCAGTTTCCAGATAACCTGGCAGAATTAGGCTCATAACTTGGGATTAACAAAAATCACATTCATGTCAATGTACTGTTCACAAACTTCTCAAATCAAACACAGAAATGCTGCTATAACTCAAAGTAAATACTGACGTACAAATCAAATATGACTTAATCACAAAATAAGAAAATATAACTGGTTAAAAACACACAGATTTTGTAAATGTAACATCACAAGCAAACTAAGATAAAATACATCACCTGGCTGAACAATCTCTAACTTATCCGTACAGATGATATCAATGTAGTTAGTTTTGATAAACTTTGTGGCAACTTCAACACTGTCAGCCAAGCCAGCAACTGTTATGCATTTCAGCATCTCATCAAATTTCATATCGAGCTGGTCTGCAGCGCCAGACCTGCAAAATATAAATAACTTTATTAAACACTATACAATAGGCAATCTATTCACTAATGCAGAAGAATGTGAGTAAACTTCACACTCATCTGCCACTAACATATATAATTCAGTTTTTAATGCTGTATGCCTTCTTTAACTTTAGTTTGGTAGTTTCAAGTGACAAAGACAGGTTTGCTTTCTGTTGTGCAAACGCATCTCTGTGTCTTATCGTACACTGCACAGCATTTTTAGTGCAGTCTATGACAAACTAGAATGTGGACCAATGCCCAACGCGATGGTCGCCCTGCCGAACATACGTGGCGCCCTCTGTTCAACGCTGAAAGTATGGCTGACGCCCACTACTAGATCCCGTGCAGTAACGCTGCCAAGATGCGAAACCCGTTGAAATTTGCAAGGGTGCCTCAAACTACCGGATCGTTCTCAGCCATTATTAGGCCGAAGTTCACCATATTGTGGGGACATGTGGAGGACATATCGCTGCTTAACAAGTTTTTTTTCCGATTGTCGATACGTGCCTTAGTTGCGAAGATATAGCCCGACAAAGTTGTGCGATGGTGCCCAGATGGCGATTTTTGGCGACTTTTTTGCGTCCTGCACTTCCAGCGAGCCGCCCACAGCAGGTTTCAGACCTGCATCTTAAATTCACACTAAGGCCACACCATGTGTGGAAGTATGGTAGACATCCAATCTACGGCCGCTGAGATTGGGCAAGGAAAAAAAGAAAGATAGAAATCACAGGGCAAAAATATAATGGTCTGCCCTATTACATAGGGCGACCATAATGAGTCTGAAGTTAACGCTGCCTGGAACATAAGCCACAGTTACCCCAGTATGTGGCTGCACATAACCCACATTTGTAAATTACAAACATCCACACTGGCCCTCACGAATGCATCAATACACAGAACGGAAGCGAGTGATGAATTTTACAACTGTTATTCATGCATTATCGTTCATTATGCATGATGTAATATTTAACACTGAAGTAACAATTACTTCTCTATAAACTGCCGATGCACTCCCTAGCATTATGTGCTTTGTTTTCAGTTTTTGGGCAACTGTTTGTAAAACGGTTCGCCCTATGCTATCGGACCATTGTCCAGTCCTGTCCTGTCTGTCCTGTCTGTGACGTTGGTGTATTGTGGCCAAACGGTTGGATGGATCAAGATGAAACTTGGTACGCAGGTAGGCCTCGGCCCTGGCCACATTCCGTTAGATGGGATCCAAGCTCTCCTCCCCTAAAGGGACACAGCCCCCCAATTTTCGGCCATATCTGTGGTTGTACCCAAATGGCTGGATGAATCAAGACGCCACTTGCTAGGGAGGTAGTCCTCACTCCTCAGCTCAACAAACGGTTGGATGGATCAAGATGGCACTTGGTATGAAGGTAGGCCTCAGCCCAGGCCACATTGTGCTAGATGGGGACCCAGCTCCCCCACCTAAAAAAGGCACAGCCCCCCCAATTTTGGCCCATGTTTATTGGGGCCAAACGGCTGGATGAATCAAGATGCCACTTGGTACAAAGGCAGGCCTCGGCCCAGGCCACATCATGCTACACGGGGATCCAGCTCCCCCAAAAGGGGCACAGCTCCCAACTTTCAACCTATGTCTATTGTGGCCAAATGGTCGCCCATCTCAGCTACTGCTGAGCACTTGTTATACACTGGTGACCTGCAGCATATGTCACAAAGAATATAAATGATCGCACCAACAAACAGAATCAAAGATCCTAAATATCACATTCATACATTTCTACTACTATTAAAACCACAAGTGTCGGTAACGGAATGTGTCGGTGAGTGACGGTGGGCGTGGTCGACGGGCTGGTGCTGCATAGAAAGCAGACCTGAATTGGAAACTGTAAATAAGTAACAACCAGGGCGGCCTCGACTGGGTCTTCGACTGGGGGTGTTCTAGCAGTGCAGCCTCGACTGGGGGCTTTCTAGTTCTATTTGAAAAGTTAACTTAAATACAACTAGAATGTGGGCCAATGCCCAACGTGATGGTCGCCCTGCTGAACATAGGTGGCGCCCTCTGTTCAATGCCGCAAAGTTTAGCTGACGCCAACTACTACATACCGTGCAGTAACGATGCGAAGACGCGAAACCCGTTGAAATTTGCAGGGTGCCTCAAACTACCGGATCACTCTCAGCCGCTAGTCAGCCAAGTTCACCATATTATGGGGACATGTGGAGGACATACTGCTGCTTAACAAGTTTTTTTCAGATTGTCGATATGTGCCTTAATTGCGAAGATATAGCCCGACAAAGTTGTGCGATGGTGCCCACACGGCGATTTTTGGCGACTTTTTTGCGTCCTGTGTTTTCAGCGAGGCATGCGCAGCATGTTTCAGACCTGCATTCTAAATTCGCACTAGGGCCACACCACGTGTGGAAGTATGGTAGACATCCAGTGTGCGGCCGCTGAGATCAGGCGAGGAAAAAAAGAAGCTAGATAGAAGATAGAAACCACAGCATAAAAATATAATGGTCTGCCCTATTCCATAGGGTGACCATAAAAATGCAAGGTGAAACAAACACTCTGCTATAGACTGCAGTCATGAGTCAGTGTGATTGCCAATACCAGTACCTGATTTCTTGATGCCGTGATCTTTCTGATCTCAACTTATCATGAATTTCAACTCTGAAGTACATTAATAGCTGGAACTGTGCAGCAGACATGTTGATCTTGTGCTGAACTCTGCCATTCTGTTTCAGCATTGATTTTATGCTTTCGCTGACGTTATTCAGGGCTTCTATGCTGCCTTCCAAAACTATTACATTTCCACTGTACTCAGTCTTCACAACAATGAAGGACTCGGACTGAAATTTCTCAACAGCAAATGCCCACTGGGCAGACTGCAGAAAACTCACATGCTCATCGGCAAATGGTATTTTCTTGCTTGTCAGTGCAGTTTCCAGCAGAAACTTTGCATCCTTTGCTGTCTGGCTGTTGGCTCCAATCATAAAAGGGCACGCACTGTCTTTGGCATAAAACACGGCATTAAACGACGCCAGCTGCGACTGCAACCATTTCTGACCTTTACTGGTCAGCAGCAGACTCACAACGCCTCTAGCAAGGCACAACGAGATGCTACTGAAGTTGGCAATTAGCTCGTACAGTTTGATTTCCGATTCCGTCGCGTTTTCTTCGTCTGCAACAAGCTCAACTGCATCCTCTGCCATGATGACTCGCATCCTGCAAGGAAAGTCAACATTACCAGCCGAAATCATCTTTTCCAGAAGATGCAGTTTCTCCTCGTAGAAACTGATCTTCCAAGTGCGCCTACATCGGGTCGGATTCACTTCAGCATTTTGTTGAAGCCGTTCACGCACCAGTTCATTCTGTCTTTGGCTCTTCTGCGGCCGGATCAACGTTTCATTATTATCCTGTTCTGTTACAGCATGCTCACAGATCATGAGGTTGCAGTTGTGATCCTCGACATCAGCAACATCATTACACAAAATAATCTCGTGGTCACTGTCCATTTCAGTAAGTTCTTTGTCGCTGTTATCACCCGACCACGTTGAACACCACTGAAGTGGTGGAGGAGCTATGGACGATGGTTCAAGTTCAACCATGCCCGACCATTTGGAGCAGTCAGTGACAAATCGATCAGAGTCTACACTATGTTGATGAGGCGCAGAGGCTGCCATGTTGTCTTCCCACCAGTTATTCGTGTTCAGATCTACTCTGAAATCATCATAGCTGTCGCTGATGTCACCTCCAGTAGCGTCGAGAGACGGCTCTGTTTGAGATCCTTGAAAACCTGGATGGTCGACTGGCGACTCTGTCACTGATGAATCTGAAATATTCTCGTGCTGCCATCTTTCAGACGCAGGTGGCAGAGCAACTGATGTGCAGCCAGTTATCTGCAGCCTCTGCCCGTAACAGAAGACCTCGGATTTTGCAACCAGTCGTGCAGCAACTGCACAACAGTACACATTCATCAAATCAAATGTCAACCTTTCAAATATCAACAGTACAAATCTGTCAAGCTTTCAACTAAACTTTATAAAACTCAATCTTTTAACCTACTACTGCTACTCGAGTGTTGGGTAAGTTACTTTTAGAAAGTAACTAGTTACACTTTACTAGTTATTGCAATTAAAAAAGTAACTAGTTACCACCTCAAGTTACTTCAGTTGAAATGTCATTAGTTATTACAACTATTACAACTTACTTTTAAAAGTAACTAGTTACTTTTCACTTTACTTTTCAATTAAGTGGCACTGTTGCCTAAATAATGAAATGCCACCAAACACAATGTTGAAGAAAATATGCTTGCATAAATTCAACAATTAGCTTTTTCTCCAATAACGTTTAAAATGTCGTGGTCAGTCAACTGATGATAACATTACGATGTAGTTATACTCGCCTACTGCCACCATCAGTCAAAGTCCTCTCAGACTCACAAAGGATCTACAGAGTGGTGCTCATCTGCATTCCAACGTCCTGAGAAAGCAATGAGCTGAAACTTGAATGTTCTGGACTGTGGGAGAAGTAGTTCATCCACGATACTCGGTATCACAGCGATGCTAATTAATACTTCATGACGGCCACGCACTAACTTGGCAACTAACGACCTGCTTATCGCAGAGAAGAGTAGATGTAATGACTACATAATGGAAACAAATGCGGCAGTTCATCTTGCCAAGTGCTCCATCTATTGTTCCGTCAGTGGCAACTGGCAAGCTGCACCGTTAACTTCGTTACCGGTACACTGAAAACATTGTAATGTGTTACAACACAAGTTACAGAAAATTGTAATTCGCTACAGTAGCGTGTTACTTGCAACACGTTACTAATCAACACTACTGCCAGTGCTACTACTACTTTTGGTCTGCATTAAACTGACTGTCCCTTCAGTGCTTTGAAACTGCTGACTGGATGACAGGAAAGGCATCCAGCTATCAAAAAATTACCTACACATTTATCCCAAAGGTTCTCTTTGAAACAACTGAAGTATGGGAATCAAGGGGGCGACCAGCTAATCCAGGTTTGCCTGGAAAATGGCCATCAAATGGTGCATGTGCACATTAAACTGGCCAACTTTCTATGATTGCTCATCAGAACAGCCACAGGCCCAGCCTAGTCTACTAAACCAATGAGCCTACTTACTCTGATACATCACACAAACTCAATCAATAAAATCAGTAATCTCCAATTCATTGCGGCACTTTACAAATGTTTCTACTTACTTACTTACTTTCTAGGCTACACGCACTGACAAGGTATGAGGATTAACCCCTAGCTGGCAGTGAAGGGACCAAAGCAGCAGTTGATACAAGTACCGTTTTCATCCTCTAGTGTTACGACAGCCATGCGAGAGTCTTCATCAACTTCAACACACTCCACGTCTCCACCATCGGGGCAGAAGCTCTCACTTTCGAACAGCAACTCAAGGTCATCTTCAGTGACCTCTGGAGGCAACCGAGAGACGGACACCTGTCGTCGACTGATCTCCATCTGCCACAATTTTTTTATCGAGTCTCATACTAAATATGCTGTCATTTGTGTATCACATGCACTAAATTTACTGTATGAACATATATATATACTGTGGTACAAATAAAAATCATTAATTTGTCCTGACAAAAGTGTTGTATGTTTACATATTATCACTGTTCCACAATCATGACCATTAAAGAACACCACAAGCTGTTTGTCATACATACAGATTAACATAATGTTACTTGTTAAAAAGTACAAACATACCATCATATACTTGTAAACGTAAAAGGTGAGGCTAAAAAGCGATGAATCTGGACCGCACATCATTCCAAGTATTGTTCTGTCGGCCCCTTTCGCTGTCGGTGAATATGAATAATAATTATTTTGTTGTTTTTGCCTACAGTACGATAAGACAAGAAATGAGATACAAGTATATTAATGTGCACTCCAAAAGCCATTGGCTAGCCAGCTTAATCTATCGCATGAAACCCAAAACAAAAAATAATGAAAAGAACCAAAAACAAAATGCAGTGGCTATGCCCACGAAAATTTGTGGGCAGTTTCTGTCATTTGCCTATGCCCCCGAATGATTATATATTTAATTGGCAAGTAAGTCTAAAAGTTTTCATAATACTTTTGCAAAGGCATGTCTGAATCTAGTCTTCCATTATGTGTTGAACGTTTTCTAAGTTTGCAGAATGATGTTTGAATCTATTTATGGTCGCTCTATGGAATAGGGCAGACCATTATATTTTCATCCTGTGGTTTCTTCTTCTTCTTCTTCTTTCTTTTTTTCCTCGCCTAATCTCAGTGGTCGGAAATTGGATGTCTACCATACTTCCACACATGGTGTGGCCTTAGTGTAAATTTAGAATGCAGGTCTGAAATCTGATCCGCGCGGCGCGCTGGAAATGCAGGACCCAAAAATTCCTTCAAAAATTGCCAATCTGGGCACCATCGCACAATTTTGTCGGGCTATATCTTCTGAAAAAAGCGTGTTAAGCAGCAATATGTCCTCCAGATGTCCCCACAATATGGTGAACTTCGGCCCACCAGCAGCTGAGATCATCTCGTTAGTTTGGGGCACCCCACCAAATTTCAACTGCTTTCGCGTCTTGGCAGCGTTACTGCACGGCATGTAGTAGTGGGCGTCAGCCAAACTTTGCGGTGTTGAACACCTATGTTCGGCAGGGCAACCATCACGTTTGGCATTGGCCCACATTCTAGTTTTTCATTAAGTGGGTTGGTTGGTTGGTTGGGTTTTAACGGCGCTTTAAACACACATTAGGTCATATCGTGCCTGTATGTTTATAGATACATTCCAGTATTTTACACGTTGAACTTATTTTGACATTGTAGTCATAATCTTGTGGTTTCTTCTGTTTTCTTCCTCTATATCATTAAAATTAATTTCTGCATCTTTATATGTTAAATTCTGTAT
>Ga0209259_1000137_pt1 | contig 18898 bp, 15 predicted proteins | sample WorMetGr2BELIZE1_FD_187417 | JGI IMG/M metagenome (GOLD analysis project Ga0209259, IMG submission 187417) | Marine gutless worms symbiont microbial communities from Max Planck institute for Marine Microbiology, Germany - Inanidrilus... ...
GTCATTTGAGCGGCAGGAAGGGGGCGGAGGAGGTGGGGAGAGCTGAGTGGGTATGTGGACTAGCTGCCTGGGTCAATCTACCGCCTGCAGTGCTGCTGCAGCGGCAGGACGCGATTGCAATCGTCCGGCAGACTTGCCTCTACCCCCACTCACCGCGGCGGTGGCTGCTGAATCTCGCCTGACACCGCTGACTTATTAATATTTCTCAGTCACAACTGGGATGTCTGCTGCTACCAGGGTAGCTGCTCACCTGCTGTGCAGCCCGTCGCTAGCTCGTCTGCATAGGCGCAGTAATAGCCACGCGTACACGGCATGGTTATCGTCTGATTGACTCACTGGATTTGATTGCATGTAGTGTAGTGTGTCACTGGTACAACGGTCAGTGAATGTCGTTTAGTTATTCGCTAGGTGGCGCCCGCTCCAGCAACTCTCGATTACGGTAATCGTACTGTTGTGAATTTTCAACGGGTACCCGGGTACCCGTTCGAAATTAATACGGGTACCCGGGCGGCAGTTTATCACATTTCTGACACCCCTACATCTGTGTAACAAGCAAGTAAACAAGTTAGCAACAATCAGTGTTATCTTTCTGTATCTAGGGCAGTATTGGCATTTGGCAACTGAAAGACAAGCTTGCGTAGTACGTACTACTAGGGTACTACTAGGGTCGTCTGCTGTATCATGCATGCAACAGATCTATCTATGGCTCGTATCTTCTATTATACTTTCTTAATTCTCTGTCTTCAGTTACCCTTTTAAATCATACATAATCCTTATCATTTATTACATCGTCATATAGCATTTATACTCCATCATCCCCTTGTATTACTTCCTTGTACAAAAAAAATCTGATTTAAATCAAAAAAATTTGATTTTTTATTTTTTTTTAAATCATGATTTTTTCCAACCCTGGTATATACTGAAAAAATGAAGAAACAGTAAAGTGTCACTGAAGATATGAAGACGAGTATTTGAAGCATGTCGCTGTGTTCCGCAAACCTTCTTTGGTTTTATTGGCCGAGCTGTGGCTCTGCACGTTATAGAGATTCAACGAGTCAAACTCGCGTCACTTGGCCGCAATCAGCTGCACAAGGCGTGTCATCGACACCTTCGGGTTCTCCTTGAGCACCATCGGTCGGACCTGGTCGGCGTAGAGCTTGTAGCTCGTCCACTGGCAGAAGTTCTCGTCCGTGTAGTCGATGTTCACGTTGTTGAGGCCGTGTTTGGCACACACCTCGTCAGGCGTCAGCTGCAAGTTGCACCAGGAAAACGTTGTCATAATTCTCAGTTCCCACTTCTTAAACAGGTTTTACGCTGCATCACAGTACTATAGACAGACAGAGTAGCATGGTCTGTCTGTCAGTCAGTCTGTCGATCATGATCGTTAGCCCGGCAAAAACGACTGAACCAATCGAAATGCCATTTGGGACGTGGACTTAGGTGGGCCCAAGGAACCATATATTAGATGAGGTCCAGATAGCCTCATGCGATGGGGCAATTCTGAGGGGGGGAGTGGCCGGCCTAGGACGTGGTCATTGGCCGGCAGTCGATATACTGAAAGGGACTTAGCAGGGGAGCAGAACCGGTACAGTGCGAATGCCAATTGCGGTGTACTAGATAGGGTGCACACTGGCGCCACCTGGTGAATACGTCTGAACTGTCCGTGTGGTGGCGATGCAGCCTTCTGTGAAATTACTTTGACCACTTGTTAATTACTGGACACTGACAGTCCAATAAAAAACTCAGACAACACAAACGATGCTAACCTCTGCTGCAGGAGTATGCTATTTACAGAAGCCAATTTTACGCAGTGCGCCCCAGAAGCTACCGAATTTGATGAAATAATGCAAAATAAGGGCCATTATGCCGGTCAAGGTCATTCAAGGTCACTGATTTTGGTACCAACTGAAAGCTCACATACGACTTCCTATTAGTGGTTAATACTAACTTACCTCCTATCTTACACTGTTTCCGAAATATAGTCTTTGATAGGTCCAAAATCGCTATATTTGGCTACTCCTTCTGTGCTTAAACCCCCCGATGAAGGGGTTCCCCTGGGACAATCTCCGTAAAATTTTCCACGGACGTCAAACGATGGCCAAGGTACCAAACAGCGTAGAATTATTGCCAAAAATTTCAACCGGCTGAGTACGGCACACGAGCATTACAGACAGATGACAGAAGGACGGGCCACAGCATATAGCGAACGTGAATGTTTGCTAAAATTCTTCGCATTCTGAACTCTCTGTGCTTAACAGTGTTTGATTAGTGTGGACACCAGGGCACTGTGGCATTCTTGTGAATGAAGCAGCATATGGCTTATCAAGGTAAGCCTCTGTAACTAAATATACTGGTCCAGAACCTTTTCTTGGCATTACACCACAAATTGTACGTAAAGAATTACAACACTGGGCTTGTAAAGTTGTGCGATGGTGCCCAGATGGCAATTTTTTGGCGACTTTTTGCGTTCCGTATTTTAAGCGAGCCGCATGCAGCACATTTCAGACCTGCATCTTAAATTTGCACTAAAGCCACACCACGTGTGGAAGTATGGCAGACATCCAATCTGCGACGGCTGAGATTAGGCGAGGAAAAAGAAGATAGAAGAAACCACAGGGCAAAAATATAATGGTATGCCCTATTCCACAGGGCGACCATAATAACAGCGCACTTGAAATTGTTAACTAAGTAACTAAAGCAAACATCGACTTATATAGCAAAGTGACGTAGAACATCTCCAATGCACTATCAACAACACCCTCACACCAGGCACATGTGTTTTCACATGCTGTCAGAAATCCAACAGATGAACTGAGCATATTGCCAGGCCGTGAGTTTCAGAATGCTGCACTAGCAACTGCAAACGGCACAAGTTCTGCTGCACCTCATCTTAAGCAAGTAGCAGTTGCCGACGATTTGCCGAGAACCACTGCATCTAGCAACTGATCTGATAAACAGGCAGTTCAGCAAAGCAGCACAATACACTACAATTTAAAAACTTGTTATGCGCCATATGTAACTAGAATGTTAATCGTAGGCGCGGGGATGACACGTGACTAGGTAGCAAAGGCAATGTTGAAAAGATGAGTCTTAAGTTTACGTTTAAAAACATTAACAGAGTCACAAGCTCGAATGTCAAACGGCAGATCGTTCCAATTTATAGCAGCAGAGTGTTTGAAACAACGCGACGATGTCACAGTTCGCATGTAGCCGACGGACAGCAGGTGTTGAGAGGATGAGCGCAGATTACGACTGGGATTAGGATTATTGTGTTGCAAAACACTGAAATTTATTAGAGCCAGTTTGCACAGGGCCCGCTGTTTGACTGGCAGCCAGTGAAGTTGAATCAGCGCGGGAGTGATGTGTTCGAATTTGCCAGCACGCAGGACAACTCGTGCTAATGTATTCTGTACACGCTGCAACTTCTTGAAGTTGCGGTCAGTCATACCAACGAACAGTGAGTTGCAGTAATCGAGCCGAGAGTGGACTATGCTGCAGGCAACGATTCTAGCAATGTCACCGGGAAGAGACTGGCGCACGTGGCGCAACGCGCGTATGTGGAAGTAGCCGCCTTTGGACACATTGGCCACATGTTGGTCGAATGTAAGAAGCTGGTCTAATGTGACGCCAAGAGTTTTCATCATGGGTAACGGTTGAATGGCGGCGTCGGAGACTTGGAGCGATGATACGTCATCGACTTGCTCACGTCCTCTACCAGCTGTGAACTGAATCGCCTCGGATTTGCTTGGATTCAGCTGCAGACCGTTGTGCAGTAACCACTGATGAACGGCGGTGGTACATTCTTCAAGCGTATCGATATTCGCCTTGAGATCAGCCTTCGAAGCCGCAAAGTACATCTGGGTGTCATCAGCATATTGGTGATGCCGCACGCCAAATGAGCCAATCACACATGACAGAGGGGCCAAGTATAGATTGAAGCACAGAGGTCCAAGGGCTGATCCCTGCGGGATACCGTAGTCGCATGAGGTAAGCGCGGACGAGATGCCGCATCGGCGTACAGACATCGACCTGGCGGCAACGTATGACACGAACCAGCTGAGCGCTAGACCTGTCACTCCAAACGTGTGCTGAAGACGGCTGATCATGATTTCGTGATCTATGTAATGGAATGAGGCTGATTGGTCAAGGGCAACGAGGACAGTTGACTGGTGAGTATCGAACCCGGCATAGATATCGTTAGTGATTTTGAGAAGCACTGTCTCGGTGGAGTGTTGCCTGCGATAGGCGGACTGCACAACGTCGAAACTTGGAGAAGATGAGACATGCGAGATGACCCTGTTGAGAACCAGTCACTCCAGTACTTTGCTCACAGTAATACTGTAGTACTCTGTCTCAGTTTAATCAGCTATTTATACTTTTAATCAGAGTTTGCAATAGCCATCGCATTGTCTAGGCAGACATACATGAATTCACTTTGGCATATTTTTAATTTGGAAAATGCTAATGGACATCTCACTTCGCTGCCTCGTCTTCTTCTTCTTTTTAATTTTTATCTTCAGCGGTGCGACAGTTTTCTTAGTCGAGCTGCCGCGATCGAGTCGTCCGCCGCCCGTGCTGCCGTCATCACTGTCATCTGCCGTATCATCCTCCGCTTCCATCACTGCACACATCACAAACACAAACAGCTCAGCACTGGCACACAGCAAACACAGACAACACAGCGAACATCATTTTCACGGCCATTCTCCAGCCAAACTATCTTCATTCTCTTCTGAAACAGAACAAGAACAACAATTATATAATCAACCTGTGTTTGCAGAAACCCTCAGTTAGGATCCGGAGGATTTTGTTCATGCAAACTTCTTCTGCCCGCGTGCCCTTGATGAAGCACCTGCCCATGTGGTCCAGTGAGTAAGGCACTCGGACGCCACGTGTGGTAGAGCGTGACGTGTGCAGCTCCCGTTGTTAGGAGGTTCAATCGGAGCTTCGGTCCGGTAAGGCGCGTCCGCCTACCAAAGTCTTATTTCATAATAATTCCTATGCACGTGATGATCAGGGAGGTAATCCCGGGCAGGTAATAGAGGGTTTGACGGTGTCCTCTAAAATCTGTGACCGTCGCCGGCATCATGATTCATAGCGTCATGAATGTCGGCTAGCGCCGGCGTGGCCCAAGTTGATAGACGTGACTGGTCTCTGGCAACGCTGAACAAGCATCCGCCGGGGCCAGCGCTGAACAAGTGCTGGTGGGTTGTCGCTGCAAAGTGCCAGTCTGGCTAGTCAGACAGTAAGCCACGCCTTGACGGGGCGCTCTAGCAAGTTCCTGACAAAGCTACTCACGCCTACTTAACCCGCCTCTCCTGAACGTCGCGCACACACTGCACACCCCAACCAATTCCCTTCCTCACTCCCTGGGCAAGTGCAATGGGCCTATTGGCTTGCAGCACGTGAATGATGACCAGAGAGCGCAGCGTGACAAGCCTAGACGGGTCTATGGGCAAAGCCTCTAGTATTTAACAATAGGCAATTCAAAACCATGACGACGGGTTCTCGACCGCATGGCGCCAGGTGGCCTAGGTTTAACTGTGTACAGATGATTGAGACAATGAGCTTGGTGGCAGCTGTGCGCAGATAGTGAGCATTCTGTGCTAGTGTATCGAAATCATATTAATGGGGGTAAAGCCTCTGCCGTTAGCTCTGCACAACACTCACTGCAACATGTGCCACTGACCCTCAGTCAGGTATCTAAAATAAACAGGCAAAGCACACAAAATCTTATTACGAACGACAACTTTGAATACAGACTCCACTGCAGATATGCCATGACCTTGTTTTTCAAGCTGTGGTAAGAAATAGAATCTTTGATTACAGGTGGCTACAACAGACTCAACTTGTTTTGAGAAACTGAGGTGGTGCCAAAAATGCACAAGTGACAAGTTTTACCGCAGAATCTCGATCTGTTCTTGGCTGTCTGTTCTTGCTTTTGCACTGCAACGTGGAACCATTTGAACCATATCGAACTCAATCCTCTATCTCCATGCCAGCTGGTGTGTGACACTCCTAAACAGCAACAATTAACACCTTTCGAATATCACACTTGTGCATGGTACACTGGCACCAGCAGCAGATTCAACAACATGGCTACAGGTAACATAAACAGAAAATTTCAGGTAATATGGACAGATGGTGCCATATGCATGACACGGTCGTAAGCTAGTCGCGGACTAAGGCCTATGCCAGTCGTAGTTAGTCTAAGACTAGCGGTGTACAATCATTGGTATGCACTACGCCGACATAGACCTCCAACTAGCTAATCTCGGGACTAACAGGCGTGATAATTTTGTTGTCATGGATTTTCCAGCCGCAAGACTAAATGCGCATGCGCTAAACGTGGTTTTTAGCCAATGAGGTCTAATACTATTTTTAGCAGACGTCCTTGTTTATGTTTACATTTTCACGTACCGTAGTAACCATTATAGTAGTCGAGTGTAAGTGAATTGCTTATTTATGTCACGTTTTAGGTACAAATCGGCGATCTAAATTCCAAAGTTACGATTTAGGTTAGCCTTGCATACATAAATTGTTTGCATTTCCTGTTTTCTTGTTCAGCCGAAGGCAAGTTAAGATAGTTAGGAACTCAAGTAATGTTTTGCTAGACATGCAGAAAGTGATTTGTTACCAGTTTATCGTTGAAGCTAATACACTGACTGCATCTTTGACGTCCGACATTAAGCTGTCTGTGTTGTGTACCTATCTGGACAGACAACTAGTGCTTGCTGATAAACGGACATATAAGTGACATATGAATAAATTCTACAGCAGATATTTGCTGTGCTTGAGTCTGAGTATAATGTGTTAAATTACAATTCTACAAAGAATTGCCTTTATACAATGCCTTTATACAGTGTATCTGTTCTTCTTTAGATTTATTAACAGAACATGTAGAATAGAGTACAGTGGCATTGTTACTAGTGCTGTATCTGTGCAAAAAATGCACAGTTCATGGGATGAGTGAAGTTTATTGGGCGGTGCCGGTACCGAATAACTCACGGGCGTGTTACTACGCGAGGTCATATTATTCATTAAGTGACTTACCATGTGTGGCCTCACCAGCCAATCATCGACCAGCAAGGCCTTATACAAACTTAACATAATCTTAGGTTCCTTATAAGTTATTTTCTCCTGATCATTCCCATAACTCTGTTAGTAAGTAGTTCTTCGTCAAATGTAAATAAAACGTTAATTTTTAAACTTGTTTTTCCTGGGGAGGGGAGAATTTTTTAGTCTAAGTGAACTGCATGAGCGTTACTATGCGAGATCATACAAAACTATTTTTCCGCCCACTTTTTCACTGGATAAATACGACATTATGCATTAGCGGTTATCAGATTATTGGGCGGCATAGGAAACAAAGTTATGGTTAGTCCTGGTTATGTTATAGCAAACACACTGCCCAAGAATCTTCACTCTAGCCCAGTTCATTCACCTACTGCTGTAAAAAAGGTAAAGGCTTCCCATACTCGATACCGAGCGTTGGGCCCGGAGCTGATCCCGGTGTACAGGCAGTCAGGCTGCAGGTGACCGTTAAGTCATCCACCCGGCGGTAGGCTGCCATTACTTTCCGCCAGGCCTGCAGTTACCTCCCCAGCCGCAGAGCATCACCGCCCTTAGGCCGGTACCAAGTTATACTGCTTGGTAACAGAGGTACATAGGTGTAAACAACTTGCCTAAGGTTGTTACGCAGCGTTGCCTCAGCAGGATTTGAACCTGCGACCTACTGATCGCAAGCCCAAATGCCTTACCATTACACCACCGCGCCACCGCCACCTACTGCTGTAGCATATTCAATTACATGACAAGTGCATTGGCTGCCTGCAGGGATATACACAGATTCAAAACATACTACATATTCACAGCACTTCAAGCATGACTGGGGTTACCAACTATCAACGATTTTTGAAAATCTTAATGTGGTCAATCTGGTCATAGCTAGAGGTCCTGCCCCCTATACACAGGGTGACAGTGACGTAATTTCTTCATATCAGCTGTTTTCTGCCATTTTGTGGGACAAGCTGTGCTAAATGTTTGTTATTCTGACGTCAATAGAAGTCACTTTCCCAATAAGATAGCGATAGTACAGACATTTTCTTAAACCAACTGATTCAATTTTATTCGAATAACGCGACAAATCTTCACCATTTAACTACACACAATACGATGTGTTGACCTACAAAATGGCGATCGCATTGCGATCACATATATGTGACATCACTTCACTATGCTAAACTATGTTGACTGTGGTGTTTATCAGATTATATATTATACTAGGGCTGTGATCAGTTAACTGATGATTAATTGACTGATTTCTCAGTGACAATTAACTGACTAAAATAATTTAGTCGCCAACTAAAATATTTGGTTGTATGACATCCTTACTGTCCCTCTGTCTGTCTCATGCCATTGCGTGTGGCGTACTACTTGCTACAGGAATCATGGTCCAAAACTTTCGAGCTCTGTACACCACTGTGTGTAAATTCCGGATGGAAGACTTTATCTGATGCTGACAGCGCATACTCCGATATAGTATTTACAAGACTTCTCTGTTGTGATCAGTTATTTCAGCTAGCATGGTCAGTCAGTTTGTCACACTAGTGAGCCCTGCAAAAATGGATGAACCGATCAAGATGTCGTTTGGGTTGAGAACTCGGGTGGACCCAGGGAACCATGTATTAGATGTGGTCCAGATCCCTCCCCATGGAAAGGGGGAAATTTGGGGGGAAATGGGTGAGTGCTCATTGTAAAGTATAGGGACTTTCTGCCTTGAGCTGTGCACCAGTCGTTTTCGCCAGGTGGCGCCAATGTGCCCTCATGGATTGGTGCCACCTGGCGAATACGATTGAACCGTCCCGGTCCGTCCGCCATCTGCGGTGGCGATGCGGCCTTATGTCAAATTATTTTGACCACTTGATTGAAACTGTGTGGTAATTGATTTGAGAGGTTGTTTGATATAACGTTGCAGATTACAGCACAATGGTAAAAATCAGTCTGGGCATATACTGATCACCTATAATAGCTGGCACTCCCGTCCCATTTTCAGACACCATCAAAACGCTTAGAGTCAAATTGGACCAAAACTTGACCTTAAACAAGCATGTTTCCTCACTATCCCGCAGTATTCATTTTTACACCCGTGCACTCCGTAATATTAGGCCTGCCCTTACGGAGTCTATGGCTGCAAGCCTGGGCGCATCTTTGGTGCAATCGAGGTTGGATTATGCCAACTCCATTATGTATGGAATGTCAGCATCTAACATGCACAAACTACAGTCTGCCCAAAATTCTCTCACTCGTGTGGTTCTGCTTTTCCTTCGCCATCTTTCAGCAAGTGAGCGACTCAGTTACCTCCACTGGCTTCCCGTTCACTACCAAATACAGTTCAAAATCGCTACACTTACCTATAAGACCTTAGCAACCTGTCAGCCATCCTATCGTCACAATCTCCTTCAAGTATACCAGCCATCACGAGCTCTGCGTTCTTCAACCCAACAACTTCTCCATGTACCATATATGTCTACTGATTTTGGTCGGCGTGCGTTCAGCTACAGCTCTCCTGCAACATGGAACTCCATTCTTATCTCCATCAAAAACTGTTCATCATTGTATAGTTTCAAGCGCCACTTAGTCTTACTTTATAGCCCAGCTTACTAACAATCAATACACACCGTCAGGCCACCTAGCGACTGCCTGCGCCTCCAATTCATGCTTAATGCTCGACTACATGTCCACGTTATAAATTTTCGTATTATTATTATTATTATTATATTACACAAATTGTTATCAGTGAGGCCAAGGAACAATCAATCAATCATTCAATCAATTTTTAAAGGGGCCTAAGTGGCACAACCACTGCAAGGACCACTGGTTACGTGATGTCAGTAAAACACGTCTGGTAGCGCACACAGTAATCCACTAGAAAAGAACTATTGCACTGACAAATAAGTTGACAATTTCAGTACTGTACTGCAAGTGTTCTTACACTCTGTTACAGCATTACTAGCAACATGTCAATACGTTTAAGTAAACTGAAGTGAATTTAAAGTATTACTTGTGTAACATCATAACGTCATAACATGACTTACCATACAAACAAAAGTTTATAGGTCAATGAGCAACGAGTCAGTCACCCTGAAAAGGAAAGTTATGACTATTCATATATCTGTATTTACTGCTCAGAAACTAACAACACTAAGTTGGTGTTCTTAGTTATAAGTCGCCGATTTGAACCTAATAGTTGTGGAAAATGGCAGACAAGATGAAGCGGGAGCACAAGCCAAATTTTTCTGACACTGAAATGAGGTACCTGTTGGAGGGGGTGCAGAACGAGAGAGATATAATTCAGTGCATGCTGCAGAGTACGTTAACGCTGAAGATGAAGAAGGATGCCTGGTCAAGGATCATGGAGGGCGTGAATGCACGCTGTATCGGTGTGGTACAGACAGAGGAAGACTGCAAGAAGAAATGGAAGGACTTGAAATCTGCATCACTGAAGGACAAACTGGAACAGAAGAGGACTGGTGGTGGTGGGCCAGTGAATCACTGTCCATATGGTGATATGATTGCTACCATCATTGGTGAGAGCTATGCCGCTCCACCTAAAACAAACGGATACATTTGAATTTTTGGAACAGTCAAATCCTATCATTAATGGCTCTCTGGCTGAAACCATTAATGATTTTTTTGTGTCAGTCTCTGCTCATCTCCCACCATTCGACTCTTCTGTCATTCATGGAATACAACAGGGTCTCCCTGCTCAGTATATCATTGATCCCATACACATAGAATATTGTCTCACTCAAATTAATATCAACAAATCTCCAGGCCTGGACGGACTCCCGAACTGGTTGCTAAGGGATCTGGCTCCTTTGTTGAGTCAACCCTTAGCTGCTATTTTCAATGCCTCCCTTCGTCAGGGTTACCTACCACCGATTTGGAAATCTGCGGAGGTTGTTCCCGTTCCTAAGGTACATGCACCAATATCCATCCATGATCATCTAAGGCCTATATCACTTCTCCCTACTGTTGCCAAAGTATTTGAATCAATTGTTGGAAATTGGTTTCTCTCATTCATTGAGCCGTACCTCGATAGCTGTCAGTTTGGCTGCCGTAAGTCAAGGTCGACCACTCATGCTCTCGTCGCCATTCTTCATACCTGGATGTCGGCCCTTGATTCACATGGCTCGTCGATTCGCAGCATTTTTGTAGATTTCCGAAAAGCTTTCGACCTAGTGGACCACAATATACTTTTCACCAAATTACTTAAATATAACATACCGAATCTCCTCCTGATATGGTTTTCCTCCTATCTATCCAATCGTCAACAGCGAGTCCGGGTCCAAATCTCAGTCTCTACATTTAGGAAGCTCAATGGGGCAATGCCCCAAGGTTCATGGTTAGGCCCACTTGCTTTTCTGGTACTTATTGATGATCTATCCACTGGCTGTCCACTCCACAAATACGTTGATGACACAACCCTATCAGAATTGGTGCAACCAAAACAACCTGACACCCACATGTCCACTTACTTAGCGGACTTACTTACATGGGCAGCTCACAATGGAATGGAAATTAATACTTCTAAGACCAAAGAAATGCTACTCGGCCCCCTAGCTACCATCAACCTACCGTTGCTCACAATCTCCTCGCAAACCATTGAAAGAGTTACTTCATTTAAACTTCTTGGAGTTCACCTCGATTCGTCCCTTGCTTGGTCCACCCATATTAACCACATCATAAAATGGCAACCACCAGGCTGTACTTTCTCAAGCAACTCAAAAGAGCTGGTTTGTCCAACAGTCACTTACTGCATTTCTATATAACAGTCATTCGTCCGGTACTTGAATATTGTGCACCATTGTGGCACTATGCATTAACCAAAGCACAGTCTGAGAGCCTAGAGGCTGTTCAAAAGCGTGCCATCCGTATCATTCAAATCTCCACCCATGGGATGCCATATTCATCTATGCTGTTTTGTGCAAACTTGAGTTCCTTGGCCTCTCGTAGAGAAGATCTCTCCTATAAGTTTTTTTCTGCCATATCGTTGATCCTGCCTCCTGTCTCCACAGTCTTCTCCCCCCACCTAGACCGTCGGCTGTCACCTCAAGGCTTAGATCCTCTCAAATCTTTCCTAAAGTTCATACTCGCACGAAGCGCTACCGCTCCTTCATACAATATGGCCTTAATCATTACCAGCATAAAATCAAATAAACCTAGTTTTCCTATTACTCCTTACATCCAACGTCTGGTTTCATTAGCCTACTTCCTGTTTTGACTGCTGTAGTATTTCTGTACAGTGCTTGCTTGTGTGTGTCTCTGTGTGTGTGTGAGTATGTTCTTGTCTGTGTGTTATTATTGTTTTTTACTGATTGTCGTATTCATCTATTCAGCTCTTTAGCTGCAAAACTGTTTTATAAACTTACTCATTACTCGTTATATTATGCAAACAGTCAAAAAATGTCCAGCTGTAACCCTGACTATCACCTTCTACATTAGAAATATAATTTGGAAAATGGTCTGGAAATCTTACATTGCTGCGTCATCTCTTCTTCTTCTTGTTAGTTTTGATATTCAGTGGCGAGACGGTGTTCTTAGCGGAGAAACTGTCCAGTAAGAAATCCATACCATCACTGGTAAATGCACAAAAAACATCACTGTTACAAAGTAAGAATATACCAACCTCACAGATAACTGCATCTGCTGTCAAATCACTGTTTGGTGTGAATGCTCCTACCAAATTACTGGAAGTGGACAACAGTCACTTTTTTCACTATTTAACACAAAAATTTCAGCATATACTAAAAATATACGTAAAGCAGAACACATTTTAGTTGTGGGCGGAAGAACCGGTTAGGTCGACTTAACCGCTTTATGCACAGAACCCTTCAATTCATAATTCATATAATGCGATGCAATGCTGCAATCAACATCTACCATGCATTATCAGTTAATCACACCTGACATAATGAATGCTTGCTCACATGCCCTGTTTTTCTGTGCACTTCTACATGCTGGGTGTGACATTATACAAATGAGGCATCATGTCCAGTGTGACAGTCATATGTCAACACGATAGCAAAGCCGAGCCCCACTCCAATTGCAGTAGACATCATCTCATCATCATCCGTGTTCTTCTGCCACGGCTTCAACTAACTAACTCCATTCACTGCACTGTTGGTTCACGGCCAAGTGACCATTATTTTCGTAGTGTCTGTCTGTCTGTTTGTTTGTGCAGAGTTTTTCTCAGCCGTCTTCGATCCGATTTCGATCAGACTTGGACATGTTATATGTCTGGGTCTAGTTGTGTCCCCTAGAATATAGGGGCTATGCAACCCCTGGGGGCTGGGTGACCCCTAAAAACTTGTATTTATAGGGGTTTTGGGGCTCAAAAAACTATCTCGTCCTAGTTTTGATCGGATTGTGCTGATTTTTGGTTATATTGTAGAACGCACCAATATTACAATTCTCTCGAGCCATTTTTTGCAATTTGCATCTTGAACCCAAATTATGACGTCATAAATGATGTAATTTCCGGTTTTGCAAAAGTTGTCGTAGAGTGATGTGGTTTTCACCATTGGATAGCTCAGAGGATTTCATGGGGGGAGGTGTTCTCCATTTTTCTCTGTCTCTTATAGTTTCCGAGTTATGACGTCATCAATGACGTCATAATGAAATGAGCGATGCGAATTGCACCCCCGGCCGTGAACCACGTAGCGTAGCCGCTAGTTCATTCTACTGTCACACTGGACCAGCGGTGGTGGCATGCTTTGTTTAAAGTAATACTTTAGAATTAGGAATTATTTCAAGAATGAAAACTGAATTAGAACAAAAATTGACAGTGGAGAATGAAAATAGGAATTAAAAGTAAGAATTTTTTTTCTGAACTGAATTTAAGCAAGCGCTTATGCCACGACACTTTCTCTGAGTCACTGTGCTGTTGGCATCACTATCCACGGTTGGACTGTGCCGACTGTGTGCTGTGCCGTTGCACAATCCATTAATACCCAGCCGTTTGGCCACAACAGACATGGGCCGAAAACTGGGTGCCGCAATTTTCGGCCCATGTCTATTGTGGCCAACCAGCTGGGTGGATCAAGATACCACTTGGTACAGAGGTAGGCCTCGGCCCAGGCCACATTGTGCTACATGGAGACCCAGCTCCCCCTCCCCAAAAGGGGGCACAGCCCCAATGTTCGGCCCATGTCTGTTGTAGCACGGAAAAATCACTGGAAATGAGAGCTTTCCTGAAACTGAACAGTCAACTAAAGTTATCTGTCTCACTAGTTGAGATGATGTGTGCAGTTGAACTGTGAACTGATTTGTTGAACTGTGAACTGATTTTAAGTGCTTAACTGACTGAAATTAACATTAGAACTGAAGTTATAAGTCGGTTTTCTGTGAGAACTGATATTAAACTTGGAACTGAAATTAGAAATTAATTTTGTGTAAGAACTGAAATTACAAATAGAAATTTTACGATAACTGAAATTAGAATCAGAACTGAAATTATTGTCTGCCTTAGAACTGAAATACAACTAAAATAGGAATTATGTTTGCAGAGCTGAATTAGAAATTAAAATATGATTCATTTTAGAACTGAAATAACACTGTACCATGGAATTGCTACATAGCAACTGTGCTCCTAAAAGTGGTATCACTGTGGCCATAGTGGCCGTTCCCATGGAACCGTCCATGCACTGGACACTGTACTGACAGAGAGACTGGCCAGCGACAGGTGGGTAGTTACAGTTGGTAGCATCCGACACTGGCCAGTGTACCTATCATCACATTGTGTTCTACTAAAGGCGTTGTTAAACAGTCACTCATCGTCAGCTGAAAATGACAAATGCCAGTGAGAATCAGGCGCCTGCCTGCACCGTATTCAATAAGACACCGATCCAATAAAGCAGATACTAACAACAACACCGATCAGCACAGGAAATCAGGCTCAGTTTAGGAAATTATCATTAGAGGGCTGGCCCGGGGTTGGGAGGTAAGTATAATGGTAATAATAGTAATAAACTGCATACTTGTATAGTGCTTAGATGCGATGAGAACTGCACGTGGATACCAACACTTTAGCTATGCCTACCTAGGTAAGCAGCTGCAATGACAAAAATGTTACCTGTATGGACAGGTGGGACGTTTGAGTGTTCCATGCTGTCTCTCAGGCTCTGTAACCAACTCGACGTCTAGTTGTTGCGGTGTGTAGAAGTCGATCATCAGGATGAACGAGCCAGGATGAGCAACAGGCACGCGCAGTCTCAACGACGTCTGACACATAATGTTCAGTCCACATCTCAAACAAATCTCTGATGGCATATAAAGTTGCCTTACAAAACTAAACTTAACTGTGGCAAGTGCTGTACACATTAGTGACATCTATCTTCAGAACAGCAATAAAAATATTAACTATAATGTGGGCCAATGCCCAACGTGATGGCTGCCCTGCCGTATATAGGTGGCATCCTCTGTTCAATGCCGCAAAGTTTGGCTGACGCCCACTACTAGAGTGCCGTGCAGTAACGCTGCCAAGACGCAAAACCCGTTCAAATTTGCAGGGGTGCCCCAAACTGGTAATTCGATCTCAGCCGCTAATGAGCGGAAGTTCACCATATTATCAGGACATGTGGAGGAGGTATTGCTATTTAACAGCTTTCTTTACGCTTGTCGATACATGCCTTAGTTCCGAAGATATAGCCCGACAAAGTTGTGCAGTGGAGACCAGATGGGAATTTTTTGGCAAGTTTTTGCGTCGTGTATTTTCAGCAAGTCACGTGCAGCACGTTTCAGACCTGCATCTTAAATTCACACTAAGGCCACATCATGTGTGGAAGTATGGCAGACATCCAATCTGCGACGGCTGAGATTAAGTGAGGGAAAAAAAGAAAGAAGATAGAAGAAACCACAGAGGAAAAATATGATGGCCTGCCCTATTCCATAGGGCGGCCATAATAATTTGAGGGAAAAGTGCTCACTGTATAGTGACATGATTGGAGCATGATGGTCTTTTTCAGTATGTACAGGCACAGTTTCAATTTGAATCACACCAAACACTCCGTACAGCATTTGTCTACTGGACTGGAGCCATGTTAAGCTGTGGTTCCATGTTAAAAGAAAAAAATTAAAGATTTTAAAAATGTTTTAGCAGCCAACAAATTTGCAAGCATTTTTTTAATGTGGTTCCACGTTAAATAAATGCTTTAAAGATTTTTTTTACATCTGAGCCGCTGCCATCAGTCAATTATTGCAGCATATGGTTCCTTCAGAAAATTCAACTTTTAAAAGTTTTAAAAGAATGGGTGGAGTTAGCTGTGTGTTCACGTTATCATTATCGTACATAAGCTGCGCATTGTCGTGATTAACCTATGTCAAAATGTCACGTAACTTGACATATGCTGTGATTGGCTGCAACAACTTCACCTCGTGAATATATTCCAGCATGTTCGATCTCGCTAAAAGACGTTTCGCAAGAATTGTAAAAGTTTTAAAACTTTTTAGTGGCTAAAACATGTTTTTTTTTATTTCACATGTGGTTCCATCTAAAAATAAAACACTAAAACATTTTTTAAATGTTAAAAAGATTTATGTGTATGGAACCAACCTCGGCTCATGCTATGAAAATTTTTAAAATTATTTTATGATGGAACCATGCTCCACAAAAAAAGATTTATGACGGGCGACCGATGGTGGCAGCTGGGATATAAAATTCTTGTAAAGAATTTTATTTTAACATGGAACCACGGCTGTACTTGCTAACCCTGTTGCAATATCATGATTTTCTTTACATACGCACCTAATTATTTGTTTCACTTACAGTTAGATTATATCGCTACAAATAGTACTACAGATGCAACAACGTTGTGCAATTATTTCACTGCCCACACGCCCTTGCTGACGGCAACTATGAGGCTGATGCTAGAGCTCTCCTCAACAGTGTTACCTACACTGTCTCCATACTGTGTCAACTTAACAATCGATGTAAAATACACACTTCAACGTCAAGGAGAACAATTACTAATCCCACACACATGGACACATGGATGCACTCAGCAACAGACTGAGATTAAGTTAAGGTTTTACATTCCACTTAACACAAAGCATGTAATATCAGAGACCTTCCAGCCAATCACTTTGCAGTTGCACGCTACTAAGAAACTAAACCTAACACAACAAAATCAGACATGCACCAATGAAATGAAAGATACTATAACAAGCCAGGTTTGGTAGCCATTTCCGATGTCAAGCCTCGAAACGGATCAGGCCTACTCTTACATATGGGGTACTGTACCAAACGTAACACTAACAGTACACCTATCAGAGGTTAGCATATCATTCACATTACCTGATGTGGTACCAGTAATGCAATTAGCAATTACTACATCACAGTAAGGGCAAAGCATGTTCACACAAACCACTGAAAATGAATGAAAACTAGAAATGTTGGCCAATGCCCAACGTGATGGCCGCCCTGCCGAATATAGGTGGCATCCTCTGTTCAATGCCGCAAAGTTTGGCTGACGCCCACTACTAGAGTGCCGTGCAGTAACACTGCCAAGACGCGAAACCCGTTGAAATTTGCTGGGGTGCCCCAAACTGGTAAACCGATCTCAGCCGCTAATGAGCGGAAGTTCACCATATTACCAGGACATGTGGAAGAGGTACTGCTGTTTAACAAGTTTTTTTACGATTGTCGATACATGCCTTAGTTCCGAAGATATAGCCCGACAAAGTTGTGCGATGGTGCCAAGATGGCAAATTTTTGGCGATTTTTTTGCACTCTGCATTTCCAGCGAGCTGCGTGCAGCAGGTTTCAGACCTGCATCCTGAATTCACACTAATTCACATTCTACCATACTTCCATGTGTGGAAGTATGGTAGATATCCAATATGCGACGGCTGAGATTAGGCGAGAAAAAAAGAAGAAAGAAGATGAAGAAACCACAGGGCCAAAATATAATGGCCTGCCCTATTACATAGGGTGGCCATAACAAGCAGTTCACCACCACCACCACCACACCACAACCGTTTTACAGCCCTTTTTCCAGGATCACCCGGTGAGCCGGTGCCAGAAGAGAACTTCTGGACTTTATGGCGCAAGGGGAGATTAACAGAGTCAGACATACTGGCCATCCGGCTGGGCGCCACTCCATGCCGACTAACCAGTGCCCACCTCCACCCTCCCCCCCATATTTTTTACAGGCCGGATGCCCTTCCTGCCGCCCAACCAACAGTGTCAAAGCACTCATTGCAACTAGTGCATTCGGATTAGGGAGAAGACGCTAGAGTTCTCCTCAACGGTGTTGCCTGCACCACCTCCGTACCTTAAATGAAAACAAGCAGTCAAAGTAATTTAACAGAAGGCTGAATCACCACAGCACACAGACGGTAACATCGTATTCGCCAGGAGGCGCCAACGTGCGCACTCCCATGAGTGCAACTTGCATATGATTGAACTTGTGCTTCCTTCAGGCCCACCCAAACAGCAATTCGATCGGTTCAGCCATTTTTGCACAGATCATGGCACCGTGTTGTCGGCATGCTCCGCATCATAAATTTGTAACTTACTTACTTATACACAGTACACTTACCCATTTACTTACAGCCCTGGGACCCGCACATACGTCACAGTCGTACCTCCGGCGCTAGTCGACGCAATGGTTCTCCTTTGTGAGACGAAACAACTCGTCCAGTGAGTGGGCGAGAAACTCCAGCGCGTTGACGTAGGTCTCCACCGACAACAGAACCTGCTGTTCATTCGCATCTCCAGTCACCTGCGTATCAACACCGACTTAACTATCATTAACGAGAATGACTCACTGTCTACCGAAACTGTTGAATACCTATCTACATTCACTTGAACGGCTATTTTCCATGTGACCATCAG
>Ga0209259_1000138_pt1 | contig 18799 bp, 23 predicted proteins | sample WorMetGr2BELIZE1_FD_187417 | JGI IMG/M metagenome (GOLD analysis project Ga0209259, IMG submission 187417) | Marine gutless worms symbiont microbial communities from Max Planck institute for Marine Microbiology, Germany - Inanidrilus... ...
GGGGGGAGGGTTAGGGTGGGGGTGACTTCCGATGGTGGCGATGGTGAGAGACCGAGCCCTACGACCGCCGCAAAAAATACCCCCCGATCTCGCGCATCGCGTTGACGAACCAGAACATCGCGAAGAAGACGATCCACTGGCCGACGACGGCCGCTAGATAGGGGTCGGCGGCGCCCAGGATGTCCGGCTCATAGCCTTCGATCTGGGAGAGCTCATAGGCGAAGAGCGCCGTAAACAGGCCGATCAGGCGGGCCACCCACTTGAGGCGGCGCTTGGCCTTGCGGAGCGTACGCCCAAGGGCCATGACGGCTCGTCCCCCGAAATTCATCCGATAGTTGGCGACAAGCATCTTCGTCTCGGCTAAACCCTAAGGCAAGGGATCAACCGAGGGGCACGGGAGAAACCATCGGTCATGGCCGACACCGACGACACCTACGAAGTCTTCGCCATCAAGTATGCGACCCATGAGCGCAACGCCGACATCAATTTCATCGATCCGCCGGACATCCACGACGGCCCCATGCCCATCGACTACTTCGTCTGGCTGGCGAGATCGGGAAATCGCACCGTCGTCATCGACACCGGCTTCAACCGGCAAACGGCCGAGGCGCGGGGCCGAGAGTTCCTCAGCTGCCCGACCGAGGGACTGAAGGCGCTCGGCGTCGACGCCGATACGGTCGCGGACGTCATCATCACCCATCTTCATTACGACCACGTCGGCAATTTCGACCTGTTCCCGGCCGCCACCTTCCACCTGCAGGACCGGGAGATGGCCTTCGCCACCGGCCGGCACATGCGCATGAAACCCTTCCGCGCGCCCATGGACGTGGAACACGTCACCGGCATGGTCCGCGAGCTTTATGCGGGCCGCGTCACCTTCCACGACGGCGACGCCGAGCTTTTCCCGGGTCTGTCGGTCCACCGCATCGGCGGCCATACGGACGGCCTGCAGTGCGTGCGCGTCCGGACGGGCCGCGGCTGGGTCGTCCTCGCCTCCGACGCCTCCCACCTCTATGCCAACAGGGACCGGGTCAACCCCTATCCCATCGTCTTTCGCGTCGACGAGATGCTGGCCGACTTCGAGCGCCTCGGTGAGCTCGCCGACAGCGACGACCACATCGTCCCCGGCCACGATCCCCTGGTCATGGACTATTACCCGGCGCCGGAACCGGCGCTGGACGGGTGGATCGTCCGGCTCGACGTGGCGCCGGAAGCGTGATCCGGCGCCGGCCGGGTTTCCGACAGTCTTATTTGTAGAAGCGGATCTCGCGGATGAAGGCGCTGGCGGCACCGCCGTCACCGGCCTTCTTGGTATCGACGGCGACGGCGATGCCGGATATGCCCGGGTCGTCGTCGTTCTCCTTGTCGAAAAAGTCCCGGTAGCCTGAAATCAAGCTGAACCGTGATGTCGCAAGCGCGCCGGACTGCGGTTTGTCGACGCACACATAGCGGCCGCTTTTCTTGAAATACTTCCCCACATAAGGGTGTCCGATCCGGTCATCGCCGGAGCAAATGAACAGGCCGATGAAATAGGGGCTGTCGGGAATGAATAGGGAGCCGCTGGGCAGGCGTTCGTCGCCCATGAACACGATGACCATGATCGCTTCGTTGCGCACACCCTGTTCGTAGGACGCGCCTTCCGGGTGTTTGATCACCCCCCAGTCGATTTCGATCGAGGAGAAATCACTGAGGTTGACCGACTCGTTCGGAAACAGACCTATCGCCTTGCGACGGGTGACCAGGATCAGCTTCTTGTCGTCGAATTCGAGGTCGATCCGCTCGCGCCGTTTTGCATCCTGCTCGAATTGAAAGCCCTTGGCGACGAGCCAATTCTCCAACGAACCCTCCTGGTAGTCGGAGAAGGTTACCGAGTAGACGGGCTCTTGCTCCGCCGCGTGGGTAGGCCCGGTCAGGGAGAGACAGGCCAACAGTCCGACGAGACAAAACAGTCAGCGAATCACGCATTTCCCCATAGGTTCGAGAGCCCCGCCGCGCCGGACGGCGTCGACGATCCCATTATCGGGATCGGGCCGGAGAGTTCAATCGGTCAGACCGAGGGACCGGCCCGACCAAGTGCAATTTCATAAATCCGAACGAAACCCTTAAGCTCGGCCAAACGGGCAGACCGCCGGCGTCCGCTGCCGTCGGCGAAATTGGATGGGTCGTCAGGATGGATACCGCGCCTGAAGTATAATAACGGGGAGGGCGAAAACCTGCGGTATGCCGGATTTGCCGTTTCGATGATCAGAGTGACGTATCGGGAAGAACTCAATGCCATGAATTAATGTTCACTATCCGCCGCAACCGCCACAACCGCCGCATCCACCACATCCACCGACCTTGAATTTCGCCTCCTCACGCCAAACTCGGTGGCCACATTTTCGGCACTGGAATTCCTGAAGCCGGAAGTCATTTTTGTCTTCGAAACTACGTCCCAGCTCCAAGCTATAGGAATGGCAACTTGGGCAAATCCTATTTTGTCGATTGACGAAATAGACAACGGCCAAGGCACCGAAAGCCGCCACGACGGTTAGGATCATAACGGTCATATAAGTCGCTGGCGCAATTCCACTAGTCGCATATGCGGACTCCGATGGAACAAATGCCAAAACGGCAACCGTTGCGGCAACAACAGCGATACCGGCGGTAGTAAGGGTCGTCATCGGAAAGCGCCATAGAAAATCCGGCTTTGTGACGACCCATTGCCGACGTGTATTCACCCGTTGATAATGCAGATCGTCACCGAACCGGACAAAGGCGTTCGGCCAGATATCGGGCGGTGGCGGGCTATCAAAAAGCCGCTCGTAAGTTTGCAGAGTCCGTTTGTACCAGTCGTCGAACTTGTGAGCTTCCTTCGCGCCACCGACGGTCGGATTGTGATGGAGCGGGCGGCCAACCACTTCTTTGCAAAGACGCTGCCAGTAAGACTTGGAATAGGCGAGATGCAAGTGCCAGGCCTGGTCGACCTGGTCGGACGGCGTCACCGGATGACCGGCGGCGGCGAGCAGAAACACGAACCGTTTGTATTCGGCGATCACCCGGTCGGTAAAGGTTTCGGACCAGCCATTGTCGCGGGCCAAGCGCTGGGCGAATGAGAAGTCTGTCGGTCCGCCATCGATATCGAAATCAACGATGCGCTGGTAAAGCTCGGCCAGTTCCGGTTCGTCTAGTGTCAACATCATTCGGCGTCAACCGGACGCGCGCGATAAACCGAGGAAGCTCCATAATGTTGTCGGCTTGCGCGGCTTTAGCGCTGCTCCGACAGTGAGGCGAAGGTCGCGCAAGGAAACCATACCGACGACACGATCTTCGTGAACGATCGGCAAATGATGAAAGCGCCTGTCGAGCATCAATTTGAGCGCGTAATAGGGCGAATCACCGGGTAGAATCGTGAAGACATCGCGGGTCATGATATCGGCAAGCGGCACATCGTGCGGGCGGCGATCTTCCGATACCACTTTACGTGACATATCCCGCTCCGTGACGATGCCAAGGAGCGCACCTTCAGCATCCAGGATGACGACCGAGGAAATATCGCGTTCGTGCATCATTCGCGCCGCATCGAGCGCCGTATCCTCCGGTCCGAGCGAAAAAATCTCTTGTCCTCGAACCACGTCGGGTATGACGGCAAGGCTCATCGCAACGCTCCCCAAAAAGAGCCCACAACTGCTGGTGTTATAAGGTTTACACGCGAATATCGCTACCAGGAATGGCCCAGAGCAGAAGTCTATGGCGGGCTCGCCCCGACCCCACCCGTCAAGCAGCGGGCAGCGACACCCGGAACGTGGTCGTCTCATTCTCCGAGGACTCGAAGCCGATGCGGCCCTCGTGTTTCTCGACGATGGCCTTGGCGATGCTGAGCCCGAGGCCGGTGCCGCCGATGGTCTTGGTGTCGCTGGCATCGACCTGGCTGAACTTGTCGAAAATGCGCTCCCCGAAATCCGCCGGGATCGGCCGGCCGCGGTTGGCCACCGAGATGGTGACGCTTCCGTTTTGCCGCGCCACACCGACGCGGACCGGGGCGCCCGCCTCCGAGAACTTGGCGGCATTGGACAGCAGGTTGTTGAGGACCTGGATCAGGCGGTCGGCGTCGCCGACGACGCTCGCCCGCGGGGTGACAACATCGGGATCGCCGGCCCCGGGCCCGTCCGCCTCGATCAGGAAGCTGACGCCGTATTGCTCGCCGATGCCGCGATTCTCCTCGACGGCCTGTTCGACCAGCGGCATGACGTCGATGGTCTTCATGTCGAAGGCCATGCTGCCGGCCTCGATTTTCTCGATATCCAGAAGGTCGTTGATCAGGCGGAACAGCCGTTCCGAGTTCTTGTAGGCGACATCGACCATGGGTTCCATGTCGTCCGGGATACGGCCCAGCGCACCCCCCTTGATCAGGTCCAGCGCCCCCGTGATGGAGGTCAGCGGCGAGCGCAGTTCGTGGCTGACCGTGGAGACGAACTCGTTTTTCATGCGGCCCAATTGACTTGCCTCGGTGGTGTCGCGGCCAACACCGCGATAGCCGACGAAGCTGCCTTCTCCATCGAAGATGGGCCAGCCGGAGATCGACCAGTCGTGGATCTCGCCATGGCGGTCGACGAAGGAATACTCGAAGTTCTGGAACGGCTCGCGGGCGTCCATCAATTCGAAGTGCCGCTCCCACCGCTCCTTGTCCTTGTTATGCGCGATCGGCAATTCGCGGCGCGTCATGCCGTAGAACACGCTGGGGTCGATGCCGCCGTTATAGCGCTGGACCGTATCGGTGATCAGTGTGAACCGGAGGTTCTCGTCGGTCTCCCAGTACCAGTCGAGGGCGGCACCGGAAAAATCCTTGAAGCGGGTCTCGCTGCCGTCCAGTTCGTCTCGAGGGGTGAGGGCGTCGCCCAGCGCCTTGTTGATGTTGCGCCCCAGCATCAGGAGCGCCACGCCGTAGACGGCCAACACCACGCCCATGGTCAGCGCGGTCTCGTCGCCGGCGCTGAGGAAGCGCAGAATAATGGGAAGCAGGGCCGGGACCAGGAACGCATAGAAGGCCGGCCGCCAGGCCCCGTAACCGGCCACCGCGCCGGCGGCCATGCCGCCCAGGAGAAAGGCCAGGAACACCTGATGCTGGAAAGAGACGGACGAGAAGAACCAAAGCCCGGCCATGCCCCAGACGATGCCCGAAGCCAGCGTGCCGGCCGTATAGGTGGTCAAGGCCGAGCGCGGTACGCTGCCACTCCGGCGCACGCCAACGACATGCAGGTAACGCACGGCGTTGATGGCGATGACCGCGCCACCCCAAACCAGCAGCCACGGCTCCGGCACCTGCCCCCACAGCACCCAGACGGCCAGCAGCGCCACGATGCTGCCGCCCAGCAGCGCCGTGCGGGCATTGGAGAAAAGGAGATTACCCATGGTGCATACGGATCGCCACCGACGTAATGGTCCCTAAGACGCCGCGCCTGCGAGGCGGCGGCGCTGATGACGTTCCCCTCCGGATAGGCTGCCGGTTCGCAGTCTTATTTGTTAGACCCGAAATGTCGTCAACGACGGCGGGTATTTCAAGCGCCGATTGCGTCCGTTAATTTTGCCGGAACCAACCGTTGCTGTTGGCGGCGTTGGCCAGTTTCTTTTCCATGGCCAAGCGTTTTTTATGTTCGGCGAGGAGCGGCTCCAGGGCCTTCTCCAGGCGTTTGATCTCGCGGCGCTGGCCTTCGATGCGTTCCTCCAGGTCGTCGAGGACGTCCTGGGTGCACCGGGCCGCCGCCTTGATCGCCTTGTCCTGACGCACGTGGCGCTCGGAAATATGGACGTCGATCTCCTGGAACCGCGCGGTGATGATGGCCTGGCAGCGTTTCGAGACCTCGGTGCCGTAGATCACCCCGCCGATACCGAAGATCAGCCCGAACAGGCCGATGATGTCGAACAGGACGTCCATTTGGCTTTCGTCTGGTTTTGGTTGGTCGTTCTCAGCGCCACCCTATCAAGGCGGGATTCGGCGGGCTATGATTGCCGTCACACGGGTGAGTATATTTTCGTTGCCGCATTCCCGTCCGCCAGATCGCCGCCGGACAGGTGACCGCCGATGTCCTTGAACGCCATTTCCCTGATTGACTACGTCGTCTTGGCCTGCCGCGACCTCGAAGCGGCGCGGCGGTTCTACCGCGATGTCATGGGTTTTCCCATCGTCTATGAACGGGGCGATTGGATCCGCTTTCAGGTCGGTGCCACGGCGCTGGCCTTGCGGCCGCTGGACGGCCCTTTTAGCGGCCGCGGCGACGACGGGCCGGCCGTGCAGCTGGCCTTTCGCGTCGGCTACGCAGAGGTCGATGCCTGCCACCGGGAATTGCTCGGTTCGGATGTCGAGATCATCGAGCCGCCGGGCGACCGGGACTGGGGCCACCGGACGCTCTTCTTCCGCGACCCGGAAGGCAACGTTCTCGAAATCTTTGCCGACATCCCGGGCGCCGGCGAGGCGGGTTGATCGCTTCCGCCGTCGTTCACGGCCGTTAACACGGGCGAAAAACCGTCGCCTCCTCGCAATCTTGAAGGGCCCCTCACCCCTTTCCCACATCCATCGTAGGAGAGCCATCATGGGCCCGCATATTGGTGAAAGGGGCAAGGAGGAGATCCGATGATACCGGCACCGATACCACCGAACGACGCCGAGCGCGTCGCCTCGCTGGACAATATGAACCTTCTGTCGACACCCCGCGAGTCCGACCTCGACCGCGTCACCCGCACCGCTCAGAAGGTTTTCGGCACGGAGATCGCTTTGGTCTCCCTGGTCGACGCCGAACGCCAGTGGTTCAAGTCGCGCTACGGCCTCGACGCCACGGAAACGCCGCGCGCCATCTCCTTTTGCGGCCACGCCATTAGCGATGGACGCACGCTGGTCGTCACCAACGCCGCCGAGGACGAACGCTTCCACGACAACCCGCTGGTCACCGGCGGGCCCGAGATCCGCTTCTACGCCGGCCAGCCCCTGACCAATCCGGACGGCTACCGCATCGGCACGCTCTGTGTCATTTCGTCGCAGGTCCGCCCGTTCTCGGACGACGACCGGGAGGTCCTGCAGGACCTCGGCCGCATGGCCGAGGTGGTGCTCTCCAACCGCTATCTCAGCGAGACGCAAAAGGCGCTGCTCGACTCGCTGGTCGCCGCCAACCGCGACAAACTGATCGATCCGCTGACCGGGCTGTGGAACCGGCGCGGCTTCGACGACCTGATGGAGCGCGAGATCTCCCGGGCCCGGCGCGAGGACGCGCCGCTCGCCGTCGCCATGGCCGACATCGACCACTTCAAGCGCATCAACGACAGTTTCAGTCACGGGGTCGGTGACGAGGCCATCAAGCTCGCCGCCGAGCTGTTGACCGAGGGCTCGCGGGCGACCGATGTGGTGGCGCGCTTCGGCGGCGAGGAGTTCGTCGTCATCGCGCCGGGCGTCGACGCCGACACCCTGCCGCTACTGGGCGACAAGATCGTCGGTATGTTCCGCGCCAAGGCCAGGATCGACACCGTGGACGGCAAATATCCGTTCACCGTCAGCCTCGGCATGACCCTGGCCGGCCCCGGTGACGACCTCCATCCGGAGACCCTGCTCGAGACCGCCGATAAGGCACTCTACGCGGCCAAGGAGGGCGGACGCGACCGCTACGTGATCTCGTCCTAGATTTGCCTGTAGACTGGCGCCATGGGTCGGCGCCTCTCACCATCGGTCCTCACCGTCCTGGCGGCGCTGGTTTGCAGCAGCACCGGCGCCCTGGCCGATCGCTTCCGGCCCTACGACGACTTGATGGAAGGCCTGCTCGACAAGTGGACCATCCCCGGCGCCGCGCTCGCCGTGGCCCGTGACGGCGACATCGTGCTCGAACGCGGCTATGGCGTCGCCGACGAGCGGACCGGCGAGACCGTCGAACCGGATTCGCTGTTCCGCATCGCCAGCCTGTCGAAACCGTTGACGGCGGTGGCGGTGATGAAGCTGGTCGAGGAGAACGGGCTCGACCTTGACGAGGCGGCGCTCGCCGTAATCTATGGATCCGGGGCGGCACGGATGGCCCGCGGCGACAAGCGCCTCACCGAGATCACCATCCGCCAGCTCCTCGAACACACCGGCGGCTGGGACCGCGACGAGAGCGGCGATCCCATGTGGGACGATGTGGACGAGGACGACGGCGACTGCCGCCCGGCCATCGAGAAGCGCATGCATGATGCCCTCGACTTCCGGCCGGGGCACCGCTACGCCTACTCCAACTTCGGCTATTGCCTCTTGGGCCGGGTCATCGAGGCGGCCGCCGACCGGCCCTACGAGGCCTACCTGCAGGGCGCCATTCTGCGGCCCGCGGGCATCGATACCATGCGCATCGGCAGCCCCTCGAAGGCCGGCCGCGCCCCGGGCGAGGTTGCCTACCACGACCGCGCCCGCGGCCAGGCCTACGGCCGTTTCTCGCCCCGGGCCATGGACGCCCACGGCGGTTGGATCGCTTCCGCCCCCGACCTCGTCCGCTTCGTGCTCGCCGTCGACGGCCGCCCCGAGCCGCCGGACCTCCTTGACGCCGACACCATCGCGACCATGACGGCGCGGCCACAAAACGGGCTGTGGAAGGGCAAGGCCTGGTACTACGCCAAGGGCTGGTCGGTCCGGCCGGTCGGCGATGAAGCCAACTGGTGGCATACCGGTAGCCTTCCCGGTACGGCGGCCCTGCTGGTGCGCAGCCACCACGGCTTCGCCTGGGCGGCGCTGTTCAACGCCCGGCCCCTGGCCCATGACAGTTTCCTGGCCGAGCTCGACGACGGCCTGTGGCGGGCGCTGCGGGCCGTGGACGATTGGCCCTAGGCCCCACGTCGCCGGACCCGCCACACCTCGAAACGTGGTAGAATGACGGGTTCCAAGACAGTTCTATCGGACGCATCAGGAGGTGGCCATGAAGTACATTCTCGCCGGCAATCTCGATCGCGACTGGATCGGGCGGCACAAGGAGCGGGTCGAGGCCTGCCGGGCGAAGGCCCACGAGTTCGGCATCGAGTTCGAGAGCATCTACTACACCCAGGGCGTCTACGACTTCATCGACGTGGTCGAAGCGTCCGACGCCTACGTCATCCTCGCCTTTTCCATGTGGTACTCCAAGAAAGGCTACGGTCATGTCACCACCATGCCGGCCTTCGACGAGGAGACCATCGAGCGCGTCGATGCCATGACCTGAGGTCAGCGAACGCCGCATCGCCCTGACGGGGATCAACGCGGGCGATACCGGTCTGGCGTAGACTGGTGGCTGCGAGAGTCCCCGTTCGGGCGCATGGTTTCATCGGGTGGTTTACAAGGGAGGCCCGCCATGGACATGGGCGCGCTGGACAATATGAACCTTCTGTCGACACCCCGCGAGTCCGACCTCGACCGCGTCACCCGCACCGCTCAGAAGGTTTTCGGCACGGAGATCGCTTTGGTCTCCCTGGTCGACGCCGAACGCCTGGACCGGACCATCGAGCGCATCGAGGTGATCCTGGGCGAGCTCCGGGCCCTGCGTTCCGACATGCTGGGCGACCGGCCGGCGGAGAAGGACTGACGGCGCTTACGTCTTGGGCGGTTGAGGCACCCACCGTCATTCCGGCCGCGGCTTTCCTCCAAATCTATTGATTTGGCCAGGAAAGCCAGTGAGCCGGAATCCAGGAAACTGACCGGTGACGTCGTCTCAGACGGTGGCCTGGATTCCGGATCGCAAGGATCGCAACCCGGAAATCCGAGAATTTCCGGGCTCACCTAACGTCCGGAATGACCCTTTTTACTCGGCCTTTTCGGTGATGGGTATACAAAGGTCGATCTCGCCCGAGAGCGTCTTCGCATCGAAGCGGTCCTGCTCGTAGTATTCGAAGTCCGGCGCCTCGGCCAACTGGTAGCCGCTCTCCGGCAACCAGGTGCCGAAGATGTGGTCGAAGCTGCGCTGCAGGTCATTGCCTAAGTTGCTGTCCTCGATGACGTGGGTGAACACCGCGTAGCGCTGTGCCTTCAGGGTCACCATCTCCATGCCGTCGGGCACCGGCGCCTCGGCGCTCTCGACCTCGAGGCCGGCCAGATAGTCGAAGCCGCGGACCGGGCCGCCGGGCTTGTGCAGGCAGAGGCCGAAGGCGTGGCCCTGGACGACGTCGGCGAACTCGGCGTCGCGCCGGTGCAGCTCCATCCAGGCCTTGGGGATGTCGCCCTTGGTGTCGAGGCTGACCGCGATGCGGATGCCGACGACGTGGGTTTCGGGAACGTCGGTGAAGGTCGGTTGCATGGGTTCCAGTCTCCTTATAACGGCCGCACCGTTGAAGGTCAGCGGCGGGCGGAAGCACCCGGGCTCGGTCAGGGGCCGGGCCCGGAAGGCGCCCGGCGTCATGCGGAAGTGTTTCTTGAAGGCCCGCGTGAACGCCTCCTGGCTCTGGAAACCGCTATCGAGGGCGATGTCGATGAGCCGCGCATGGGGTTCGTCCAGAAGCCGATGCGCCGCCACGGTCAGGCGGCGGGCCCGCACGTAGCCCATCACCGAAGAACCGGTGGCGGCGCGGAACTGGCGGCAGAAGTGATAGGGCGAGACCCCGGCGGCGGCGGCGGCAGCGGCCACGTCGAGGCGCTCGCTTAAGCGTGCTTCGATCCAGTCGACGGCGGCGGCCAGGCGGTGCACGGGTTTCCTCCGAAAGGGTTGGGCTAGCAGCACCCTAGCCGGGGTCAACGGGTGTTGTCTTGATCGGGCGTGCTTTTCTTGGGTTTGTCAGGAGCGCGATTCTGCCCGTCGGACCGCCAACGTTCACGCCCCCAGAGCGATCATTCGCGCAACCGAATTCGGTAATCTGTGTCCGCAGTTTGCGGAATTTGAACCGGAAATTGCGGAATATGCGCTCGCTAACCGTTTTCACGACAAGCCAGGCACAATAGTATTCGGCCAGCCAAGAAGAACGAACGGACGGAGGCCTCGGATGATCGACCGGACCCAGGCCGGTCTTCCCCGACCGGTGCTGGCGACGCTGGCGCTGCTGGCATTGTCCGCCTGCCAGACCCCCGCCGCCCTGCCGCCGGGCGCCGCCGACAGTTACATTCACAAATACCGGAACCTGCCCCATTACCGGGCCTACGCCGTCGGCGATCCGACCATATCCTGGGCCGTCGGCTGGTCCTCGGGACACCCGTCGGTGCGCGCTGCCATCAACGGGGCCCTGAACACTTGCGGCTCCGGAACGACCCGGGTCACCGCCAATTGGTGCTCTGTCTATGCGATCGGCGACCTTATCGTCAAAGGCATGTCGCCGACGGAACGGGAACAGGCCATCCAGTTCTACCAACGCGACCCGTCGGCCACCAAAGAGAAATTCGAAGCCTACCTGCAAGGCATCGGCGGCAAGAGGGCGGTGAACTAGGGCGGTTATTCGACCAACCGAATTAAGTGAGGTGTGCCCGAAGCTGGCCACGAGGACCCAGTGGCGGCGCAGCACTTGCCTTGACCGGGCGTGCTTTATTGCAACCGCGAACCCGCGCGATGTAGAGGCGAAACCGCGGTCCCCGACACTCCAAGTTGAATCGCCTCGGGACAGAAAATCGTTTTCAAACACGCGCCCGGCACAATAGTATGCGGCCGCCTAAAAAAAACAGACGTTCGCATGGAGGCACACGATGAACGACACGATCAAATCCGGTCTTATCCGACCGCTCCTGGCTCTCCTGATGGTCTCGGCGCTCGCCGCCTGCCAGACCACGGCTTCCCTGCCCGGGCGCGCCGGCGACAGTTACACCAACACGTACAAGAAACTGGACCACTACCGGGCCTTCGCCGTCGCCGACTCCATCCACTCCTGGGCCGCCGGCTGGTCGCACAAGAACCCGACCGTGCGCGATGCCATGAACCGGGCCGAGACCAACTGCAACAGCGGCAAGAAACGCGTCGCCGCCCATTTCTGCACCCTCTACGCGGTCGGTGACATCATCATCAAGGGCATGCCGCCTGAGAAGCAGAAGCAGGCCATCGCCTTCTATGAGAAGAACAAGTCGGCGACCAACGAGAGCTTCGAGGCGCACCTGAAAAGCCAGGGCGAGAAGGCGGCGGCGAACTAGGGCCGTGTCGGACTACACCTATCAGGAAACCGAACCCTACGAGAAGGGCTTCGCCAGCCACTACCTGAAGACCGTGGTGCCGGTCCTCGGCGAGGCCCGCGACAAACACGTGAAGGCGATCACCCAACTGCGCCTGCACGTTGGGGTCGTCGTCGCCCTCGTCGTCATCGCCGGGCTCGCCTGGACTTTCGGTTTCATCGACAAAAAGTGGGTCGTCGGCCGGTCCGGCGAAGCCATGGGCATCGCCGGCGAACACCGGGGCCGGCGTTTCGAGTTCGCCGAAGTCAAGGTGACCAAGTCGCAGCGGGCCCGTTCGTCGGATACCCTTTCGCAAATGGACACGCTTTTCGACGGTGTCGTTCTGCATGTCGCTTTTCCCCGGGTGCCGGGCACCACCCACGTCGTCAAGGACAGGGGCGGGCTCGACAACTTTTTCGAAGGCCTCGAGCGGGTGTTCACCGGTGTCCGCAAGGTGCCCCTGGGGAACGCCGCCCTGGAGAGCGAATACGAGGTCTATGCCAACGACGAGGCCGCCGCCCGGATGCTCGTCGGCGAGGAACTGATCGGCGCCACCGGCGAATTCGCCCGGCTCATCGGCGCCAGCCGCTTAGGGATGAGCTTCTTCGGCACCAGTTTCGTCCTCAAGATCGAGACGGGTGTCGACTTCTTCGAGCCGGACGGCCTCGGCGGCGACGCCTTCGGCCCCGAGACGGCCAAACAGTTCGTGCGCGAAATCCACACCCTCCTCAAGGTCGTCGAAGCCGCCGCGCGCATCGCCGATAAGATCGGGGAAAGAGCCGGCGAGCTGATACCGGATGGTTTCACCGAGGACATCATCGAGAACGACGACGGCACCTTCTCCGTCCACGGCCGCACCTACAAATCGCGGGAGACGGCGGAAGCCTATTTGGAGCACTATGGGTGAGGGGTTTGAGGTTCGGGGGACATGACCGTTTTCCGTCAGGGAAACGGATCGTGTCCCCTGGGAGGTCGATCACTCAACGGAATTAAGTGAAGTGTCCCCGGAACTCCCGGCGGGTGGTGGCTACCGAATTAAATTAACTGTCCCCGGAATTCCCCGGGAATTCCCGCCGAGATTAGTAAAGCGCCCCCAATACTGCCTCGTTAATATAAGAAACTTGATACACGCATAAGAACGGGAGGGCGCTAACATGAACGATGACCATGACGATATCCGACAGCCGCATAACAACGACGACACCAATTGCGACTCGTTGGATCCAGGTCGACGTGCCGATCGACCGGAAGACACATGGCTGCGAAATCTAAAATCTTGGCATATTGGGCTTTTCGTGGTGGCAGTTTGGTTGACTGCTTCGGTCGTCATCCTATTCATCGAAAACGTTGAGATAACAGGGCTCTTTGGCGATTCCTTCGGTAGCGTGAACGCTCTTTTTTCCGGCCTGGCTTTTGGAGGAGTGATTTATACGCTGATCCTTCAGAGAGAAGCACTCGAACAACAGCAGGAGGAACTCAGGCTGACCAGGGACGAACACGAGCGTGCAAGAAAACAGCACCAACGCTCGGCGAAGGCCCTCGAGGATACCTATATCGAATCCGTGAGGAGCAGATCGGCCGACGTATTTCTCAGGCTTTCCGATGATCTTGTGGAAACAAGACAGTATTGGCACGAGCTTTACCAACTTCCGCCATATGAGACCGGTTGGTCGAAACAACAGGAGGAGATCGCCGACAGGGTGTGCACTGCCCTTCAAAGAGTGGCCTTCGTCATCGAATCCGGATTTATCGATGGAAAGTACATCATGGAGGAATATGCGGGCACCTTCGAAAAGTGTTGGGCCATTCTGCAACCCTATATACAGGACTACCGCATAAAGAGTGGAGAGGACCCGACCTCAGGCAAGCCCGCCTTTCAGCGCCGCCATTTCGAAAGCTTCGCTAAGAAGTGTGGGGAACACTTCCGCGAAAACTACTCATGAAATTGCGGGGGTTAGTTATTTCCAAGATGCCTAGAGAGTGACTTGCGCGAAGCATCGGACTGGGTCAACCTTTTCGCCGATGGGTATTTTCTAACCCCCGGCACCAATAGATCGCTTGCCTCGTGGGCGGCCACTGTTTCCTTCTGGAGGTAGGTAGCATTCTTTCAGGGAGGGCGCACAACTTAGTGTTTACACCTATAACAATTCACCCCTCCACCCTTACCCCATTCCCCACCATAAAACTCCGCATCCAATCCGGCCGATACCCGAGCCCCCAGGCCTTCCGGTAATCCTTTAATGCCTTCGCCGTCTCCCCCGACTGCCGCCAGGCGGTGCCGCGGAGCGCATGGGCTTCGCCGCTCTTCGTGTCGAGGGCCAGGGCCCGGGTCGTGTCGTCAATGGCTTCCGGGTAGCGGCCCAAGGCATTGAGGCTTCCGGCGCGGGCGGTGAGCAGGGGCGCGGCTTGGGCGCGGCTTGGTCGGCGGGCGTGGTTTCGAGGGCGCGGGTGAAGTGTTGGATGGCCTTCTCGTGGTCGCCGGATTGGGCGGCGGTGATGCCGTGGAGGCGGTCTAAGAGGGGGTCGGCGGCGGGGGTACTGACCGGGGCGGCGAGCAGGCAGAGGGTGAGGGTTGCGGCGGTGAACAGGCGCCGGGTCGGGCTCAAAAGGCTTGACTTTTTATGTCTAATTATGGTATTAATTCCTATATTTGTTGATGGATACTAAACAGGTGAGTGTGTTCCATAACATCCCTTTTCTCGTCACCCCCGGGCTTGACCCGGGGGTCCAAGTGGATACCCGCGTCAAGCGCGGGCATGACGGTTGAGTGAACACCATTGGTTTCGGATTGCCCATCCCCCTGCGAAAAAACAAAGACATCCATGGACATTCCTAGACATCCCACCACCGTCTCGACCGCCCGCAATGTCGACCGATGTCCACCAGGAATTTTCCTCACGGGTCGACAAAAGTCGTCCTGGCGTCTCAAAAGTCGACATTCCGGGTGGGCGGATTGGCTTCGTTCCGTCACTTTTTTTGACGGGCGCCTTTTTAAGCGACAATTAGACGGCGACGTTGTCGATGAGCCGCGCCTTGCCGAGCCAGGCGGCGGCCAGCACGCGGGCCGGTTTGGAGGCGTCGCGCACCGGTTCCAGGGTCTCGGCATCGCGGACGGCGACGTAGTCGACGGCGCCGAAGCCGGCCTCGGTCAGTTTGGTCTCGGCCCAGCGCCGTTGCGCCGCCGGGTCCTCGCCCTTTCTGACATTGGCGGCGACCGCCGTGATGGTCTCGTAGAGGGCCGGGGCGGCCTTCCTCTCGTTTTCGGTCAGGTACTGGTTGCGGGAGGACATTGCCAAGCCGTCATCTTCGCGAATGGTCGGCGCGCCCAGGATCTCGACCGGGATGTCCAGGTCCTGGACCATGCGTTTGATGACGCAGAGCTGCTGGTAGTCCTTCTCGCCGAAGACGGCAACGTCTGGGAGCGCCTGCAGCAAAAGCTTGCTGACCACGGTGGCGACCCCGATGAAGAACTGCGGGCGGAACTCGCCTTCCAGCATTTGCGAGAGCCCCTGCACCTCGACCTTGGTGGCGTGGCCGTCCGGGTAGATCTCGGAGACGTTGGGGGCGAACAGCAGGTCCGTGCCGGCGTCGACGAACATGCGGCTGTCGTCGCCCTCGTTGCGGGGATAGGTGGCGAAATCCTCGTGCGGCGCGAACTGGGTCGGGTTGACGAAGAGCGTGGCCACGGTCCGGTCAGCGCGCTGCGAGGCCAGTTGCACCAGGGACAGGTGGCCGGCATGGAGCCCGCCCATGGTCGGCACCAGGCCTATCGTGTGGTCCTCCTTGCGCCAGTCGCGCACCCGGGCGCGCAGCTCGGCGATGGTCCGCACCGTGTCCATTCTTCAGAGCGCCCCCTTGACCGTCTCGTCCTTGGCCGCGGCACCGGGGCCGTCGCCGTAGACGTGGTCGGGCCCCGGGAAACGCCGGGCGCGGACATCGGCGGCGTACTCGGCGGCGGCCCTCTCGACGGCCTCGCCGAGTTGGACGTAGCGCTTGACGAACTTGGGCTTGAAGGCGGAATAGAGACCGAGGATATCGTCGACGACCAGGATCTGGCCGTCGCAAGCCGCCGAGGCGCCGATGCCGATGGTCGGGATGGAAATGGTCTCGGTGATGGCGCGGGCCAGGGGCTCGACCGTGGCTTCGACGACGGTGGCGAAAGCACCGGCCGCCTCGACGGCCTTGGCGTCTTCGAGAATGGCCTGGAAGGCGTCGTCGTCACGGCCCTGGACGCGGAAGCCGCCCGGCCCCTCGGCGTGTTGGGGCAAGAGCCCGATATGGCCGAACACGGGGATACCGGCGGCGACGATGGCGGCGATCTGGTCGGCCATGGCGACACCGCCTTCGAGCTTGACGGCCTCGGCGCCGGTCTCTTCGACGGCGCGCCTGGCCGTCTCGACGGCTTGCTGGGCGCTCTCCTCATAGGTGCCGGCCGGCAGGTCGATGGCGATGCAGGCCCGCTTGGAGCCGCGGACGACGGCGGCCCCATGGGCGATCATGGTGTCAAGCGAGATGCCGACCGTACTGTCGAGCCCGTAGATGGTCATGGCCAGGGAATCGCCGACCAGCAGCAGCTCGGCGTGATTGTCCAACCGCTCGGCCACGGAGGCCGTATAGGCGGTCAGGGACACGATCGGCGTCTTGTCCTTCATTTGTCTCAGATCTTCGGCGCGGAGGCGCTTGGGCGGTGTCGGCACGGTTTGCATGACGGGGCTCCAGCTTTCCATCCCGGCCATTGCCGGATTGATGCTCCCGGCCCTTGCCGGATCAGCGGGGCGCACCCTAACAAATTATGCTGCACTGCACAATGGGAAGGAATCCCAATTGTCGGCTGGATCAGTTGCCGTCCCCGTCGACCGGCGGCTTTCGCCGGCGGAAGCGCGGCCGGAAGGCCCAGTAGAGGATGCCGAGGAACAGGACCATCATGACGACGACGGCGTTTTCCTTGATGAACGCGGTCAGGCCATCCACTTGGGCTTCCCCTTCATCGCCTCCAAAGTGCCCTATTTGCCTCGCAGCATTGCGAGCGTCAAAATGGGCGCAGGATTCGATTCGGGATTATGGCAGGGCCGAAGCCCCAAGCAAATCGCCGTGATCGGCAAATTGACGGGTCCACAAGAAAAGCGGTGCGGGATATGATGGGCAAAAGGACAGGCGGAACGGCTGACATGGAACTCGGTAAAATCCTGATCCGGCGGACCGCCGCCGGTTTGACCGCGATCCTCGTTGTGACGGTGCTCGCATCTTGCGAGCCGGCCCATACACCAGCGAAGGCACCGCCTCAAACGCGGTCGCCCCAGACCGCCACAACGCCCACCGCCAAGCCCGCCACGACGAAGACCGCCGCGGCAACACCCGCTGCCGAGACGACCGCCCCGACCGCCGAGACCGCTGCGACGGCCGTCGCCGCCAACCCGCTGGCCGCCGAGGCCGGCCGCGAGATGCTGAGAGCCGGGGGTGCCGCCATCGACGCGGCCATCGCCGCCCAAATGGTGCTGACCCTGGTCGAGCCGCAATCCTCGGGCATCGGCGGCGGTGCCTTCCTCATGCATTACGACGCCGGGACCGGCGCCATCGACAGCTATGACGGCCGCGAGACGGCGCCGAAATCGGCAACGCCAACCATGTTCCTCAAGGCCGACGGCACGCCGAAGAAGTTCTACGAGGCGGTGGTCGGCGGCTCGTAGAACTTCTTCGGCGTGCCGGGGCTGCTGCGCATGCTGGAGATGGTGCACAAGGAGCACGGCAAACTGCCCTGGGCCGACCTCTTCCAGCCGGCCATAAGACTGTCCGAGGCGGGTTTCGCCATTTTGCCGCGCCTCGCCGGGCTGCTGGCCAAGGAGAAGTTCATCACGGACATCCCGGTGTCGCGGGCCTATTTCCATGACGCGAACGGGAATCCGAAAACCGAAGGCACGGTCCTGACCGCCGAGCACAATCCGAGCGGCATGACCATGGCCGACCTTGCCGCCTACGCGGCCAAGAAGCGCCCGCCGGTGTGCATCCCCTATCGGGTGTGGCTGATCTGCGGCATGGGGCCGCCATCCTCGGTATCCTGCAGACCTTCGATATTGCCGCCGAAACGCCCTTCGGGGCCAAGGCCGTGCACCTGATCGCCGAGGCCAGCCGCTTGGCCTTTGCCGACCGCAACACCTATATCGCCGACCCGGATTTCGTGCCGGTGCCCTCGGGCGGGCTCCTCGATCCGGCCTACCTGCAACTGCGCGCCTCCGAGATCGACCCGGCGATGGCCGGCGGCACGCGCTTTCCGGGCATGCCCGGCCCCAGCGCTGATTTAAGGCTCGCGCCGGACGCCCAGGAGAAGGGGTTGTCGACGACGCATCTCAGCGTCATCGGCGGGGACGGCAACGGCGTTTCCATGACATCGAGCATCGAGAACGCCTTCGGGTCGCGGTTGATGTCGGGCGGCTTCCTGCTCAACAACCAGCTCACCGACTTCTCGTTCAGGCCCGAGGTCGGCGGTGCGCCGGTGGCCAACCGGGCGGAAGCGGGCAAACGGCCGCGCAGTTCCATGTCGCCGACGCTGGTTTTCGACGGGTCGGGCAAGCTGGTGATGACCGTCGGCTCGCCGGGCGGGTCGCGCATCATCGGCTACGTGGCCAAGACCCTGACCGCGGCGCTCGATTGGAACATGGGCATGGACGCGGCCATCGACGCCCCCAACTTCGTCAACCGCAACGGCGCCACCGACCTCGAGGGCCGGCT
>Ga0209259_1000139_pt1 | contig 18750 bp, 19 predicted proteins | sample WorMetGr2BELIZE1_FD_187417 | JGI IMG/M metagenome (GOLD analysis project Ga0209259, IMG submission 187417) | Marine gutless worms symbiont microbial communities from Max Planck institute for Marine Microbiology, Germany - Inanidrilus... ...
GCGAGCCCACAGCCCGAACGGCACCTCGATCGGTTCAGCTGTCTTTGCACAGATGACCGCTGAATGTCTCCAAATGCAATGGTTTGTCTGTTTCCGCCTCAAAATTGCTCCTTCCCATGTTGACGTCTGGACCTCATGCAATACGTGGTTCATTGAGCCCACCCGAGTCCGGTACGCAAATGATAACTTTATCGTTTCAGCCGTTTTGGCAGGGAAACTATGTGGGATATGGCAAAAACCACACAGGCGTTTCATGTTAGTACGAACATTTCCGCCACTACTAAGTAGCAGTATGTACGTTCAAAACATTTAATAATGTATCTCGTTTAAACTCCTACATCTTATTTGGATCAGTACATTGCAGTCGGCAATCTTCTAACTATACATACACAACAGGAGACCATCGGTTCGCTATATAAGTGAGGATAATTTGTTTCGAAATATATACTGAGGACTATTGGTTTTTTATACATAAATAATAACAATTTGTTCTGAAATATATTAGCAGTAGTGTAAAGTGAAAAGTGAGGACCACCGTTTCTGTACATTAAGGGAGAATGAGGAGAATCGGCTGTGAAATATACACTGAGCATCATTGGGTCATTGTGTAAATAGGTACTGTTTATTCTTAAATATATTAGCACAGGCGTAATTACTAGCTACATATTTTTTTTAAATCAGTACCCTAAAACGTGAATCTGTGATTGTGGAGCTTGTGAAAAACAACTGTCTCCCATTAGTGTCCAGTGATACTAAAACAGTATTATTATCTGTGACTAATATTCACCAACTAGACAACTGTATTAATAGAGCCACATAATCACATAGGATTACTGGTGCTTCTAGTAGCAATGATCGATGACATTTGATGAATGTATTTATGTTGCCGACTGCTGTCGTTACTATGGGGGTAAAAGGAAGTTTACTGAAAGGTTATGGAATGTTTATGAAGTACATTGTGATGATTTTGGATATGGTATCGTAATTTATGCTCATAGAGATATATTTAGTAAGTTTGTAATGTGTCTCCGTATCCTTTTATTGTGTATAATTATATGTGATGTCTGGTGTACATTGTGCAAAAGAGTTTATATACACCGAGGACTATTAGTTCTCTATATTACTGAGGACAATTGATTTTGAACTATATATAACGAGGACCATTGGTTCTTTTTATAAATAATAACCATTTGTTTTGAAACATATTAGCGGTGCTGTAAAATGAGGACCATTGGTTCTCTATATTAGTGAGGATGAAGACATTATTGGTTGTGATATACAAGCCTACTTTTATACACCAACGTTAGGTGGACATTTCATCTTAGTGGGACCTTTGCTTCTTAGAGGGACGGTCCCAACATGACGGTTAGCTGTTGACCTCGATATCTCCGTTGTTAATTGAGCCAGCTAATTCCACGTCTGGCAGTGTCTGGGTTTCTGCGATGCTCTGCAGGTGCACCAGCCCGAATGCTCGCAGAATTCTGTGTTTGTCGTATGGACGCCGCAGAACGATTTTGGCTGCAGATGTCGACCTTACGGGGACATTTGCGATAATTGGCTTTTTCGCGATATTAATTGCGTCGTCTCGCGTGTGGCACTGCGGATACGTTATCGAACTTGCTGAACTGTGTTTCTGTAAAGTTGTCGTGTTCGTCTGCTGTGTAGTTATTTTTATAGCATTTTGCAACTAGCGTCATACTTGTTGGGACGCGGGATATATGTATATATATATTATATACAACTTTTGCATTCTTCAGCGTCATACGAGGACATGACATATTTTTTAACATTTTCTAGCAAGACTGAGTACGTGGTGTCGTGGCCGACACGTCGATGTTCATGTTGGACTATTAGGACTGTGTTTCTATAAAGTTACTGCACGGCACTCCAGCAGCGGGCGTCAGCAAAACTTTGCGGTGTGGTGCAAGGAATGGAATTAACGAACTTTCGCAGAGGGCGCCACCTACATTCGGCTGGGCGGCCGTCACGTTGGGCATCGGCCCACATTCTAGTCTTTTTCCTCGCCTAATCTCAGCCGTCGCACGTTGGATGTCTACCATACTTCCACACATTGTGTGGCCTTAGTGCGAATTTAGAATGCATGTATGAAATGTGCTGCACGTGGCTCGCTGACAATACAGGCCGCAAGAAATCGCCAACAATTCGCCATCTGGGCACCATTGCACAACTTTGTGTATTTTCGCAAGTAATGCATGCATCGACAATCGAAAAAAAACTTGTCAAACAGCAATATCTCCTCCACGTGTCCGTAGAATATGGCGAACTTCCGCCCACTAACGGCTGAGATCGATTCGGGAGTTTGGGGCACCCCAGTAAATTTCAACGGGTTTCGCGTCTTGGCTTAGTTACTGCAGCGACGTCGTTCACCGGAGGCCAGCCAAACTTTGCATGCTGTTTGGCCGTTTCCTAGGCTGCTACACTATATATACATTGTCGCGGCTTTTGCTCCCTGACGGTTCTTTCGCAGACAGCGCCAGATATTCGGCTAGGCGGCCATCACTTTGGGCATCGGCCCACATTCTAGTTTTTTTTACAGCGAGCGCAATGCTGCGCGCATTGCGCGCAATGGTCGCCTTGCAACCGCTGTATTACCTACAGCAATTCCGTCCGTCTGTCCGTCTGTCCGTCCGTTCGTCCGTCACACGCCGGTATTGTGTCAAAACGACGGCACGTAGCACGGTGCAGTTTGCACCATTGAATAGCAAAATGTGTCTAGTTTTGTGCAAAACAAAAAATATTCCCCAGGGACGACAGCTTCCCCCTGAAATTTTGGCTCCAAGTGACCTACCCACACCTGAAGGCAGCGAGTTTTGACACATTTTGCCTTGTAGCGCCTCAACCGTAAGAGATAGAAAAAGACATTCAATTACGCTTAACAAGAAATCGGCACGGGCTTTCCAATGAGCCATCCACCAACGTTCTACGACGCCCCTAACTTCCTCAAAATGGGGATCAAAATGCCTAGATTTGTCGTCTTTTGGACGACTTCGACAATAGAGGACGAAAAGTCTGCTGCAAAGTTTCATTATATAAAAACTGTCAGCGGTAAAGTTGTAGCGCATTCAATTGCCTTTCGAGTGGTATCAATATATTGGCAGGGGGACGACCCCTTCCCCCTGAAATCTTGCCTCCAAGTGACCTGCCCCTCCTGTCAATGGTATCCTATGGGAGATGTCAGAACTCATAACTCAAGAACGGATAGCCGTAGGATCTTCAAACTTGATGGAGGTGTTGACCACGTGACCCGCCATGTATGACCACTGACCGAAGTCAAAAGGGCAAAGGTCAAGGTCACAAGGTCACGTAACGTATCAGCAGCAATAACGCTATAACGAGGCAACGGATGGTCGTATCTATCTATATTTTACAAGAAGGCCAGCATCCGCTGACAGGACAGCGCGCCGCCAATTTCAGGCGGGACTTAGAGGCGACGTAGGACTTTAATTGATGGCTACTTGGAAAGCCCGTTTCCGACTGCATGTTTGCTGTAATTAAAATGGAGTTATCTGGCAAAACAGTGTATGGCCCTGTGTTAAAGACCACGCAGCTGTTTGCGCATGCGCAAAATCACGCCAGCCCGGAACGTTGACGTAAATCTTTTACCATGATCTTTCTCGGCGACCACGATATCCCGTTAACCGGTTCAAATTTTGGCAATCTGACAGCATTTAGGGCAATTTTTAGCCATATTTTCACTGCGCGTTCGCAGGAACGGCCATTTATGAACTTCCGTTTAACGTTCTGACATCATCATTCGATTCCTTGATCCCGATTTCCTTATAGGGCACGCTATTTCGGCTATACGAGGACGTTTTCTGTTGATTTTTGCATTGGATAAGCTGAATGTCCGCCATATTTCTACTTCCGCTCTAGTTGACCTACTGACCTAGAAAGTGTGTCACGTGATGCGCAGCTGGCGGTGACAGTTTCCACCAAGTTTGAAGTTGATGCGACCATCCGTTGATGGCTACATGGAAAGCCCGTTTCCGACTGCATGTTTGCTGTAATTAAAATGGAGTTATCTGGCAAAACAGTGTATGGCCCTGCAGGGCCATACACTGTTTTGCCAGATAACTCCATTTTAACGGGCTTTCCAAGTAGCCATGAATTAAAGTCATACGTCGCCTCTAAGTCCTGCCTGAAATTGGCGGCGCGCGCTGTCCTGTCAGCGGATGCCTGCCTTCTTGTCTTAATTCGACCATTGATTGGGACGTACTACAGCACGATACGATACGTCACGATATGCAGAGATTTTAACTGCTGGATATTTTGCAGTCTAATTGAAACGTGGAAGATCACAGTACAGAGATTTGCAGTTTCAAGCTTTGGATGAACGATAGAAGTGGCGATGGCACTGGCGTTTTACCGCCCTGCATGGAATGCCAGCGCGGACTAGTTACGAGAAAGATGTCTGTCTGTCCGTCCATCCGTTCGTCTGTCAAACGCGTGGATTGTGACAAAACGGAAGAAAGACCTGTCCAGATTTTTTACCATACGAAATATCATTATAGTTTTGGAAGAAGAAGTATGGTGGTTGGGGGAGATCCACCTGAAATTTCGGGTTAAGCTGACCCCGTTGGGGCGAAAACGCCGATTTTCAGTCGATATTCATTTGTAGCGCCTTAGCGGTAGCACCTAGCAAAAAAGTTCAATTAACATTAATAGGAAGTCCAATACCCACTTTCTAATGAGCCTAAGGTGAACATCGTACGTTGCCCCTATGCCCCCCAAAGGGGGCTCAAAATGCAGAAGGGCCGTTTTCTAACTAAAATCGCACTTTGATTGAAGAACGTGTGCTAGAAAGTTTCTTTGTGTGAAAACTGTCAGAAACAAGGTTGTAAGGTACTCATTGGCCAATCTACCGTACGAAAATGATTGGTGGGGGACGTCGCCTTCTGAAAATTTGGCGTATACTGACGCATCCCTTGCAAAACGCCGATTTTCAATCTTTTCGCTCGTAGCGCCTCAGCCCTAACACCTAGCAAAAAAGTTAAGTTAACACTAATAGGAAGTCCACTACACGCTTTCCAATGAGCCTGATATAAACGTCGTACGTTGCTCCTAGGCCCCAAAGGGAGGGCCCAAAACCCAAAACGGCCGTTTTCCGTGTAAAATCGCACTTCGCTTGAGGAAAGTCTGCTACGAAGTAAAGTGACGACGGTATAAGTCGAAATATGTTATTACGTACGCTAATTTGCTCACTATAGTAAGATGCTTAGCTGTCGCACAAAGACCGTGCGACTGCTTCTCGACATTCTCTCGTAGCGCCTCAGCCGGCGTAACAGATAGCGAAAAAAGTTTTTGCTTAACTAGAATGTGGGATCGATGCCAACTTGACGGCCGCCCAGCCGAATATAGGTGGCGTGCCGCCCTATGCGAAAGTCCGATAATTCCATTCCTTGCGTCACACCGCAAAGTTTTGCTGACGCCCGCTCCTGGAGTGCCGTGCAGTAACGCTGCCATTATAGGAGAACGCAAAACTTGGACGTAATGTGAATTTTGCACCAGGCAAAATTCCGTCAGGGGGCAAGAAAACCCGAACATGTATATATATATCGTGTACCAGCCCAGGAGACGGCCAAACATCATGCAAAGTTTGTTGGCCTCCGGTGAGCGACGTCGCTGCAATAACGAAGCCAAGATGCGAAACCCGTTGAAATTTGCTGGGTGCCCCAAACTCCCAAACCGATCTCAGCCGTTAGTGGGCCGAAGTTCGCCATATAGTGGGGACGTGTGGAGGACATATTGCTGTTTAACAAGTTTTTTGGGAGACCGTTTGTAAAACAGTTCGCCCTGTGCTATTGGACCGTTATCTGTCTTGTCTGTCTGTAACGTTCGTGCACTGTGGCCAAACGGTTGGATGGATCATGATGAAACTTGGCATGCAGGCAGGCCTCGGCCCTGGCCACATTGTGTTAGATGTGGACCCAGCCCCTGCCCCAAAGGGGCACAGCCCCCCCCGCCAATTTTCGGCCCATATCTGTTGCGGCCAATTGGCTGCATGGATCAAGATGCCACTTAGTATGGAGGTAGGCTTCGGCCCATGCGACATTGTGTTAGATGGGGACCCAGCCCCCTCCCCAATAAAGGGGGCGGCTCCGTCCCTGCTCAATTTTGGGCCCATTTCTATTGTGGCCAAACGGCTGGATGCATCAAGATGCCACTTGGTATGGAGGTAGGCCTCAGCTCAGGGGACTGCGTTAGATGGGGAGCCAGCCCTTCTCCTCAAAACGGGGGCGCAGCCCCAAATTTTCGGCAAACGTTTATCATAGTCACCCCCTTCCCTCAAATAAACATCATCGGAGCAATGGTCATTGTGTGGAGGGTAAGAGGGAAAATTATCAGGTCTGTTCTGTGCAATATTGTGTGCAACAATTGTGCACAGTGCAATGCACACACATATGAAGAGACCTAACAGTTCTCTGGATTGGGTTTTGTCTCACTGGGCCCATTTCACTGTGCTTAGATTCATGTGTGTATTGTGTATCGCTGTATGTATGCGTAGGTTTGTAACGTGGTGAAATGGACCTGGTGGCATTGAAGCCTGTCCTTAGGATTACTACTTCCTTCAGTGCTACGACACTCTTGGTTGGTTCATTTGACCCGTAAACAAGAGCTCAGCAGTAGCTGAGATGGGCGACCGTGGCCACAATAGGCATGGGCCTTAAAGAGGGGGGTCCTGTGCCCCTTTCGCGGAGCGCTGGGAACCCGTCTAATACAATGTGGCCTGCGCCGAGGTCTACTTCTGACGTGCAATAAACAAGTAACGCGTAACGCTAACGCACCAAAATTTAATCGGTTATATCTCCGCCATTTCTAAACCGATTCACTTCTAGTTTTCACCAAAATTATCTGCTGTTCAAGGGCTACAAAGCTAGCTATAACCGGAAGTGCCCCCACTTCCGGTCCAGTTTCGAAATTCTCAACCTCAGCCCTTAAAATTGGGGAGGTTGCTCTGCCCCTTTTGGGGGAGGGGCTGGGTCCCCATCTAACACACACTCGCCTGGGCTGAGGCCTACCACCATGCCAAGTACCAGCTTCCTCCATCCAGCCGTTTGGTCACAATAAATATGGGCCGAAAATTTGGGGGTCCGCCCCCGTTTTGGGGAGAGGGCAACTGGGTCCCCATCTAACACAAAGTCGCCTGGGCCGAGGCCTAGCTCCATACCATGTGGTATTTGATGCATGCAGCCGTTTGGCCACAATAGAAATGGGCCGAAAATTGGGGGGTGGTTCCGCCCCATTTTGGGGGAAGGGGACTGGGTCCCCATCTAACACAAAGTCGCCTGGGCTGAGGCACCACGTGATCACTAAACACGCAGTGATGCGGTCTGTAGGGAAGTTCAGTGATTCAACTGCCGTCCGCTCCCATTGAAGACGCGTCCACACGATATATACTCGCTTCAGTATTTATATTGCAACAGACTGAGTACGATTAAACTTTTTTTTCTAAAAACAAAATGCATAGAGTACTAGAACTTGAACTTGAACAAACCAATAACGAATGTGCAATGTTCTAACGAATCACAATAACTATGATAAGTTGAGTAGGGTTTAACGTCCCACTAAACACAATATAGGTCATTTCGGGGACGGTTTTTGGGCGACCGTTTGTAAAACGGTTCACCCTATGCTATCGAACGGTTGTCTGTCCTGTCCTGTCCTGTCCTGTCTGTCTGTCTGTCTGTCTGTCTGTAATGTTCGTGCACTGTGACCAAACGGTTGGACGGATCAAGATGAAACTTGGCACGCAGGTAGGCCTCGGCCCTGGCCACATTGTGTTGGGGGTGGGGACCCAGCTCCTCCTCCCCCAAAAGGGGCACAGCCCCCAAAATTTTCGGCCCATGCTGCCGAGCTCCCCACGGAAAGTGTTCCGTGGGGAGCTCGGCAGTACTGGTAGGTGCTCTTCCGTTGTCCGGCTCGTCAGCACTGCGCGAGACCAGATTCCCCATGGTGGATCTTGAGCTCTGCCGGGCGATTGGTTAGCGGAAGCAAGGGGAGCGGTAGCTCGTAACTGCTAGTAGATGATGAGGAGCGGCTCGTAGTGCTCGTAGCTAGGCTCGTAGTAGACGGAGAGCTGCTCATAGTTGACGGGAGCTGCTCGTAAGTGCTCGGAACTAAGCTTGCTAGAAGGGCCTTCCTATATATACATACAATATAGCTCTTCCTCCAGCTCGCGCTAGTGGCCACTAGTGTCCTTGCACGCCAGTTAAAAGAGCGGCGCTTAGCTCTGGCTCGTATAATACCGCTGGGCTTAGTTATTTAATTTGACGAGCTCCCGAGCTCATTAGCTAATGAGCTCCCTTAAGCTCCGCGAGCTCGCGGCGAGCTATCGCTCGTATGGTTTCGAGCTCTCTTTAAGAGCTCGACACACAACATGCGTCGCGAGAACCATTCTGAACGCTTCTGGCTGTGTCTGGTGTTTATATAGGGCGAGCTGCGGTCTGTAGGGCTCTGACTGGCTATTGCGTGCACGTGCCCACCTAGCGACTACTGCGGCGGGGATCAGTTATTACTAGCGGGATCATTTGTTATGAGCGGGATCATTACGCTCTCCCTTATCGAGGTATTTTGTCGTCCTCGACAATGGAGCTCTTAGCTAAGAGGTGCTCATAGCATTGCTCCCTACGAACTTAAGTGACTTGCATGACCTTTCACAAAGAACTTACCGGCCACAATTTACGTGCTCGAGGCTGCGTGCTCTTTTTCTTTTATTGCGAACGCCATGTTTTTGCTGGAGGGAGCACGATCTTTTACTAGATTCCTCCAGATCTTCCATGTGGGTGTCGCTCGTAAAACCAGTAAGCTAGTACAATAATATACAGTTATGCAGTAGGGAGCCGAGGCTCGTACAACGCTCAATAGACAGACTTAATTACAGCTCGTAAAATTACAAAAATAGAGAAAGCTAATACATAACAATTCCTCGTGGTGAATTCATCTCACTGGGGCGTATCTACTACCACCAGCAATCACCACGGCTACAACCTAAAACTACGGATAATCCGGGAGGTGTCGAGCGGTCAGGAGCTGTCGAGGTCGGCAACGAGCTCGGACGTTCTACGGCTTCTCACGTGAACTCGCTGCTGTCGTGACGCTCGGCTTCTGACGTTGATGCTCGACTCTTGTTGTCTTCTTCAGTCCGCTTCAGCGGGAGCGCTCGACGGAGATGCGAGCAGAACTCCCCCTTTGGCAGTTCTCATTGCACGTATGTGGTTCTGATTTGCTCGCGGCTCGTCGTCTCCTTACGAGCCGTGTTCTTGACTCTCGGCATTCCGATGAGAAGGTCTGACTAGCTCGGTAGTCGCGACACAAATGTCAAGGGCAGCTCCCTCTTCCCTTATACTTCAGCCGAGTAGCCCGCGCGGCTGCAGCCACCGGTGTGTACGGGCGGTGCTGGTAGGCGCACGGTTCTTCCTACTCGTTGCCCGCAGCACGCAGCAGACCTGCTCGTACCTGCTCCGACCGTTGCCAATGACAATAGCTTTCCGAGCTCTTGCTCGTTATAGGTCGTATTCATTATTCGACTCTGCTGTTGTCTTCGTGCGCTCCCTGCGTATCATTACTGTTGCTGCCTAGCAATGGACACACATTCTTTTCCTCTTTACGAGCTCTGCTCGTCTGTCATATTTAGCTCTTGTATCGATTACTGCTCATTGCAATAATATACGGTGCTCCTTTCTAATAGCTCGCTTCTCCATTGGCTGGAACTAGTCGTACATGTTCGTCTAGATATTTCGGTGCTCGCACCTCTCGTCTTGGCCTTTCTGCTGGACGAGTACTATCCACCTCATAGCCGATATTTGTACTCAGAGCGCTCTCTTCTTCAAGCTCGGGCTCGTCAATGAGCTCGTTGTCAGCCGACTTAGCGCTCACTTGCTCGGAAACAGGTTCAGTGTTGGCCGCCTTTACGAATATCTCTTCATCAGCTCTTTCAGGGAGCTCTCTGACGTCGGAGCTCGGCTTGTCGGCGAGCCCGCTCTTTGGAACTTCAACCAAGAACGGTTTTACCTTTTCGATATGAACTGTCATTGTCTTAGCTCCCTTGCGTCGTTGGAGCTGTACAGTGACTGGTGACGGTGTGTCGACAATAAGGGAGGGGCCATTATACTTCCGCTCCCATTTGTCTTGGCGTCCGACAAATTTGCGAGGATTGAAGTAGCATACCCACTGGCCTTTCTTGTACTGCTTGGCTCGTACTCGTATGTCGTAATATCTCTTGTTGCGCTCGGCGGCTCTCCACAGAACGGCCCGCGTCTCTTCATAAGCTGTTGTCATTCGTTCTCTCATGCTGTCTACGTAATCATCGTAAGTCTCGCTTGGGGGCTCGTTCAGGGAGCCGTACATTATGTCTGCGGGAGATCTTACTTCTGTTCCAAAAGTGAGCATGTTGGGCCTATATCCTGTCGACTCGTGGCGGCTCGCTCGATATGCGCTCATTGCGAAGCTAAGACGGGTGTCCCAGTCTTTCTGGTGGCTCGCTACGGTCTTCCCTAGGATTACGTTAATGGAGCGATGGAGCCATTCCACTTAATTTGTTGACGGCTTGTATGGTGATGTACGAAGCTTGTCGATGCCGAGCATCCGGCATATGTGTTTCATTATGTTTCCATCCACTTCCTTCCCTTGATCGCTGAGCAATGATACTGGGCTCCAGAAACGACAGAAAACTTGCTCGACGAGCACTTTAGCAATTGGCTCGGCCTCCTTGAAGCGGAGCGGAAAGGCTTCGGCCCACTTGGTGAAGGCATCCACACATGTGAGGATGTAAGTATGGCCTTGCTCGGAGAGCGGGTGTAGTCCGGTGAGATCGATATACCACCGCTCGAAGGGAGCGCCAGCGATAACAGGCTGTAGCGGTCCCGAGCGTCGGAGCTTCACTCGGTGATATTCGTTGCAGGGCTCGCATCGCTTACAGAAGCAAATCGTGTCTTCCTTCCAGGTGAGCCAGTAAAATCGTCGCTTGACTTGGTCGAGCGTGCGTTGTATGCCAAAGTGCCTTCCCGTCGCTCCTCCGTGACAAGAGCTGAGCACGTGTTGGACTGACTGACGGGAACGAGGAGCTGCGAATAAGGTTGCTCGCCAGGCTTTCCTTGGGCTCTTCGTCGTACGAGCCCTTCTCGTACTTCCAAGCGCTCCCATTGGTTATGTAGTCTTTTAGCGCTCTCTGACTCGGTTGCGAGCAGAGCGAGCGCTGGTTGCTCCGGAGACTGAAGGCGCAATTGGACGAGCTTCCGTATCTCTAGTTCAGATTGCTGATGAGCGGCGAGGCTCTCCCTTACCGAAGGCTCTAGCTCCGTCTCGGCTTGCTCCTTATCAGGCTCCCGAACAGGTCTCACTCTCGATATCTGCTCCCTGAGCTCGGACTCCTCGGAGCTAACAGCTTCATCTTGCTCGGTAACACCACCGTGGAATATCATATCCAGTTCCTCGCTACTAGTGCTCTCGCTGTCAGATTCACTCGCTCCTTCGTAGCTCACTGAGAGCGGTCCAGCTCTTCTACTGAGCCCGTCAGCATTTGAATGCTTTCTACCGTCTCTGTGTACTAACTCGTAATCGAATTCTTCGATAAAGGTGAGCCAGCGAGCGAGCTGTGGCATCGTCTCGAGAGTCCTTCGTAGCCAGGACAGAGCAGCGTGGTCATTGAGGATGATGAAGTGTCGTCCGGTTAGATACTGGCGAAACTGCTTGAGCCCGTTCACGATAGCAAGGAGCTCTTTCGGAGTCCTGTCATAGTGTAGCTCCGGCTTGCTCATTGTCCGTGACGAATAGGCGATTACCTTCTCGATTCCTGATTGCTCCTGGAACAATACGGCTCTAAGGCCATAGTTGCTCGCATCACAGTCGAGAGTATAGGTCCCTGTGTCCATAGGCAAAGCAATAATAGGTTCGGACATGAGCCGGAGCTTGACAGCTTCAAATGCTCGTTGACACTCAGCTGTCCATTCATACTTGGCTCCCTTCTTTGTGAGAGCGTACAAGGGTGCTGCTGTCATAGAGAAGTCTCTCACGAATCGGCGATAATAGCCGCACGTTCCAAGGAACGGTGGTAGCTTCGTCAAGCTCTCGCACGGCTTGTTGGGACCTTCTCCGATTGCATCGAGATGCCGTGCTCGGATACAACGTGTTCAAGGAAAGAAACGCTCCGTCGAAAGAGATAGCACATGCTCGGTTTCAACTTGAGGTTTGCCGAGCGAATTATACTGAAGACTACTGGTAGGCGAGCGAGCTTCTCGTTAAAGCTCCTGCCAAATATTATAATGTCGTCAAGCTAGACCAGGCAAGTCATGTAGGACAGCCCGCATAGGACAAAGTCCATGAGCCGCTGGAACACGGAGGGAGCTCCGGTTAATCCGGATGGCATAACCGTGAAACGGTGCCAACCTGCTCACGTTACGAAGGCTGTCTTGTCTCGGTCGCTCTCGGCTATCGAAATGTTGTAGTAGCCGGCTCTTAGGTCCAAGGTTCTGAACCAGGACGAGCCTTGCAGAACGTTTAGACAGTTGTCAATGAGTGGTAACGGATAGCTGTCTCGTATGGTGACTGGGTTGAGCTGCCAGTAGTCAATGCAGAACCGCAGCGAGTTATCCTTCTTGCGTACGAGAACGACGTTGCTCGCCCATAGGATCGCTGCTGGCTCTATAATACCGTGAGCCTTTATTTGCTCGACTTCCTCGTCAATGACGTCCAGATACTTGAACGGGTGTCTCCTCAGAGCTTGTCTGATAGGGCGATGAGCTCCCGTGTCGATGCAATACTCTACATACGGCGTTCGACCGATGTCGTACTCCCCTTGGGAGAAGATGGAGCTGTGTTCGTCAAGGAGCTCCTTAACCGCTCCTTGCTGCTCTTTAGTCAGCTCTTTCGGGAGACTGCTCATCATTTGCTCGACTACGTCGACTTCGGGAGCTAGGGGCTCCCTCGACGGAAGCTCGTTGCTCGTGTCGATGACCTAAGCTCTTTCTATCTTGCCGAGCCGTGCTCCCTTCCGGAGAACTTGCTCTCGAGTGTCAGTATTGATGACTCGGACTCGTTGCTCGGTAAACCGAGCGGGTAGAACGCTCCTTCCAGTATATACGTGTCTCAGATTCGGCACCTTAAGAGCTTCAGTGATTCCTTCATAGGGAGCGGCTCTGCGACTTTCCCGAGTAATACGGACGGGCACTTCTGTCCTCTGTCTAGGCGGGAGCACGGTGCTCATCTCGACTATGGCTCGTCAACAACCCACAGGGAGCTCGCGCTGAAGAGTGATCCAGTCGTTGTCGTTTCCGAAACGGACTTGCTCGTTTGCGTAGTCCCATGTGAGCCTTCCCTGCTTAGCCATCCAGTCGCTCCCGAGGATGAGCTCGTCCAGATCGGGCGTTGTGTATCTCATGCCGTACGCTCCGTTTGCCTATCGTGGGCGAAACGCTTGCGACTCCCTCGATGAGCATGTGCTCGTTGTTGGCAGCCTTGATGGACTGAAGCTCGGCAGGCCGTATCTTCCAATGATGCTTCTTTGCGAGTGCGCTCCCTGCGATGGTCACGTCGCAACCGGTATCGACGAGCGCTGGTATTGATCTTCCTCTATACTTGACAATAATGCATATGGGCCGGGAGTGCTCGCGAATCGGGCAGATCTTGCGTCTGTCATGCTTCCTTTACTCAGCATTGGAGGTCTCCGGGCAGGCCCAGTGCCGATGTCCGGGAGCTCCGCATCCCCAACCGGTCGCTCGCTGTCCAGTCGCTCCAGTAGTTGCTCGTGGTGGAGCTGTGTTACGAGCGGGAGCGGTAGCGGTCGTTGTGGAGCTCTTTGCCTCGGTCAGTTGAGCTTCGAGCTCGACGAGTCGCTTGGTTAGCACACTTATCTGGTCCTTTTTCTGCAGCTCCATAAGCTGTTTCTGTAGCTCGGTGACTTGTTTCTTGAGCACGGTTGTCTGCTCGTTCTTTTCTGGCTCCGTTATTTCCCGAGCCTTGCGCTCCCTTCGGCTACTGTGCTCGACATCCCTAGACCACACTTCTAGCTGGAGAGCGACTCGTAATGCCGAGTCAAGGTCTTTCGGGGTGCGCTCGCGAACTTTGAGAGCGAGGTTAGGATCGTCCAGAGCGTCAATGAACTAGTCGCATGCCATTGTTTCGCGAGCTCCGTGATCGAGCTCGGGAAGAGCAAGAGCGGCGAGTCGTCGGATGTCCGAATGGAGGTATCAGAGCGTCTCGTTTGGCCGGCGTTTCAGCTCTTTAGCTCGAGCCTGTATTTGTCGGAGTGGTTGGTCTCACCGAAGCGCTCCTTCAATACCTTTATCATCTTTGACAGGGAGCCGGTTGTTTCTGCGCTGTAATCCCAGAGGACTTGACCGGCGCTCTTCTCTAGGGAGCTCCGAAGGTATACGCGCTGCTCCCTCTTGCTCCACTTGTTGTACGAAGCGCAGTTCTGGAACTGAGCGAGAAACGTCCCGAACGAGCCAGCTCCGTCATACTTGGGAGGCTTCAGAATATGCTTACCGGTAGGTCTCGTATGCTCGTGAATACTGCTCTTGGACGAGGAGGAAGACGAGCTCTCGGCTCGCTGTGACAAGCGCATTATCCTGCTCGAGCGGGAGCGGGAACCACGACTCCACCCTCGGGGAGAGCGAGGTCCCTGCTAATCATCGGTTGAGGAACCTTTTACCTCAGTGAGCACGTCACCCAGGTCGTTCCATCGGAGTTGTACGCGAGTCCCTTTTGACGTACCGCTGCTCTTGAAACGGGCTCGCCTCCGCTCGAGCGACTGTGTTGACTGAGCATTCCTTCGGGGTGCGACGGCGTTCTTGACGTCGTACCCACTCCCTTGACTCCTGTTGCTCCATGTGAGACGCTCGGGGAGACGGTGATGCTCGTCTGTCCTTCATCGTCAGCTGCTCTGACTTGTCTGCTCGCTCGGTCGTTGGGCTCGGGCAAAGGTGCTCGAGCTCGCACCTCTGCTTGGAGTCTGATATTCCGATGGAGGGAGCACCGTCCACTGAGCTGCGTCCGGTTCCATCGGCCGGCTTACATATGCTGAGTCCGGGGAGATGGGAGTCATGTCTGGCGAGTCCTCAACTGCTTGGCACGATTGCTCGGAGAGGCGAGCGGCTCCCTCAGGAGTCTCGGGAACAAAGATGCTCGGACTGCCGCCGTAGTGACGCAAGCGCTCAGCATGCTGCGTCGCTCTCTCTGCTATATGCAAGGCATAGACGGGAGCTCCGTCAGTATTTGCCGTGGCCCCACGTTGGGCGCCATTGTGACGTGCCGCGGGCTCGCGCTCTTGATTAGGTCTGGCTCCTAGCGCGGGAGCGGCATCATTATCTCTTTCCGTGGGGAGCTCGGCAGTACTGGTAGGTGCTCTTCCGTTGTCCGGATTGTCAGCACTGTGCGAGACCAGATTCCTCATGGTGGATCGTGAGCTCTGCCGGGCGATGGGTTAGCGGAAGCAAGGGGAGCGGTAGCTCGTAACTGCTAGTAGATGATGAAGAGCGGCTCGCAGTGCTCTAGGCTCGTAGTAGACGGGGAGCTGCTCGTAGTTGACGGGAGCTGCTCGTAAGTGCTCGGAACTGAGCTTGCTAGAAGGGGCTCCCTATATATACATACAATATTGCTCTTCCTCCAGCTCCCTCTAGTGGCCACTAATGACCTTGCACGCCAGTTACCTAGAGCGGCGCTAGCTCTGGCTCGTATAATACCGCTTGTCTTAGTTATTTAATTTGACGAGCTCCCGAGCTCATTAGCTAATGAGCTCCCTTAAGCTCCGAGAGCAAGCGGCGAGCTATCGCTCCTATGGTTCCGAGCTTTCTTTCCGAGCTCGACACGAGAACCATTCTGAACGTTTCTGACTGTGTCTGGTGTTTATATAGGGCCAGCTGCGGCCTGGAGGGCGCTGATTGGCTGTTGCGTGCGCGTGCGCCACCTAGCGACTACTGTGGCGAGGATCAGTTATTACTAGCGGGATCATTTATTATGAGCGGGATCATTACAGTATTCCTACGTGGAGGAACGTGGCATGCTTACCATTGTGGCCAAACGGTTGGATGGATCAAGATGCCGCTTGGTAAAGAGGTAGGCCTCGGTCCAGGCCACATTGTGTTAGATGGGGACCCAGTGGGGACCCAGCCCGCCACAGCAGCCCCTCCCCACTTTTCGGTTCATGTCTATTGTGGCCAAACGGTCGCCCATCTCAGCAACTGCTGAGCCCTTGTTTCGGCCTTTCCAAGTAGCTATCTATTAAAGTCCTACGTCGTTTCTAAGTCCCGCCTGAAATTGGCGGCGCGCTGTCCTGTCTGCGGATGCTGGCCTTCTTGTTTCTGCAATGTCATGAGCTTACTTCGAGATGTCCCGAGTGAACGGCTGGATGGTGCCTTTGTTGGTACCCTTTCCGAAATGCAGGATACATGTAATCATGATGACTTACTCGTAGAGACAAAAATACAAAATAAATAGAAATACCTAAGGGAGTGTTCCCAAGGCAAAAGTGGATGAAGGACATAAATAAAACTAGAGCCGTACAAACCGTGGCCACATGTCGCCAATCACCATATTTCCATAAGCCAACTATTCCCAAGCTCCTGGTACTTATTTACGGTTTTTACAGCGCGCGCAATGCTCGCATTGCAAGCGCTGTATCAGCTACAGCAATTCCGTGTGTCCGTCTGTCCGTCTGTCCGTCCGTCTGTCCGTTACGCGCCGGAATTGTGTCAAAACAACGGCACGTAGCACGGTGCAGTTTGCACCGTTGGATAGCAAAATGTGTCTCGTTTTGTGGAAACCAAAAAATATTCCCCAGGGATGACCCCTTCCCCTGAAATTTTGGCTCCAAGTGACCTACCCACTCCTGAAGGCAGCGAGTTTTGACACATTTTGCCTTGTAGCGCCTCAACCGTAAGAGATAGAAAAAGAAGATCAATGACGCTTAACAAGAACTCGGCACGGGCTTTCCAACGAGCCATCCGGCAAGGTTCTACGTGGCCCCTAACATCCTCAAAATGGGGATCAAAATGCCTAGATCTGTCGTCTTTTGGACGACTTCGACAATGAAGGACGAAAAGTCTGCTGCAAAGTTTCATTATATAAAAACTGTCAGCAGCAACGTTGTAGCGCATTCAATTGCCTTTCGAGTGGTATCAATATATTGGCAGGGCGACGACCCCTTCCTCCTGAAATCTTGCCTCCAAGTTACCTGCCCTCTCCTGTCAATGGTATCCTATGGGGGATGTCAGAACTCATAACTCAAGAACGGATAGCTGTAGGATCTTCAAACTTCGTGGAAGGTTGACCACGTGACCCGCCATGTATGACCGCTGACCAAAGTCAAAAGGTCAAAGGTCTTCAAGGTCACAAGGTCACGTAACGTATCAGCATCAATAACGCTATAACGAGGCAACGGATGGTCGTATCAACTTCAAACTTGGTGGAAACTGTCACCGCGAGGTGCGCATCACGTGACACACTTTCTAGGTCAGTAGGTCAACTACAGCGGACGTAGAAATATGGCGGACATTCAGCTTATCCAATGCATACATCAACAGAAAACGTCCTCGTATCGCCGAAATAGCGTGCCCTATAAGGAAATCGGGATCAAGAAATCAAATGATGATGTCAGAACTTTAAGCGGAAGTTCATAAATGGCCGTTCCTGCGCATGCGCAGTGAAAATATGGCTAAAAATTGCCCTAAATGCTGTCAGATTGCCAAAATTTGAACCGGTTAACGCGATATCGTCGTGGCCGAGAAACATCATGGTAAAAGATTTACGGCAACGTTCCGGGCTGCCGTGATTTTGCGCATGCTCAGAGAGCTGCGTGGTGTTTAACACAGGGCCATACACTGTTTTGCCAGATAACTCCATTTTAATTACAGCAAACATGCAGTCGGAAACGGGCTTTCCACGTAGCCATCAATTAAAGTCCTACGTCGCCTATAAGTCCCGCCCGCCTGAAATTGGCGGCGCGCGCTGTCCTGTCTGCGGATGCTGGCCTTCTTGTCTATAGTAAGCATGTGTCGACCACACGCGGGGGATACGGCTGCGGCGGCCACTGCGTCGGATGTGCGATGCACGTTGTAGGCCTACGGCCGCTGCAGCCGGCCGGCCGGCCTGCATGTGGTGCGACTGCTCTTTTTGGCGCGATGTTCGTAATCTGAGTAGGCCAGTGTACAGGTCACTGCAGTGCACTAGCGGTGATGATACTGATCTTTTGCCGCTATGCGATGCAGTTCAACAACAGGTTGGATCGAACCGGTGGCAGCGCCAACTAGGGCTAAAGAGCTCAACCCCCTCGGTTAAAGCTAGCCAGAACCCTCCCCCTAAATCTGACTGAACGTTCTCACGTTTATTTTAATGCACAAATTGCATGAACATACAAAGAAACTGCGAATAAGTATGCAGTCGATCAGTACTGACAGCTTACTTAATAAGATACTGTGAACAATAGCTACTTAGAAGTTTAACAACAGGCAAATGCAGATTCCTAGTGTTAACTAAATATGGATATTCAGTCAAAGTCTTCAGTGCGTTGGAACTTGGAATACGATCATTTGTAACAATTGTATTTTTTATGGTCGCCCTATGTAATAGGGAGACCATATTTCAAGCTGTGGTTTGTTCTTCTTTCTTCTTTCTTTTTTTCCTCGCCTAATCTCAGCCGCCGCAGATTGGATGTCTGCCATACTTCCACACATGGTGTGGCCTTAGTGCGAATTTCAGACGCAGATCTGAAACCTGCTGCATGCGGCTCGCTGGAAA
>Ga0209259_1000145_pt1 | contig 18465 bp, 7 predicted proteins | sample WorMetGr2BELIZE1_FD_187417 | JGI IMG/M metagenome (GOLD analysis project Ga0209259, IMG submission 187417) | Marine gutless worms symbiont microbial communities from Max Planck institute for Marine Microbiology, Germany - Inanidrilus... ...
ACCGGTGTACCATACTTCCACCGGAATAAGGAAATTTCGCAGCACACACAACCCGCAATCGAACAATGTAAACGCTGAATAAAAAGCGAAGGCGCGTTCGTCTGAAGCGAACAAATCTTCGAGTCGAGTCAGAGGGCTAAGTCTCAATAGATCGCAGAAATCGACTGCTCTACTAAGTACGACACCCCGACTCAGACCTAGGTCGTCTACGAATGATTTGGCACCTCTACATCGCGTGCGGTTGGTATCGCTTTCGGCACGCGGACGCGTCTGTTTCTGTTTGTTTGTCTGTCTGTCTGTTTGTTCGTTTGTTTGTTTGTGCAGAGTTTCTCTCAGCCGTCTTTGATCGGACTTCGATCAAACTAGGACATATGTTATATGTCTGGGTCTAGTTGTGTCCCCAACAATACAGGGGCTGTGCGGTCCCAGGGGGCATGGTGACCCCTAAAAACTTGTATTTTTAGGCGTTTTGGGGCTCAAAAAACTATTTCGTCCTACAGTTTTGATCGGATTATCCTGATTTTTGGTTATATTGTACAACGCAGCAACAGTAAAATTGTCTCGAGCCATTTTTTTGCAATTTCCATCTTGAACCCAAATTATGACGTCATAAATGACGTAATTTCCGTTTTTGCAAAAGTTGTCGTAGAGCGATGCGGTTTCCACCACTGGATAGCTCAGAGGATTTCGTGGGCGAGCTGGTCTCTGTTTCTCTCTATCTCTTAGAGTTTCCGAGTTATGGCGTCATCAATGACGTCATAATGAGCGATGCGGATTGCACCCGCGGCCGTGAACCACGTAGCGTAGCCGGTAGTTTAGTAAACGGAATACCGCGAATTCGCTTCCATTGTATATCGCAAAAACATCGCCTGAAATGCAATTAAACTGTACGCTAATGTTTATTATTACCGTGCGACGCAGCTATGCTAGCGCCGTCTTGGGAGTCGTAATTCTGTCCGTCTGTCATACGCGTGCTTTACTGCTTTGTGGCTAATCCAAAGAACCCACAGGCGATATTTTTATACCACATTTTAATTACAGCAAACATGCAGTCAAAAACGGGCTTTCCAAGTAGCCATCAATTAAAGTCCTATGTCGCCCCTAAGTCCCGCCTGAAATTTGCGCGCGCTGTCCTGTCAGCCCTTTCTCTCTCCCCTTCCTCCCCTCATCCTTCCTCCCTCCTCTCCCTCCACCCTTTCCCTTTCTCTCTCCTCTCGCCCTCCTCCCCCTCGCCGTCTCTGCTGCTCTCGCCTTGCCTCCCCTTCGCCCTCGCACACCTCGCCCTCTCTCCCTACCTGCGCCCTTCGTCCCCTTCCTTCCCTCCCTTCGCCCTCACTGCGCTGTCCCTCCCTTTCTCTGCTCCACCTCCCACTCTCTTTACTTCCCTCCCTCCCTGTCTCTCCCTGCGTTTCTCTCCCTACCTCCTTTGTCCTTCCACCGTCCCTCCCTTCGTCTGTCCCTACATCCTTCCCTAACTCACTCTCCCTCTCTCGCTCTCTACTGTTGACAGCATTAGCGGTTTTGCGCATGCTCACGGTTTCTAGTTTGTGTATTTTTGCCTCAGTCTTTAATTGTATTTCACCACAACGGTAGCATATATACATACAACATAACCATGAAATGAAAAAAAAAGAAAAAAAGAAGAAAAAGAAAAAAAGAAAAAAAAAGAAAAAAAACACTTAACTACTTAACTACTGACGCATCACAATGAAGCTGTCTCTTTTACCGCATTAGGCTTATCTGTACATGCGCGACATAATAGATTGTCCGTTGCACTGAGTTTTTGAATGCGATCTGTAGAGACCGCTTATGTATCGGTTTGGGTTGTACTTTACAGTAGATTTATGTTGTAACCGAAAGCAAAAATTAACTGTAATACACACTACATAATGAATGCTTTATATGGAATAATTACTGCATATCAGAACGCGAAATGATGCTTTCTGAACTAGAAATGTGGGCCAATGCCCAGCCTCATGGCCGCCCTGCCGAATACAGGTGACGCCCTCTGTTGAACGCCGCAGTTTGGCTTACGCCCACTACTAGAGTGCCGTGCAGTAACGCTGCCAAGGCGAGAAACCCGTTGAAATTAGCTGGGGTGCCCCAAACTAACGAAACGATCTCAGCCGCTAGCAGGCCGAAGTTCACTATATTGTGGGGACATCTAGAGGAGATATTGCTGCTTAAGATGTTTTTTCCGATTGTTGATAGGTGCCTTGGTTGCGAAGATATAGCCGGACGAAGTTGTGCGACGGTGCCCAGATGGCGATTTTTGGCGACGTTTTTGCGTCCTGTATTTGCAGCGAGCCCCAAGCAGCACATTTTAGACCTCCATTCTAAATTCGCACTAGGGCCACACCATGTGTAGAAGTATGCCAGACATCCAATCTACGGCCGCTGAGATTAGGCGAGGAAAAAAAGGTAGACGAAGAAGGAAGAAAGAAAGAAACTACACGGCAAAAATATAATGCCCCCCCTATTACATAGGGCGGCCATAAAAAGGGTGAAGGCAGAGTAAACCGCAAAGGTATAAAATCCCATACAAAATCCCATTAACATGAATCGCAATAAACAACAAATCTGTTATTGTACCGACCAACTGGCCTTTGGCTGTCAAATGGCAATAAACTTCACATCTTTCAGTGATTCTCAGCGACTCTCGGCCTCTCTTGCAACATGGACAAAACCAAATCACAAACGTGCACACGATTCGAATTCGTTCGATGGCGACACCATCGTCCGTCTTGGGCATGTCAACAAATTTCAGCGGGCTTCATGCATTGGCTTTGTTACTGTAGCGACGTCGCCCAAGGGAGGTCAACCAAACTTTGCGCTATGTTCGACCGTCTACTGGTCTGGTACACTATACAGGGTGCGGCATAAAAAGTAGGCCCCAAGATTTGTTGGCAGTTTTCTTAGCAACAGCAGGGAATTTCAGTGCGTAATTTTACACAGTTATATAACTTAATTTTTTTGAAGTTCACGTTCGATATATGCTGTCGCCTCTCCGCCTGTCGTCTGTCTGTAGTGTCTGTAACGCTCGTGCACCCTACTCAGCAGGTCGACATTTTCGGCAATTTGTCTACGCCATTCCGTACTCCAGCCACCCGCTGACATAACAGACAATTTTTCGGAAATCGTTTTGGGCGTACATTTAATGCTTGTTCGAAAGCTATTTGTTTTTAAAAACTAAATATAAAGTTCACGTTGGCTATTTCATCTGTTGATGATTTTCTTGTATTCCTGATCAGTTTGTTTCTGTTTTTGTATTGTAGCTGTAACAGCAATTGAATAAATAATATTGTGTTTATTACATTTACTATATTTAGTTTTTAAAAACACATATCTTTCGAACAAGTAAGTTACTCAATTTATGCCCAAAACTGCTGCTAAAGAGCCCTCAGCCGGCCAGGGTGCAGCCCACCCTCAATGGCAATCGCCAGATGGCGCCAGTTTGCTTTCCTGCAACCGGCCGAGTGCTGACGCAAACGGCATCTCAATCGGTTCAGCCGTTTTTGCACCGTTTAGTGCAGAAAGTCGTTGTACTTCAAAATCGTACAGTCCGGATCTTATGAGGCCCCTTGAACCTTATCGCTACCTATGTAATGCAAATGCCAAATTCAAAGGAGCGTCAAATTTGTAGGGGATGATGACTTACATATAATAGTGGTTCCTTGGGCCCACCCGAGTCTTCAACCTCAACACCATCTCGATCGGTTTAGCCCTTTTTATACCGCTCCCTACTGTAACAGACCGATAGATCTATAGACGGACAGACCATGCTACTTGGTCTGTAACAGCGCGCCGCATCTTCGTACGTAGTAGGCCTGGTATGATGCAGTCAACGATAGTAACACTAATATAGCAGATGTCTGTTGGTTTGAGGCAACAGTGAGCGTTGCTGTGCATTTCGATGGAAAAAAGCGGAATATGAAGGGCACGTACTAGGAAGTAGTTACCACTTTCGTGATTTGAATTACCGATTAGTGGACTTGATCTCTAAATCTGTGCCAAGAATGGTGCAGATTCCTATAAATAATGAGCTTCTCGGTACATGATACTGACGGTCACGACATATCACCCAAAGCAGGAATCGCAAGTGTACAACCAGTTATATTTAGTTTACAAATATCTATCCAGCAAGTATTAAATTTGTTCCCAAAACTGTTGTTAGATAGCCCTCAGTGGGCAGAATGCAGCCTATCTTCAATGGCAATCGCCAGATGGCGCTGGTTTGCACCACACATAACACATGCTTCCTTGCAACCGGCCGAGTCCAAATCCGAGTCCAGACCTTATCGCTCCCTCTGTAATGCAAACACCAAATTCAAAGTAGCGCCAAATTTCTAGGGGATGATGACTAAAATATAATAGTGGTTCCTTGCGCCCACCAGAGTCCTCATTCCTAACAGCATCTCGATCCGTTTAGCCGTTTTTATAGCGCTCACTACTGTGACAGACCGACAGATGCATAGACCGACATACCACGCTACTTGGTCTGTTACAGCGGCCGCATGTTCGTACGTAGTTGGCCTAGTGCGATGCAGCTAATGATAGTAATACTAACTATAATAGCAGACGTCTGTTGGTTTTAAGTATTAGTGGGCTTTCCTGTGCATTCTAATGCAAAAGCGTCGTATGAAGGGCATGTAGTAGGAAGTAATTCACCGCGTTCGTGATTTGAGTTCCTAGCGATTAGTGAACTTGATCTCTAAATCTGTGCCAAAGGTGGTCCAGATTCCTATTCCTTCTCAGTACATGCTGCCAGGGGCAAGACAGATCTGCGAAAAGAGGAGTTGTAAGTGTACAACCACTTATATTTAGTTTTTAAAACACAAATACCTTTCGAAGATTCATTAAGCTTATGCCCGCAAACTGCTGTTAAATAGGCCTAAACCTCTGCCAACCAGCATGCAGCCTAGCCTCAATCGTAGTCGCGAGGTGGCGCCAGTGCGCACTACACATAACACATGCTTCTTTGCAACCGGTTAAGTGCAAAGCCACATGGCACCTAGATCGGTTCAGCTGTTTTTGCGCAGTTTACGGCAGCAAGTCGCTGTACTTCAAAATCCCTGCATCGCTCCCTATGTAATGCAAACGTCAGACTCAAAGGAGCTCCAAATTTATAGGGGATGATGACTTACGTATAATAGTGCTTCCTTGGGCCCACGCGAGTCCTCAACCTTAACAGCATCTCGATCGATTTAGCCGTTGTCATAGCGCTCACTACTGTGACAGACCGACAGACCCATAGAACCATAGACCACGCTACTCGGTCTGTAACAGCGGTACGCATGTATTGTGGTCACGTGCGTCTGTATGTCTGTCTGTCAGTCTGTCTGTGTCTCTCCGCGGCCGCATGCCCACACTACTGCACGGATCCGGATATAACTTGGGGTAGTGGTAGGGAATGCCCCCTAGTTGCGCAGTATTGGGCGGATTTGCAATCGGTACAAGGGCTGCGTTGCTATGGCAACATAACGCAAAACCTAGTTACAACCTTGCGTCCATCCCGCGATTCTCCGACATTCTCTGTAGTGCGAACCTAGGCGGGGTCTGCGCGCGCTGCTGGCCAGTGACTGGCCGTCGACGGCGGGCGTTCACAGCATTACTGCGGCGGCCTGGACTACGGACTTCCCCTGGTGGCGTTCTGGCAACATAAGGCGAACGCTTGTACTCGCTCTATGCCTAGTTTGAGTAACCGATTAGTGTACTTGATCTCTATATCTGCGCCAAATGTGGAGCAGATTCCTATAAATAATCAACTTCCCGGTACATGATGCCAACGGCTACGCAGGTTTGCCAAAGCAGGAGTCGCAAGTGTACAAGCACTTATATTTGGTTTTAAAAACACAAATATCTTTCAAACAATCATTAAGTTTATGCCCGAAATTGCAGTTAAATAGCCCCAGCCGGCCAGCATGCAACCTACGCTCAGTGGCAATCGCCAGGTGGTGCCAGTACGCATCCCATATAACACATGCTTCTTTGCAACCGACCGAGTCCAAATGCACACGGCATGTCGATCGGTTCAGCCGTTTTTGCACAGTTTAATGCTCGATTTCGCTATAATTCGAAATCCGTGCAATCACGATCCCATACGGCCCCTTAAACCTGGTCTTGTAATGCAAACGCCAAATTCAACGGTGGTCTGAATCTAATAGCCTTTCTGTGAGTCCGCCTGTGTCCTAAACCCTAAAAGCATGTCAATCGGTTTAACCGTTTTTATAAGGCTCACTACTGTGGCAGACCAACAGACCCATAGGCCAACACACCGTACTACTCGGTCTGTAACAGCGGGCCGCAGCTACTAATCGCCAGATGGCGCCAGTTTGCACCACATCACATGCTTCCTTGCAACCGGCCGAGTGCTAATCCAAACGGCATCTCGATCGGTTCAGCCGCTTTTGCACCGTTTAGTGCAGAAAGTCGTTGTACTTCAAAATCCGTGCAGTACCGATCTTATGAGACCCCTTAAACCCTATCGCTACCTACGTAATGCAAATGCCCAATTCAAAGGAGCGCCAAATTTGTAGGTGATGATGACTTACATACAATAGTGGTTCCTTCGGCCCACCCGAGTCTTCAACCTTAACAGCATCTCAACCGGTTTAGCCGCTTTTATACCGCTCCTTACTGTGACAGACCGACAGATCTATAGACGGACAGACCACGCTACTTGGTCTGTAACAGCGCGCCGCATCTTCGTACGCAGCAGGAATGGTATGATACAGCCAACGATGGTAACACTAATATAGCAGATGTCTGTTGGTTTGAGGCAACAATGAGCGTTCCTGTGCATTTTGATGGAAAAAAAGCGGAATATGAAGGGCACTTAGTAGGAAGTAGTTACACTTTCTTGCTTTGAATTACCGATTAGTGGACTTGATCTCTATATCTGTGCCAAGAATGGTGCAGATTCCTATAAGTAATGAGCTTCGCGGAACATACTGCCGACTGACACGGCAGATCTTCGAAAGCAGGAGTCGTAAGTCTACAACCACTTCTATTTAGTTTTTAAAAACACAAATACCTTTCGAACAATCCTTAAGCTTACGCCCCCAAACGGCTGTTAAATAGGCCTAGCCCTCTGCCGACCAGCATGCAACCTGCCCTCAATTCTAATCGCAAGGTGGCGCCAGTGCGCACTCCACATAACCATGCTTCCTTGCAACCGGCTGAGTGCAATCCACACGGCACCTAGATCGGTTCAGCCGTTTTTGCGCAGTTCACCGCAGCATATCGCTGTACTGTAAAATCCCTGCATCGCTCCATATGTAATGCAAACGTCAAATTCAAAGGAGCGCGAAATTTGTAGGGGATGATGACTTATATATAATGGTGGTTCCTTGGGCCCACGCGAGTCGAAAACCTTAACAGTACCTCGATCGGTTTAGCCTTGTCATTGCACTCACTACTGTGACAGAGCCACAGACCTATAGAACCACAGACCACGCTACTCGGTCTGTAACAGCGGGACGCATATATTGTGGTCACGCGCGTCTGTCTGTCTGTCTGTCTGTGTCTCTCCGCGGCCGCATGCCCACACTATTGCACGGATCCGATGTAACTTGGGGTAGTGGTAGGGAATGCCCCCTAGTTGCGCAGTATTGGGCGGATTTGCTATCGGTGCAAGGGTTGCGTTGCTATGGCAACATAACGCGAACCCTAGTTACAACCTTTCGTGCATCCCGCGATATGACGACATAGTGCGAACCTAGGCGGTGTCTCCGCGCGCTGCTGGCCGGTGACTGGCCGTCGACGGTGGGCTTTCACTGCATTGCTGCGGCGGCTTGGACTACGGGCTTCCAGTGTTGGGCATTCTGGCAACATAACGCGAACGCAAAATGTTAGCGAGTACATGCCTGTACTGGCTCTACGCCCAGGTTGAGTTACCGATTAGTGGACTTGATCTGTAAATCTGCGCCAAATATGGTGCAGATTCCTATAAATAATCAACTTCCCGGTACGTGATGCCAACGGCTACGCAGGTCTGCCAAAGCAGGAGTCGCAAGTGTGCAACCAGTTATATTTAGTTTTAAAAACGCATATCTTTCGAACAAATAAGTTACTCAATTTATGCCCATAACTGCTGCTAAAGAGCCCTCAGTCGGTTAGGATGCAGCCCACCCTCAATGGCAATCGCCAGATGGCGCCAGTTTGCACCACATCGCATGCTTCCTTGCAACCGGCCGAGTGCTAATCCAAACGGAATCTCGATCGGTTCAGCCGTTTTTGCACCGTTTAGTGCAGAAAGTAGTTGTAATTCAAAATCTGTGCAGTCCCGATCTTATGAGGCCCCTTAAACCTTGTCGCTACCTATGTAATGCAAATGCCAAATTCAAAGGAGCGCCAAATTTGTAGCGGATGATGACTTACATATAATAGTGGTTCCTTCGGCCCACCCGAGTCCTCAACGTTAGCAGCATCTCGATCGGTTTAGCCATTTTATACCGCTCCCTACTGTGACAGACCGACAGATCTATAGACCGACAGAGCACGCTATTTGGTCTGTAACAGCGCGCCGCATTTTCGAGCGTAGTAGGCGTGGTATGATACAGCCAACGATGGTAACGCTAATATAGCAGATGTCTGTTTGTTTTAGGTAACAGTGAGCTTTTCTGTGCATTATAATGGAAAATGCGGAATATGAAGGGCATGTAGTAAAAAGTAGTTACCACTTTCGTGATTTGAATTACCGATTAGTGGACTTGATCTCTAAATCTGTGCCAAGAATGGTGCAGATTCCTATAAATAATGAGCTTCTACGTGCTGCCGACGGGCACGGCAGATGTGCCAAAGCAGAAGTCGCAAGTGTACAGCCAGTTATATTTAGTTCAAAAAATATCTTTCCAACAAGTGTCAAATTTGTGCCCAAAACTGCTGTTAAATAGCCCTCAGCGGGCACAATGCAGCCTACCTTCAATGGCAATCGCCAGATGGCTCTAGTTTGCACCACACATAACACATGCTTCCTTGCAACTGGCCGAGTCCAAATCCAAACGGCATCTCGATCGGTCCAGCCGTTTTTGCACCGTTTATTACAGGAAGTCGCTGTACTTCAAAATCCGTGTAGTCCCCACATTATGACACTCCTAAGACCTTATCGCTTCTCTGTAATGCAAACACCAAATTCAAAGTTGCGCCAAATTTCTAGGGAATGATGACTAAAATATAATAATGGTTTCTTGGGTCCACCCGAGTCCTAATCCTTAACAGCATGTCGATCGGTTTAGCCGTTTTTATAGCGCTCATTACTGTGACAGACGGAGAGATGCATAGAACAACAGACCACGCTACTGGCTCTGTAACAGCGGGCCGGATGTTCGCACGTAGTTGGCCTAGTGCGATGCAGCCAATGATAGTAATACTAACTATAATAGCAGACGTCTGTTGGTTTTAGGTACTATCCGCGGCCGCATGCCCACATTACTGCACGAATCCGGATGTAACTTGGGGTAATGTTAGGGAATGCCCCCTAGTTGTGCAGTATTGGGCGCATTTGCAATCGGTGCACGGGTTGCGTTGCTATGGCAACATAACGCGAACCCTAGTTACAACCTTGCGTGCATCCCGCGATATGACGACGTAGTGCGAACCTAGGCGGGGTCTGCGCGCGCTGCTGGCCGGTGACTGGCCGTCGACGGCGGGCGTTCACAGCATTATTGCGACGGCCTAGACTACGGGCTTCCACTGGTGGCGTTCTGGCAACATTAAGCGAACGCAAAATGTTAGCGAGTACATGCTTGTACTCGCTCTATGCCTAGTTTGAGTTACCGATTAGTGGACTTGATCTCTAAATCTGTGCCAAGAACGGTGCAGATTCGTCTAAGTAATGAGCTTCTCGGTACATACTGCCGACTGACACGGCAGAGCTGCGAAAGAAGGAGTCGTAAGTCTACAACCACTTCTATTTAGTTTTTAAAGACACAAATACCTTTCGAACAATCCTTAAGCTTACGCCCCCAAACTGCTGTTAAATAGGCCTAGCTCTCTGCCGACCAGCATGCAGCCTACCCTCAATTTTAATCGGAAGGTGGCGCCAGTGCGCACTTCACATAACCATGCTTCCTTGCAACCGGCTGAGTGCAATCCACACGGCACCTAGATCGGTTCAGCCGTTTTTGCGCAGTTTACCGCAGCATATCGCTGTACATTAAAATCCCTGCATCGCTCCATATGTAATGCAAACGTCAAATTCAAAGGAGCGCGAAATTTGTAGGGGATGATGACTTACATATAATAGTGGTTCCTTGGGCCCACGCGAGTCGAAAACCTTAACAGTATCTCGATGGGTTTAGCCTTGTTATAGCACTCACTACTGTGACAGAGCCACAGACCTACAGAACCACAGACCACGCTACTCGGTCTGTAACAGCGGGACGCATGTATTGTGGTCACGTGCGTCTGTCTCTCTGTCTGTCTGTCTGTGTCTCTCCGCGGCCGCATGCCGACACTGCTACACGGATCCGGATGTAACTTGGGGTAGTGGTAGGGAATGCCCCCTAGTTGCGCAGTATTGGGCGGATTTGCTATCGGTGCAAGGGTTGCGTTGCTATGGCAACATAACGCAATCCTAGTTACAACCTTGCGTGTATCCCGCGATATGACGACATAGTGCGAACCTAGGCGGTGACTGCGCGCGCTGCTGGCCGGTGACTGGCCGTCGACGGCGGGCGTTCACTGCATTGCTGGGGCGGCTTGGACTACGGGCTTCCACTGGTGGCATTCTGGCAACATAACGCGAACGCAAAATGTTAGCGAGTACATGCTTCTACTCGCTCTACGCCTAGGTTGAGTTACCGATTAGTGGACTTGATCTGTAAATCTGCGCCAAATATGGTGCAGATTCCTATAAATAATCAACTTCCCGGTACGTGATGCCAACGGCTACGCAGGTTTGCCAAAGCAGGAGTCGCAGGTGTACAACCAGTTATATTTAGTTTTAAAAACGCATATCTTTCGAACAAGTAAGTTACTCAATGTATGCCCAAAACTGCTGCTGAAGAGCCCTCAGTAGGTTAGAGTGCAGCCCACCCTCAATGGCAATCGCCAGATGGCGCCAGTTTGCACCACATCGCATGCTTCCTTGCAACCGGCCGAGTGCTGATCCAAACGGAATCTCGATCGGTTCAGCCGTTTTTGCACCGTTTAGTGCAGAAAGTAGTTGTAATTCAAAATCCGTGCAGTCCCGATCTTATGAGGCCCCTTAAACCTTGTCGCTACCTATGTAATGCAAATGCCAAATTCAAAGGAGCGCCAAATTTGTAGGGGATGATGACTTACATATAATAGTGGTTCCTTCGGCCCACCCGAGTCCTCAACGTTAGCAGCATCTCGATCGGTTTAGCCATTTTATACCGCTCCCTACTGTGACAGACCGACAGATCTATAGACCGACAGAGCACGCTATTTGGTCTGTAACAGCGCGCCGCATTTTCGAGCGTAGTAGGCGTGGTATGATACAGCCAACGATGGTAACGCTAATATAGCAGATGTCTGTTTGTTTTAGGTAACAGTGAGCTTTTCTGTGCATTATAATGGAAAATGCGGAATATGAAGGGCATGTAGTAAGAAGTAGTTACCACTTTCGTGATTTGAATTACCGATTAGTGGACTTGATCTCTAAATCTGTGCCAAGAATGGTGCAGATTCCTATAAATAATGAGCTTCTACATGCTGCCGACGGGCACGGCAGATGTCCAAAGCAGAAGTCGCAAGTGTACAGCCTGTTATATTTAGTTTAAAAAATATCTTTCCAACAAGTGTTAAATTTGTGCCCAAAACTGCTGTTAAATAGCCCTCAGCGGGCAGAATGCAGCCTACCTTTAATGGCAATCGCCAGATGGCTCTAGTTTGCACCACAGGTAACACATGCTTCCTTGCAACCGGCCGAGTCCAAATCCAAACGGCATCTCGATCGGTTCAGCCGTTTTTGCACCGTTTATTACAGGAAGTCGCTGTACTTCAAAATCCGTGTAGTCCCCACATTATGACAATCCTAAGACCTTATCGCTCCCTCTGTAATGCAGACACGAAATTCAAAGTAGCGCCAAATTTCTAGGGGATGATGACTAAAATATAATAATGGTTCCTTGGGCCCACCCGAGTCCTGATACTTAACAGCATGTCGATCGGTTTAGCCGTTTTTTGTAGCGATCACTACTGTGACAGACGGAGAGATGCATAGAACAACAGACCACGCTACTGGGTCTGTAACAGCGGGCCGGATGTTCGCACGTAGTTGGCCTAGTGCGATGCAGCCAATGATAGTAATACTAACTATAATAGCAGACGTCTGTTGGTTTTAGGTACTCTCCGCGGCCGCATGCCCACATTACTGCACGGATCCGGATGTAACTTGGGGTAATGTTAGGGAATGCCGCCTAGCTGTGCAGTATTGGGCGGATTTGCAATCGGTGCACGGGTTGCGTTGCTATGGCAACATAACGCGAACCGTAGTTACAACCTTGCGTCCATCGCGCGATATGACGACGTAGTGCGAACCTAGGCGGGGTCTGCGCGCGCTGCTGGCCGGTGACTGGCCGTCGACGGCGGGCGTTCACAGCATTACTGCGACGGCCTAGACTAAGGGCTTCCACTGGTGGCGTTCTGGCAACATTAAGCGAACGCAAAACGCTCTATGCCTAGTTTGAGTTACCGATTAGTCGACTTGATCTCTAAATCTGCGCCAAATATGGTGCAGATTCCTATAAATAATCAACTTCCCGGTACATGACGCCAACAGGCACGCAGATCTGCCAAAGCAGGAGTCGCAAGGGTACAAGCACTTATATTTCTTTTTAAAAACACAAATATTTCTCGAACAATTATTATGTTTATGCCCGAAACTGCACTTAAATAGCCCCCCAGCAGGCCAGCATGCAGCCTAGGCTCAATGGCAATCGCCAGGTGGTGCCAGTACGCATCCCACGTAACACATGCTCCTTTGCAACCGGCCAAGTCGAAATCCACACGGCATCTCGATCGGCTCAGCCGTTTTTGCACAGTTTACTGCACGATGTCGCTATACTTCGAAATCTGTGCAATCCCGATCTTATGCGGCCCCTTGAACCTCTTGTAATACAAACGCCAAATTCAAAGGTGGTCTGAATCTAATAGCCTTTCTGTGAGTCCAGCCGTGTCCTAAACCGTAAAAGCATGTCAATCGTTTAGCCGTTTCTATAAGGCTCACTACTGTGGCAGTCCGACAGACCAGCTACGTACGTACGTAGTAGGCGTAGTGCGATGCGGCTAATCATAGTAATACTAACTATAGTAGCACACTTCTGTAGGTTTTGGGTAATAGTGAGCTTTTCTGTGCATTTTAACGGAAAAAGCGGAGCATGATGGTTTGAAGGGCATGCGGTAGAAAGTAGTTACCACGTTCGTAGTAGTTACCAAGTTCGTGATACAAATTAACGATTAGTGGACTTGATTTTTATATCTGCGCCAAAGATGGTGCAGATTCATATAAATCATAAGCTTCTCCGTATATGCTGCCAACGGGCACGTCAGATCTGCCAAAGCAAGAGTCGCAAGTGTACAACCAGTTATATTTAGTTTTTAAAACACATATCTTTCGAACAAGTAAGTTACTCAATTTATGCCAGCCAGCGTACTCGCTCAGCCAGCGTACTCGCTCTATGCCTAGTATGAGTTACCGATTAGTGGACTTGACCTCTAAGACTGCGCCAAATATGGTGCAGATTCCTATAAATAATCCGCTTCCCGGTACATGATGCCGACGGCCACGCAGATCTGCCAAAGCAGGAGTCGCAAGTCCACAAGCACTTCATACCGCTCCCTACTGTGACAGACCGACAGATCTATAGACCGACAGACCACGCTACTTGGACAGTAACAGCGCGCCGCATCTTCGTACGTAGTAGGCCTTGTATGATACAGCGAACGATGGTAACACGAATGTAGCAGATGTCTGCTGGTTTTAGGTAATAGTGAGCTTTCCTGTGCATTTTAATGGAAAAGACGGAATATGAAGGGCATGCAGTAGGAAGTAGTTACCACTTTCGTGATTTAAATTAGCAATTAGTGGACTTGATCTTTAAATCTGTGCCAATTATGGTGCAGATTCCTGTAAATAATGAGCTTCTCGGCACATTCTGCCAACGGGCACGACAGGAGTCACATGTGTACCACCAGTTATATTTAGTTTCTACAGCGCCCGCAATGCTCGTATTGCAAGCGCTGTATTAGTTACAGCAATTTCGTCCGTCCGTCTGTCCGTCTGACTGTCTGTCTGTCTGTCTGTGCGTCTGTCCGTCACACGCCGGTATTGTGTCAAAACGACGGAACATAGCACGGTGCAGTTTGCACCGTTGGATAGCAAAATGTGTCTAGTTTTGTAGAAACCGAAAAATATTCCCCAGGGACGACCCCTTCCCCCTGAAATTTTGGCTCAAAGTGATCTACCCACTCCTGAAGGCTGCGAGTTTTGATATTTTTGCCTTGTAGCGCGTCAACCGTAACAGATAGAAAAGGAAGTTCAATTATGCTTAACAAGAACTCGGCACGGGCTTTCCAACGAGCTATCAACCAAGGTTCTACGCCGCCCCTAACTTCCTCAAAATGGCGATCAAAATTCCTTGAGTTGTCGTATTTTGGACGACTTCGACAATGAAGGACGAAAAGTCTGCTGCAAAGTTTCATTATATGAAAACTGTTAGAGGCGGTGTTGTAGAGCATTCAATTGCCTTTCGAGTGGTATCAATATATTGGCAGGGTAACGACCCCTTCCCCCTGAAATCTTGCCTCCAAGTGACCTGCCCTCGCCTGTCAATGGTATCCTATGGGAAATGTCAGAACTCGTAACTCAAGAACGGATAGCCGTAGGATCTTCAAACTTTTTGGAGGGGTTGATAACGTGACCCGCCATGTATGATCACTGAGCAAAATCAGAAGGTTAAAGGTCAAGGTCACAAAGTCACGTAACGTATCAGCAGCAATAACGCTATAACGAGGTAACGGATGGTCGTATCAACTTCAAACTTGGTGGAAACTGTCATCGCGAGGTGCGCATCACGTGACACACTTTCTAGGTCAGTAGGTCAACTAGAGCGGAAGTAGAAATATGGCGGACATTCAGCTTATACAATGCAAAAATCAGCAGAAAACATCCTCGTATCGCCGAAATAGCGTGCCCTATAAGGAAATCGGGATCAAGGAATCGAATGGTGATGTCAGAACTTTAACCGGAAGTTCATAAATGGCCGTTCCTGCGCATGCGTAGTGAAAATATGGCTAAAAATTGCCCTAAATGCTGTCAGATTGCCAAAATTTGAACCGGTTAACGGGATATCGTGGTCGCCGAGAAAGATCATGGTAAAAGATTTACGGCAACGTTCCGGGCTGGCCTCATTTTGCGCATGCGCAGAGAGCTGCGTGGGCCATACACTGTTTTGCCAGATAACTCCATTCTAATTACAGCAAACATGCAGTCTGAAACGGGCTTTCCAAGTAGCCATCAATGATAGTCCTACGTCGCCTCTAAGTCCCGCCTGAAATTGGCGGCGCGCGCTATCCCATCAGCGGGTGCTGGCCTTCTTGTTGAAAACACAAATACCTTCCGAACAATCATTAAGCTTTTGCCCACAAACTGCTGTTAAATAGGCCTAAACCTCTGCCGACCAGCATGCAGCCTACCCTCAATCGTAATCGCGAGGTGGCGCCCGTGCGCACTCCACATAACACATGCTTCCTTGCAACCGGCTGAGTGCAAATGCAAACGGCACTTAGATCGGTTGAGCCGGTTTTGCGCAGTTTACCGCAGCAAGTCGCTGTACTTCAAAATCCCTGCATCGCTCCCTATGTAATGCAAACGTCAAATTCAAAGGAGCGCCAAATTTGTAGGGGATGAAGACTTACATATAGTAGTGGTTCCATGGGCCCACGCGAGTCCTCAACCTTAACAGCATCTCAATCGACTTAGCCGTTGTCATAGCGCTCACTACTGTGACAGACCGAGAGACCCATAGACCCATAGACCACGCTACTCGGTCTGTAACAGGGGGACGCATGTATTGTGGTCACGCGCGTCTGTGTGTGTGTGTCTGTCTGTCTGTGTCACTGCGCGGCCGCAAGCTTACACTACTGCACGGATCCGGATGTAACTTAGGGTGGTTGTAGGGAATGCCCCCTAGTTGTGCAGTATTGGGCGGATTTGCAATCGGTGCACGGGTTTTATTGCTATGGCAACATAACGCGAACCCTAGTTACAACCTTGCGACAATCCCGCGATATGACGACATAGTGCGAACCTAGGCGGGGACTGCGCGCGCTGCTGGCCGGTGACTGGCCGTCGACGGCGGGCGTTCACAGCATTACTGCGGCGACCCGGACTATGAGCTTCCACTGGTGGCGTTCTGGCAACATAACGCGAACGCAAAATGTTAGCGAGTACATGCTTGTACTCGCTATGCCTAGTTTGAGTTACCGATTAGTGGACTTGATCTCTAAATCTGCGCCAAATATGGTGCAGATTCCTATAAATAATCAACTTCCCGGTACATGATGCCAACGGCCACACAGGTTTGCCAAAGCAGGAGTCGTAAGTGTACAAGCACTTATATTTAGCTTTTAAAAACACAAATATCTTTCGAACAATCATTAAGTTTATGCCTGAAGCTGCAGTTAAATAGCCTCCAGCCGGCCAGAATGCAACCTGCGCTCAATGGCAATCGCCAGGTGGTGCCAGTACGCACCCGACATAACACATGCTTCTTTGCAACCGGCCGAGTCCAAATCCACACTTCATCTGGATCGGTTTAGCCGTTTTTATAGCGCTCACAAAAGTGGCAGACCGTCAGATCCATAGATCGACAGATCACGCTACTTGGTCTGTAACAGCGGCCGCATGTTCGTACGTAGTAGGCCCAGTGCGATGCAGCTAATGATAGTAATAGGAATTATAATAGCGGACGTCTGTTTTTAAAGTAATAGTTAGCTTTTCTCTGCATTCTAATGTCTAATCGAAAAAGCGGAATATGAAGAGCATGTAGTAGGAAGTAATTACCACGTTTGTAATTACATTCTGCGTGAGTCGTAGACGACGCAAAATGTATTGTGGTCACGCGCGTCTCTATGTCTGTGTGTGTCTGTCCGCGGTCACATGCCCACGCTACTGCACGGACCTGGATGTAGCTTGGGGTATTGGTAGGAGATGCCACTTAATTGCGCACTATTGGGCGGATATGCAATCGGTGACCGCATTGCGTTGCTATGGCAACATAACACGAACCCTAGTTACAACCTTGCATCCATCCCGCGATATGACGACATAGTGCGAACCCTCGGCTGGTCTGCGCGCGCTGCTGGCCGGTGACTGGCGGTCGACAGGGGCGTTCACAGCATTACTGCGACGGCCTCGACTGCGGGCTTCCACTGGTGGCGTTCTGGAAACATAACGCGAACGCAAAATGTTAGCGAGTACATGCTTGTACTCGCTCTATGCCTAGTTTGAGTTACCGATTAGTGGACTTCATCTCTAAATCTGCTCCAAATATGGTGCAGCCCAACAAAGTTGTGCGATGGTGGCCAGATGGCGAATTTTTGGCGATTTTTTGGGTCGTGCATATCCAGCAAGCCGCGTGCAGCAGATTTCAGACCTGCATTTTAGATTCACAAGAGGGCCACGCCATGTGTAGAAGTATGGTAGACATGCAATCTGTGACCGCTCAGATTAGGTGAGGAAAAAAAGAAGAAAGAAGAAAGAAACAGGACCAAACTAAAATGTGGGCCAATGCCCAAAGTGATGGTCGCCCTGTCGAACATAGGTGATGTCCTCTGTTCAATGCCGCAAAGTTTGGCTGACGCCCACTACTTGACTGCCGTGCAGTAACGCTGCCTAGACCCAAAGACGTTGAAATTAGCTGGGGTGCCCCAAACTACCGGACCGATCTCAGCCGCTAGAGGGCCGAAGTCCATCATATTGTGGGGACATGTGGAGGACATATTGGCGCTTAGCAGTTTTTTCCGGTTGTCGATATCTGCCTCAGTTGCAAAGATATAGCCCGACAAACTTGTGCGATGGTGCCCAGATGGCGATTTTTGGCGACTTTTTTGCGTCATGCGTTTCCAGCAAGCCACGTGCAGCACGTTTGAGACCTGAACCTAAAATTCGCACTAAGGTCACACAATGTGTGGAAGTATGGCAGACATCCAACTGCGACTGCTGAGATTAGGCGAGGAGAAAAAGAAGAAAGAAGAAGAAAGGGAAAAATATAATGGTCTGCCCGGTTACTGGACAACTCGCGGATACGCCAACTCGCGGATTGCCAACTCGCGGACTGGACGACTCGCGGACTGGACATCTCGCGGACTGGTCAACTCGCGGACTAGACAACTCGCGTGCTGGACAAGTCGCGGACTGGACAACTCGCGGATGCCATCGGCGACTTTGCGTGCTTAGTTTTTACCGCGCGACGCTATGCTAGCGCGGTACTAGCT
>Ga0209259_1000146_pt1 | contig 18445 bp, 14 predicted proteins | sample WorMetGr2BELIZE1_FD_187417 | JGI IMG/M metagenome (GOLD analysis project Ga0209259, IMG submission 187417) | Marine gutless worms symbiont microbial communities from Max Planck institute for Marine Microbiology, Germany - Inanidrilus... ...
TCCTTCAGTGCTTTGACACTGTTGGTTGGGTCATTTGACCCGTAAAAACCCGTCCCCGATATGACCTATAATGTGTTTAGTGGGACGTTAAACCCTACTCAATCAATCACAGTCTGTATCATGCACTGTTGTCCATCTCCATTGATCTATTTTTCTGTTTGTAGTGTCCGTCTTTATAACTCGGTAATTTACTGTGTTTTTTTTCAGACCGTAGTGCAAAAGGTGACAGTCATCAAGCAGATCTGGGTTCAATCCTACCTACCTGTCTATCAGATCATATACATTATCTGGTCTTTTTAGATCATAGACATTATCTGGTCTTTTTTTTAGACCATGCTATGTGGCCTCTTGTCAAAGACCACTTGGTGTAGTTTGTTCTCGTAGGTTTTCTCACTTTCGTAGTTGTATTGTACAGTTTTTATTGTGCTGCCATTTTCGTATTAAGTGGAGATATAAATTATAATTATTGGAGCATCATTGGTCAAATTAGTGGGGAACGATCGGACAAGATTTGAGTAGAGACATGAAAAAATGGATGACAAAAGATGGTAACAAAATCTGTCTGGATGTTGGAAAAGGCAGTGTTGTAGGCTTCAGACATGAAACGGTATTTGACCAAATGTTGCTGGATGTGTTGTTGTATAGAGCCGGACACAAGTGTTGAATCATTGCTGGTAAAAGATGTGGAGAAGTTGGACCAGCAGCATCAGCAGCTAACTGAACTGATGCAGGCCATGCAAGCGCAGAATGTACTGCTGAAACAGCTTGCTCCACTGCCGTGTGCTGTGAATGAGGACAATTCTTCAGTTTCGTCCGTTGATAGTTCTGCTCTGATGGCACCGGCTTCATTGGGTGAGATGTCACGCAGCTGTAGAAATGTTCTTCTGTGCAAGTGGGTTACCTGTTTCCCCTCAATTTTCTCTGAAGATAGCCGCATTTGTGGTGAAAAGGGACATTAAACTTTAACTAACTAACTGATAACCAAGGGATATTAAAATGCATAGGCATGGTTCATGTGTACTATGTAAAGTGCTTGTGCAAAATTGTGGGTGACATGAATGCAGAAATTGATGGTTGTGTGATGCTGTAATTAGTTGGCATATTTTTGACTTAAATGGAATAGTAGAGTGAGATGGTTTGGACTTGTGGAGTGCAAAGATGAAGATGACACTAATTGGATCAAATGTTGTACAGTGGTAGAGGCAGATGGAATTAGACACAGAGGGCATCTGAGTGGGAGGTGATTGGCTGTTGTTGGCTGTAACAGGCCATGAAGTTTCCATCTTGAGGATGCATCAGTTGAGAGCAAAGGAAGAAATAAAAATCAAACTGTCCAGCAGCTAACTCAGGTTTATTTAGAAAGTTGCAGTGGCAGATGTGTGTGTGGATAGGTACCTCTATTGATCTACTACTACTACATCCATTTAACGGCCTTTTTCCAGGTCAACCTGGGTAAGCCGGCACCAGAAAGGTAAACCATTCTGGATTTTACTGGAGCAAGGGATGATGTGGTGGCAGTGGTAATATATTGACCTGTGTTTGATGTTTTGCTCGTTAGTCTGATACTCTAAAATGAGTGGATTTTCTTGAAATTTGGGGAATAGATGGACTTTGAACCCAGAGAAGAATTGATTAAATTTTACAAGGTTAGGATTGGGGTTAGGTTATTGCACCTGCCACTCAGGGATAACAATGGTATGGCAGAGGTATGCACTCCACTACTGCTCACTGGTTATTGTGATCATTGACGTGGTTATTTTTCGACTAAAACAACACTGGTTTGGTGGTTTTTGCAATAGATTGGTCAGGAAGTATGGATGACGTGCTGGGCTTCATTGAGAAACGTGTCGTGGAGCAGAGTAACAGAATATCAGCCATTACTGCTGCTGTGTGCCATCAGAACATTGAGCTGAGGACAGCTTGTAGTCAACTGCAGACATCTTGTATGTTGTTAACACTTCTTTGCATATGTATTCTGTTTCCAGAAAAAAAGTTGATATACAGTTATAGTCAGTTTTTGATTCATTGCTTTTCCTTTGGTGCCTTCATACTCTTGGTTGACTGACAGGAAGAGCATTTGGTCTGTAAAATGCTCCAGAAAATCCCCAAAGGTTTTCCTTTGGGAGACCTGACATGGCCTGGAGTAGCTCTGACACGGTGGCCACAAACCTGGTAAACCGGGAATACTCAGGAATTTCTCTGAACATGGAAAACTCGTGGAATTCTCAGGGAATTCTGTGCAACCTCCAGGACAAATTATACGAAATAAAATAGTTTTAGTGTGATAGAATATTCACGTAAAGCAACTGTTGACTGGGTAAACAGGATCATTATGATCTCGGGGAGTAGTGACCCTGCTAGTGCCTAGAAAATGTCAGCTAAATTACTATGGAATTGTTTAGCTACAAGTGTAATACGATAGCATAAAATAGTTGCTGATGTTGCGATAGCCTCTGTGAAATTATAGTTATGGCTCTGGAAAAGACTGGAAGGAATTTTTTGTCTCCTACTTTGTGGCCACCCTGTCTAGACAAGGAGGCTGGTTAAACGGAAACTGACAGTAGTGTGAGTTGAACATTTGTAGCAACACAAATTTTTGTCCATTAGCGTGAAATTTTGCATGTTTGCAGCTAAAAATTAAGTGAACCAACGTTACAATTTGTAATGCAAAATATCACAGCAGAAATGTGGTTTGTCAGGAGTTTTGAATGACAGTTTTTGATAGCATGTGTAAGCATCCTGTAGAAATTGAAAACTTCTTTATGTTTTTACCATGCATGGCATATTAAGAAATAACTGATCCTGTAGATGTCTTGCTGTAAAATATTTAAAGCTCTGTGTAATGCAATACTGCAGAGCATTGTCTTTGTAATATTTAAGCTTTGTTGAAAAATTTTGAGTATCAATTGAGTTAATTGGCTGAATATCTGCTAACTATAAACTGCAAGTTCCAATGTCACCATTTCCTTAACCACGTGCAGTGAAGGGGAAACTTGACATTATATAAAAAATTGTTGTCATTGGATGCCTCTGATAACTTATATTGAGATTAAACCCAGTTACTCGCAAAGAGAGCAACAACTTTACTCTGTAGTCACCTGCAGCTGAAGAGAGGATGAGTGCTAGTGAAAATTTCGTGGTTTGTGTGAAGATAATATGGTGTATGAATGTATACGTGTACACGACTAAACGTGTACGCAGCATCTTTGATGTAAACTTCTTCAGAATTAAACAACATTTTAAACGATTATGGCAGCAGTGATGACATTTGGTGCTAAGAAATTAAGAATCAGCTAAAGCAGTCAATGGTACAACATGAGATTTTTTAAGACTTAGTACAAAGTTAAGCAATAGGTGAGTGATCTTCATTGAAAACTGGCAAGCTGACATCGCTGGCTGTTACTGCAGTGCTATTATTGTGAGTGAGAACCGTCTGCATTCTGTTACATAGCGAGTGACATACTAGGCCGCATGTTGGCAACGTGCTGCCATGCCAGTTGTAGCATTGGCCCATGCAGCATTTTTACGCCAGTGACCCAGTGAAGGGGCTGAAATATACCTACAAACTTACAGGCACGATATGACCTATTCTGTGTTAAAAGTGCCGTTAAACCCCAACCAACTAGAAATGTGGGCCAATGCCCAACCTGATGGTCGCCCTACCAAACATAGGTGGCGGCCTCTGTTCAACGCCGCAAAGTTTGGCTGACGCCCACTACTAGATGCCATGCAGTAATGCTGCCAAGACGCGAAACCAGTTGAAATTTGCAGGGGTGCCCCAAACTGGTCAACCGATCTCAGCCGCTAGTAGGCCAAAGTTCACCATATTGTGGGGACATGTGGAGGAGGTATTGCTGCTTAACAAGTTTTTTTCCGATTGTCGATACATGCCTTAGTTCGGAAGATATAGCCCGACAAAGTTGTGCGATGGTGCCGAGATGGCGATTTTTGGCGACTTTTTTGCGTCCTGTGTTTTCAGCGAGCCACGTACAGCAGGTTTCAGACCTGCATCTTAAATTCGCACTAAGGCCACACCATGTGTGGAAGTATGGCAGACATCCAATCTGTGGCGGCTAAGATTAGGCGAGGAAAAAAAAAGAAAGAACAAACCACAGCATGAAAATATATATGGTCTCCCTATTACATGGGGCGACCACAAATGAGCATACTGTAAGTCTATAACGAAAATGTGTTTGGTTTCAGGTGGATCACGGAAAAACCGTGACCCAGTTTGAGTTCATTCCAAGCCCGGGAACACATTTCCTTCGGTACAAGAACAACTGGATCCGAGTGGAGAGGAACCGAGAGAAGCAGATGTTAGACCTGAATACTGGAATACCGTGGGAGTCGGTCACTCTGACTGCGCTTGGTCGTCAACACGAGCTTTACTCCGACATACTGAACAGCGCACGGCAGGCTGCGTTGTCAAAGCAGGAAGGCAAGACGGTCGTGTTCACGGCAGCCGGCGCCGAGTGGAGACAGTTTGGATATCCACGCCGACGTCGACCGCTCGCGTCCGTCGTTCTCGGTTCCGGTCTGTCTGAAAGTCTGCTTGACGATGTCAACAACTTCATCAACAGCTCAGAGTGGTACGCGTCGCGTGGAATTCCATACAGACGAGGATACCTTCTCTATGGTCCTCCAGGATGTGGCAAAAGCAGCTTCATTACAGCTCTGGCAGGTAAACTCATTGTATGAAATGTAGCTCCCCTGGTATGGATGGTGTTCCCAGCTGGTTCTTCAGAAATTGTTCATATGAAATAGCTGATGTTATAACACATATCCTAAACTTGTCCTTCAGCCGTGGAGTAGTTCCTCAGCAATGGAGATGTGATGTTGTCACTCCAATCCCTAAAGTCCACAAACCCACAACCATTTATGATTTTAGGCCTATCTCTGTAACGCCACTTCTCTCGAGGGTTGCTGGACGCATACTTGTTAGAAAGTGGTTGCTCCCTGCAATCCCTACCAACATGCTTGCTGATCAGTTCGGATTCGACCCTCTGGCAGCACTGAATGTGATTTAATACATATGTTACAGCATGTTACTGCAATGCTTGAGAACTGTGATTATGTCAGATGTCTAATGATTGATTTTTCCCATGCGTCTGACGTTGTCGATCATCGAGTTCTTTTAGCTAAATTATCTGAATTCGATTTGCTAGAAGCATACAAAACTGGATTGTCTTTTTCTTGTTGGCCTCAGTCAGTCTGTTAAAACTGATTGTTTATTAAATTCCTATCAGCAGCCCATCAATAGAGGCATAGTTCAGGGTTCTGGTGTGGGATCTATGCTGTATATTGTGATGGAAGGTTACCTGCACACTCTTTCTCAAAATAACATTTTGTTTAAATAAGCAGATGAACTGACCTTTTGGTACCGGCCTATTCTGATGTAAGTCTTTTGAGTGAATTTGAACATGTCAAGCAATGGGCTGCTGACAACAAAATGATAATAATTAATATTACTAAAACCATCGAAATTGTTTTTAAGCGTCCAAGTTTGAAGCATTTTCTTGCTCCTTCAGTGCTCTGTGGTATTGAGTAAGTAACCAGTGCAAAGCTATTGAGAATTATCTTTAAGTACAACCTTAGCTTCGATGAACATGTCACAACTGTTCTTAAGTGTTGCAGTCAGCATGCTTATATACTTAAATTACCAAGACTAGGGTGTGTCTCAGATACATTTGGATACTGTATTTCACGCACTTATTATGTCTAAAATTCAGTATGCTTTATATAAGTACCATTTTGTCAGAGAATATTTTGGTATTGATGCTATTATGGATGATACTGATAAGAAATTTTTAAAAATGTTGTTTTCCCCAGACCCGTGTCTGCATCCTCTACTCCCTCCTGTCAAGAGCAATCCATATGGGCTCTGTTCCAGGGACCGTAACCTTCAGTTGCCAATCTGCAACTTCAACTTTTGATGCAACTCTTTTATTATACACAGTCTTTATCTATTTAAATAGCGTCTATATTGTCTTACTATGGCCGCCCTATGGAATAGGGCAGGCCATTATATTTTTGTCCTGTGGTTTCTTCTTCTATCTTCTTCTTTTTTTCATCGCCTATTCTCAGCCGTCGCAGATTGGATGTCTACCATACTTCCATACATGGTGTGGCCTTAGTGCGAATTTAGGATGCAGGTCTGAAACGTGCTGCACGCGGCCCGCTGAAAATACAGGATGCAAAAAAATTGACAAAAATTCGCCATCTGCGCACCATTGCAAAAAGTTTGCTGGGCTATATCTTCGCAACTAAGGCACATATCGACAATTGGAAAAAACTTGTTAAACAGTGATACCTCCTCCACATGTCATGATAATATGGTGAACTTCGGCCCACTAACGATAGCGTCACTGGAATAATACGGAGACGCGGCATATTACCAATGACTAACTAGTACACCATGGGAAACTAGTTAGCGGGTATCACTCTAAAATGTGGCTGGATCCAGGGAATTTGTCACGATTTTGTCACTCTCAACTGTACATAACGTAGTGAAACGGAAAATGGGAATTTGACTTCCGACCGTCTTTTGATGCATGACACTGTGGCCTAGGGCCCCTCAAAGCCTTAATCCGGCCCTGAGTACATGTATACTATACGTGTACGTTTTTCCCAATAGTTTTAATGTACTGGCAATATTTGAACACAATAACTTGTCTGTCATTTGTGAAAACACACAGAGTGATGATGATGGTGATAATGATGATGTTTGCACACCGTATGTAGCCATGCTGTGACTAACTGTGATGGTCATTATGCTGCAGTTTACATCTGGTTTTCATTTACGTTTTGATCTGATGGATTTTATTTTACTGTCCAGTTACTGTTGTGTATATCACAGGAGAGATGGACTACAACATCTGTGTGCTGAACCTTGGTCAAGCGGGCTTGTCCGACGACCGACTGAGTCACTTGTTGGCGGTCACTCCACAGCAGAGCGTCATATTACTGGAGGACGTTGACGCAGCCGTTGCTGGCAAGGATGCTGCCAAACTGAGTTAGTAAGACAACTAATGTCAGTAGTTCAGTACTAGTTCTACATTTCGTAAAACTACAGTGCCCCAGTGTTGGTATTCTGCTGACAGAAACCTCTTTCTGACAGACATGATGTTTAAAGTTTAAACCAGTATAAACTGGAAAAACCAAAATACTAGTACAGTGGTACCTTCTCCTTCAGGATAACAGGATTTCCTCCGTGTCTTGCAGGACAAACACTGTAACACACCTGTACCTTCTCAACTACACGTCGTTTAAAATGTGCATCAACTCAAATGAAAACTGTATCTCTGAGGCCGAGATAAGATTATACTAGATGGCTGTATTGTGTGGAATGCCCACAATACAGTACTCGGCTCGAAGCGCTTGGCTATCTGTGTGACTGTGTAAGTGGGCGTGTCCAAAGATAGCAAGTGGTCAAGGTAATTGCCATAAGGTGCATCGCCGTCGTAGACGGATGGTTTAATGTTATTCGACAGGTGACGGCAACATGTCCTTCCATAAGGGCACATTTGCGCCACTTCGCGAATACGATTGAACTTGTGCATCCTTCGGCCTACTCGAGTCCACAATTGAAATGGCAAATGGATAGGTTTAGCCGTTTTTGCACAGCTTTCAGAGAGTATGCTATCAAATGGTGATTTGTTATCCCACAGCCTATGCGAGCCCACAACCCAAATGGCACCTCGATCGGTTCAGCCGTCTTTACACATATGTCCGCGGAGTGTCTCTATAGTTTACAATGGTTTGCCTGTTTCCCCCTCCAAATTGCCCCTTCCCATGTTGGCATCTGGACCTCAGGTAATACATGGTTTATTGGGCCCACCCGAGCCCGGAATGCAAATGGTAACTTGATCGTTTCAGCCGTTTTTTGCAGGGCTCACTAGTGTGACACACTGACAGAGCGACAGAAAGACCGACGGACAGACCACGCTGCCTGGTTATATGCGGCGTAATAATGCGCAACTATGTGGGATACTCCAAAGCGAACAATTTTGCCACTATTAAGTCGCCATCTGTACGTTCAAAACATTTAATAAAATATCTCGTTTAAACTCGCACATGCTATTTGGGTCAGTGCATTGCAGTCGGCCATCTTCTAACCGAAATATATACGTCGTTCCGGTATACCATTGAAACACAGATGTCCAAGGACCTATTAATATTAATATTAGTTTAAACATGAAAAATGTAAAATTATTACGATTATTCGACTAATTATTAATTATTTAATTTTACGATTATTCGATTAATTATTATACACGAAAATTTACTATATAGTTAACAGTAACGCAACGTCAACATTAGCTTGTTGGCACCACCACGTGAATGACTTTGCGACTTACATGTGGAGCGCTAGAGACGGAAGAGCCAGCGACGTCCAGAAATGTCGTTTCGTGTGCTCGGCCTGCAGGCCAGAAGAATGACTTTGAGTTGATTCCAACGGTACATATGGAAAGCCAACATTCCGTAGGCATGCCAACCTGTCGTGACTTTCTGCGATTTGTATTCATTTCGCAGATATCGGGGCCTGAAGTTGGAACTTGTTGACGATGTTCACGCACCTTTTGACCTTTTGGAAAAAAGACCCCTTACGGGCAAATTTTCAAAAATGTTTTCTGAAAGGATTCATCACGACATAGATCCACGTCTTGTGTGCGAATTTCGTGAAATTTGGCCAACCAGAAGTCAGTGAAATCGCGCCTTGCTCACCAGACAAAAAAGCCAGCTCCAGACAATATACTCGGACTGCCCCAAATTTCATCCAAATCCGTTCTCGTCTCTGATATAGCCATATTTGTGCTGAAAAGGGACGTTAAACTCCAACTAACTAACTAACTCCAAATCCGTTCACTTTCGGGGGAGTTATAGCCGAATGCGCGAACACCGTTCAAACGCGCCATAAAGTGTTTCCAATACTCAGCAAAGCTACAGCTTCTTCGCCGAGTAAAAAGTTGATGTAGTTGAACATTACAGTCGAAACACAAAAGTGTAAGAGCTACTATTTTATTTAGACTGCTTCATGTATTGCCTAGATTAGTGACTGAACACTTAACAAATGGTGTCCCTTTTCAGTCTATTTTATTACAAAAAGTGAGTGAGTTTGTCTATTATATTGCTGCACTAAATTTTTGTTTTGGTAAAATCTCTGACATAAACCTGTTTCTGGTAGGACAGTTTAAACCATGGTTTAAACTTTAAACTGCTGATGACAGAAACTTGCCAACTCTGTAGTGGCCTCTGATTCCTTGATCCACTGACTCGGAAGGAATGTCACACGTTCCTTTACTCAGGATGTAAAAAAAAGGATGCCATACCCAATAAAGGAGCATCATCTCCCTGTCGGTGACCATTGAGTGCATAGATGGATATATCACATTCTATGCCCGTGTGGGTCCAGGGCTGTAAGTGGGTAATTGTCTAAGTAAGTAAGTAACTGACAGATTTATGAAGCGCCAAAACCAGAATAGGCTCTCCTTTCCAGGCCAGATGTTGTACGAGACGACTAAACCTGGCTTTAGTTTTTTTAATTTTGTGTTGTAGTACATTTGTTATTGGTGAATGCATGCTTTTGTTGTGTTAGGTTTTGTTTTTCCATACCAAGCCAACATATTGGCTTGGGGAACGTCTCTAAAATGACCTATTTTGTGTCGAGTGGGACGTAAAACCTTAATCAGTTAATCAATCAATATCACATTCTGTGCGACACATGGCCAGTGTGGTGCCAGACCTACAGTTACCTTCCGATCTGAAAAGCACTTCCCCTTGGCTGGTACTCGGTTCCCATCCAGCTGAGAATAGGAAGCTGAGTTGGCCTGAGTGGCTTGTTACATACCAAGATGGTATATCTGCAAATGTCACCCATCTTAGTAGTCACTACTAACTGGGCTCATTGCAGAGTAGCTACTAGTTGATGTTCACGGCACCATTACGCACGAGGCCAAACCGACACCTGTCTGATGCTTGTATCCAGACTGAGATACAGTGCTCAGGTGTGACAACATGGCTGCATGTTGTCGCCGTCGGAATTAGTGTCTTTTCAGTCATGCTGGGTATTCGCTGAGACCACCCACGTCGTTGGATTGAATTGAAATTTTTCACTTCGATCTGACGACATGGGTGGTCTCAGCAAATACCGAGCATGACTGAAAAGACAATTTCCGGGGTTCATGTTTTCCCAGGTAGTGCAGAGACATTAGTTAGGACAGGTGAGATAACAAGTCACCATTCGATAGCATACTCTCTCAGCAACATTTCTGTCAAAAATTACCGAAATCAGTTAATGTGCGTTGAAGTTATAGTGTGCAACATCAGTGTCGTTTTTTGAGACACAGTGCATATACCTGTATGTGGTGTCGGTTTCAGACCCGATGGTCTACGAAGGCATGGGAACACTGACATACAGCGGTCTTCTCAATGCACTGGATGGTGTCGCATCCACTGAAGCACGAATTATATTTATGACAACCAACCACATCGACAGGTAACACACGTGGTTGTTAGATAAACTGGAGTCAAACATCATTCGTCATCGTCATCACATTATTCTAGTTCACTTATAAAGTACAGAACACACTGCCGTGTAACAACTGTTGTCTTAACCACTCTACTGGTCTGTGCCATGTCAGGTTGACCTGGAAAAGTGTTGCAATTGCGAACATGTTTGCAGTTGCGAACATAGCGATTTTCACACAACTGTTTACAGTGAAACAGAAACATGTTTCCACTTCTGTTTACAAACAAAGTCAACCTGCTCTAGAGGCAGGTTACAGACGGGACAATATGGCAGACATTGGAGTTTCGAACGCTAGGAAAGTTGTGGAGCATTGTAATTTTGTTCAAGAATATAGCAGTTTGTTAGCTTTTGCATATTTTTAATGATGGTTGTCAAACATGCTGATAATTATAGTAAAATGGCTTTAGTGTATTTGCATTCACCGGATGGCTGTACATTTGCGTCAAATATTGTGAAAGTTGTTTTGCATGAACTGCAGACATGCATTTTTCATCAGTTACGGCTTTCCTGTTCAGTCACTGTTGTCATTATTGTCACCACTGATGACGCAATGTGATTTCAACTGGGTTAGCAAGCAAAGTCAAACAGTGGTTGGGAAACACAAACATGTTTGCTCAGTCGAAGTTACGCCTTAAACGGGTGTCTGTCTGTTATTAGCTATTGTGCCATTGCTATGCTGGATGTCTTCTGGTTTTTTGTCTTGGCCTTCAATCCGTGGCCTTGTTAATGCTTCTGCCTTAAAGGTGATATGCAATGATTTTTTGGTTGTTAAAGTAAATTGCTGGTCGCATGCTTTAATATAATGCAACCTATTTGAATATTGAGGAACATCAAAAGATAAGAAAATTGCAGAAAAATCGTCTAAAAGTGCGCACAGATGATTTATTTACTTTTCGCAAGTGATGACGTTATACCAGGAAAACACAACCAAACAGCCTATTGAAAGTTGAGTGTTGACAGCCGATCGCGCAAAAACAAATAGGCATAACGATAAACGTAGAAGTAGGTTATTAAAACTTAAACGGGTAAAATAACTTCTTATCGAATCTTAATAAAACGCAAACGAAACAAGCACATCCTGATATGACGTCATGCATGACGATGATGTCCAAAGAATAGCTATACTAAAAAGACCACTGAAGTTGTTCTTTTTAGCATTTTGCGGCGTAATTAATCGAAATTTATTACACAGACGGGTTTATATTGCAGTAAGCAGCTAGAAACGACTTTTGCATCAGTTTTGTGAAAAACCGTTGCATATCATCTTTAAGATTATCCATGCTGCTGACACATTCTCCATAGCCTTACTGCTGTTTGTGCAGAAATTACTTGGCAGTGCAGTGTTGTAAGAAATGAATTGTGCACAAGGCCTCAGAAATTAGAGTTCAAAAATTCTGAACGTACCATAGTAGCGTTAATACATCTCTACAGCACAGTCTTGTGTCACTGTGTAGGTTGGATGCAGCACTCATTCGACCAGGCCGGGTTGATGTTAAAGCCAAAGTTGATTACTGCACGGCATATCAACTGCAGAAGATGTTTGAGCGCTTCTACCCCAATGAAACTCAGGAGCATGGCAAAGAGTTTGCAGAAAGAGTCATTGCGTCTGCAAAGACGATCTCTCCCGCTGAAGTTCAGGGATATTTTATGTTGTACAAAGACAGTGGTCATGATGCACTGGCAAATTCGGAAAATATACTCAAAGACCGGTAGCAAAAGTGTGTTGTAGGAACTGTTTGTTAGTAATGAATGTTACAGATTTATCTCTTGCATGATGGTGGGGCCAGTAGTTTTTTTCTGAAATTTTAAAACCGTTTGAACTTTGTACCCTTTAAGTATTCATATGGATACTGTTGCAAATATTGTGCCAAAGTTATGGGTTCATCTATAATGTGCTGCCACCAGGAGGCTATTTCGGTCATATACAATGAAAGAATATGAGTTTCAGGTGGCTATATAAGGGATATGTTTTGGAGGCAGCAGACTGGACTTAGCTAGGTCACTGTTTCATATCAAAGGAGACTGGAAATGTGATATGGTGACTGCCAAAATAGAACTACTTCTTGCTGTGATTATACAGAACACCTCTGTATAATTTCAACGCCTCGTGTGCATAATGTTATCTGGAAACGTCCGCGAATGGCTCCAGCCACTGAAGGCTTGCAAACTGCAGCAACGGCGGCAGCACAAAATCGTGTTAAGACAGAGACAGCTGCATGGACTAGAAAAGTGGTCATTTACGACACTTGCAGTTAACATTGTGTTATTATTTCTTGTTGAGTGAGGTATGGACAGACTTGTTCAAAGTACTGTGATAAAACACTCAAATTAAGTACAAAGTACTTAATGAAAAAGTTGCTCGTGTAATAAAGTAAAAGCAACAGCTCATTTGACTCTGCTCAACAACAGCCTGTAGTCCTAACGTTTTGCTATAGGTACTAAGGTTACAGTTCATACAACACTAAATAGTCAAATTATTCATCATCGTCGTCGTTGATGTTATTTCATACACCAGAAGGCAATCAATCAGCTGTCTGATAGTTGGTTTCATCGTCTAACTTACAGTTCAAGTTACTCATAATGAGGCCTTGTTTTCTAAAACAAACTAATGAACTAGAAGTACTGTTACACCACTCAAACGTTAAGTACCATTACATCACTCATAAGTTATTCTGTTACACGAAATGAGTAACTCACAAAAAGTACTGTGTTACATCAGAAAGTACCATAAATTCAAGTATTGTAGCGTGTTACTTTTTATTGAACGTGAACTATATGATATCGCCCGTCTGTCTGTCTGTTGTCTGTCTGTAACACTCATGCACCGGCACCCTACTCGGGCGGTTGTAATTTTCTGCAATATTTCTACAGCATTTATAATAATAATAATAATAATAATAATACAGTACTTATATAGCCCCTTAAAGTCCTGTAGGGGATACAGAGGGTACCTCCTTGGCCATCAGTTACTATCCACAGAAAATTTTACGGAGATCATCCGAGGGGAACCCTTCCGCCGGGGGAGTTAAACGCAAGAGGGGTAGCCAAATATAGCGATTTTGGACCTATCGAAGGCTATATCTCAGAAACAGTGCAAGATAGGACGTAAGTTAGTATTAATCACTAATAGAAAGTTGATTTGTACCAAAATCGGTGACCTTGAACGGCATAATGGCCCTTATTTTGCGTTATTTCACCGAATTTGTGTACAATGTCATCGTAAAACAATTATTAGGCCTACGTCGGTTTCAAAATCTACTTTTGATAATCTATGACCATACTAATATGATTTACTCAATTATTCAGCGATTATTTGGGCAAAACAAACTGATAATTCGGTTTGATGGACATAGGTGTATAGATGATTAGCTGCAAGAACGTTCGAGAACCAGCCTCATCTTACTGTGCTGGCTCACAGCGTAATATAATGAAGCTGGTACTTGAACGTCCTTGATTAGCTGCATAGGTTAGCATAGATAGGAAGTCAGTTCAATGGGCATAGGCGCTGGCCTCTACATATACGATGTCGTCGTAAAAATGTTCACGTTCGCTATTTCATCTACTGATGAGTTCTTGTACTTTGTTACTTTGTAAGTCTGGGTATGGAAACTTGTCTATTTGTCTTTCACTGTTTTCTAGGCTATGGTACTAGTTTTCACATTAAAACATTCTACAATTTATGTGCAACGCTTATTATGTGAAACACTTGGAATTAATTTGTATACAATGTGTCTAATCTCAGATCTACAATTTTGTATAAAAATATCATACATTTGCAGGGTAGCAGCGTGTCAGAAATATGCCAAATTATTTCACAAGGTAATGTAGCAAGTGACACAGTTGAGGTTTGAAAGGAGTTTTAATGACAACTATTTCAACTTCACAGCGGAGTCTCGGGAGTGTAAGAATTTTAAAAATCGGTCCGCAGTTGACATGGGTGACAGTGTATTGAGACCGCTGTAAATGACAGTAGCCAATCGCTGGGCTGTTGCACCACATTGTAGATAGCTGGATTATTCTAGCACTGGCTATATGACCGCTGAACTTGCTGACCAAGGAAATGTCAGAAGTGACACCAAGACCATGTTTCTCACATATATCAGTAATGACCGTAAAGCTTGCCCCCCCCCACCATTCTCGTTACAAATTTACCACCATCATGCGAGGGTCGATCACGCATGATTGTTCTTAATGGCAAATAGAATTTACTCAACGTGTAATTTGTGCACGCATATAAGAGACAAGTATGCTAATGATGATGTATTATGATCAGGTTGATAAATCATATAATTTACGCCGTTGTACGGAATCTAAAGAATAATCTTTTAATCCATTATAGTCTATAATGGCTTGAGTGCCTTAGAGAGCAGTCATGATAAAACACTATACAAATCTGCGGTTACTGTTACTCTAAGCAACTGTGTGATTGATATGGACCAAAAGCAACACTGTCACAGCCTGTCATTTCAAGTATAATAACTGATTGTTAGATATTTTTTCTGACACTTTCTGTACATTTTTGATGTAGTGTGCTTTTCTATAAATGTGATTGAAAACTAATCTAACCTGCAGTGACCTGGTGTTCATAGTTTTGTTATATTGATGTAACTGTTCAACACATTGACAACTGCACATACATAAACTGATGACTAAAACTATTTAAAAACAATAAGAGCCCCAAAGTTTTAAAAATGAAATCTGCACTACCGTCAGCATGTAATTACACTAAAACAAATACGCTGCAAAATTTGCACATTCTAATGGATGTAATGTGTAATTAATTTTTGCCAATTAAATCCACTAATGGTAAACTCTATGCAAGCTACTGACGTCTAAGTCAAAATCAGATATTGGAATGTTAACTTATTTGAGATAGATGTTGATTACATCACATTCAACTCACATGTCATTCTAAGCTAAAAAAAGTAGAAGTCCAGCTTTCTTCAAAATACAGATGCAAAGCTGCATTATTTCATATATAAAAATACTGTGTATACAAACACACACTCATACAGATTCATAATTCTTCCAGTTCCAAAAGCAGAATATATATATACACCATGTGCAAGCAGCATTATTAAAAACATCATACAAGATCAAGTTGATATAGCACAAACAGACTTCGCTTCTGGCTGGATGCTTATTTGAGGCCACAAGATGGGTGTTGTGCCTGTAAAAAATCTGGTGATTTGGAATCACTTGGGAGACCTTTCCAGTCTGAAGTAACTCCACAGATTAGACCATCACCACCTCCATTTTTAACAGCCATTTTTCAGGTAACCTTGGTTGGCCATAGGGAATTAATCCAGGTATCCCAAAATCCCGGGATCCAGCCCTTCTGCAGGTCCCAAAATCCCAGAATTTTGACAATTAAATCCCAGGATTTTCTGGATTAAAATTCGCAATAAGAATGTTGTTAATTAACCCCACTAGCCACTTCAGCCTACCACTTACCATTTAACAAAATCACAGTGTAATCACCTGCTTGTTACTTTGTTATGTTCCGGAGCTTGGAGCCGAGGCCTATACATTCAGAATGCCTTGAAATTCTTGCTGATTATTTCATGGCCAGATGCTGAATTCTTGTTCTGACCACCCTGGCTGTCCATCTTGCTTGTGAGTTATGAATACAATACTTGCGATCATGCAATATGAAACAGCCAATTAGTACTGCAAACAAGATCACTGTTCTGTGTATTATTTTATAAACATGGTCAAAATAGTCGACGATGTTAGCTGTTGCCTGTGCCATGGGAACGACACATCTGCAGTATCGGAAGTAACGGTCACATAACCAAAGCGTTCATACTCAGTGTCAACCTTATCGGAATTCGAAGACATTTCAATGGACACATACCAACTTTGAATGCCAGCTTTCCAAGCTGTATAACCAATGCACTCCCTCGTGAATTTTTGCAATATTGAGTCTGAAATGCCACCCTCTCTGCGAAGTACAGCCCAAGGAGAATGTCTCCCTTTTGTCCTCCTCCCACTGCTACTATGTAGAACCACGTAAATGTGTTTCAATCCCGGGATTAAGCTAACTTGATCCCGAAATCCCAGATTGGAAAAACGGGACAGGATTGCATTTCCCAGATAGCCGATTGCCCCAATGGCTCCCTTCCTTTACCTGTTCCCGAAGAGAACTTTTTGGAGCAATTGGCACAAGTATTGTTACAGACTACAGGCCTTCCTGTTGCCAAACTTTCAGAGCACCAAACAAAACTTAAAATGCTGACCCAACCAGTCAAAACCAACCTCTGGTCTTATCCTTCCTTGATCTACCACTGTACTGGCAATTGTTGTCTTTATTCTCCAATGCCAGTACTTCCCTCCACACAATACCCAGAAATCGAGACCAGCTGAACAAGATACAATAAAGTTAAGTACTGACACAGCAATTGCACCAGAGTACCAGTATAACATTTACCACCAATAGGATAAGTCGTGTCTAGAAAACATTTTGCATCAGCGTGAAATGAAACACGGCAAGGCACGAGAGAAGTGTTCACACCAGCAAGTCTAAAAGTAGTTTTACAATTCCCAACAGTATTGACCAAAACAGGCTTTCTTCTTCGTCGTTTTCTGAGTGAAAATGGATTTTATCTCCGTTGTTAGATACGGCATTTGCATCTAGCCATACAGATAGTTCATACTCTGAAATCTCATGCGACGGGTGTCCAAATATACCAACGCCGATCGGGCGATTCATCTCGGACGGAATTATGACATCGTCAACTCCGCAAGTTGTTGAGCAAAGTTCGTAGTTTGAGTAATCGGGGGACAGCGTAGTGCTTGATACATAGAGGTCGGCATCGCCAGCCGTACTGTCCAGCACCAGTCTGACTACACCATCTCGACGCAGCTTGAAGTAACTGAAGTTGCCAGCACCAACGTTGCCGGTAAATTTGTAAGCAAGAAAGTCGGAACCGCGAACTTCAAGTTCAAACAAAAATGTGAATAAAATGCACACATGCCACCAACTCAACATTTTCAGCTGAAACGAAACATAACACATTAACAGATTCACTCCAACACATTAACAGATTCACTCCAGATTCACTCCACAAAGATTTAAACTACTGTTATGTGTTTAAGGCACTACTACAACTACATCCATTTAACCGCCTTTTTCTCAGGACAACCTGGGTAAGCCGGCACCACAAACGTAAACCATTCTGGATTTTGCTGGAGCAAGAGATGATGGGGTGGCAGCGGCATCAGCTGGACCATATGAAATCATTTGCACCTTGCTCCAGACATATAACCACACCAGTACCTCACTACTCAGTTTTTACAGGCCAGATGCCCTACCTGCCGCCCAACCAACAGCGTCAAAGCACTGAAGACAATTTTCTTAATTAACAAAAATGTGCATGCAGCAGAAGTGCAACAAGTGAATTCTATCTATGCTCCACAATTAGGTGATCCTCAGAGGCAATAATTCTATTGGTCCATCCAGCCATTCCAAAAGCAAATCAAGCATAGCTGAACCCATCATGGCACTCAGTTTTCTCACATCAAAGTTCCAATTGTAATTAGATCACCATAAATAGGTGGTACCAAATACATGCATAATGGGAAAAACTGTAAGCTTAATTTTCTACCAATACCTCACTGTAACTCAGAAAATGCACAACAGAAGTGAGCAATCTACAGCCCATGGTCCACCAGTGCAGTTTATGTCGCCAACAAGGCCATGGGAAAATACACAGAATGTGGGCAACAGTCATTATGGTCGCCCTATGGAATAGGGCAGACCATTATATTTTCATCCCGTTTCTTTCTGTTTTCTTCTTTTTTTATTTCCTCGCCTAATCTCAGCGGTCAGAGATTGGATGTCTACCATACTTCCACACATGGTGTGGCCTTAGTGCGAATTTAGAATGCAGGTCTGAAATGTGCTGGACGTGGCTC
>Ga0209259_1000157_pt1 | contig 17990 bp, 9 predicted proteins | sample WorMetGr2BELIZE1_FD_187417 | JGI IMG/M metagenome (GOLD analysis project Ga0209259, IMG submission 187417) | Marine gutless worms symbiont microbial communities from Max Planck institute for Marine Microbiology, Germany - Inanidrilus... ...
CATATCTTCGCAACTATGGCATGTATCGACAATCGGAAAAAAACTTGTTAAGCAGCAATACCTCCTCTACATGTCCTGGTAATATGGTGAACTTTGGCCCACTAATGGCAGAGATCGTTTCGGGAGTTTGGGGCACCCCTACAAATTTCAACGGGTTTTGCATCTTGGCAGCGTTACTACACGGCATCTAGTAGTGGGCATCAGCCAAACTTTGCGGCGTTGAACAGAGGGTGCCACCTATGTTCGGCAGGGCGACCATCAGGCTGGGCATTGGCCCACATTCTAGTTGTTGTTTCTTTTTGCCTTATGCCTTCAGTGCTTAGACTCTGTTGGTTGGGTGTCAGGAAGAGCATCTGGCCTGTAAAAATGTGAGTGATGACGCACCTGGCATGGTTATCTCTCTGGAGTGGGGTGCATGCAAATGATTTGCATATGGTCTAACTGATGCCACTGCCATCTCCATCATCTCTTGCTTCATTAAAATCCAGATTGGTTTAACCTTTCTGGTGCCGGCTTACCCAGGTTGTCCTGAAAAACAGGTGGTTAAACGGGTGTCTGTCATAAATGGGTGTCTTATGCCTTTGAATTCCGTCCACATTGTATGCTACCTGCTGGTCAGCTTTTAAATACTACGTAAAACCCGGTTCACAGCACCGCAATGTAACTGAACTACTGAACTTGCTGCAGAACAGTTTGCAGTTCTGAGTTCACTTGTGCGTACTATGACAACCGTTCACATTGTCACGACTGACCTGAACTGAACTAGTTGTGACATTGTGCAGAACTGTGAACTACCATTTATGGTTCAGTTGAGTTCAGTCGAGGTGAACAGCCACCACAGTATGCACGTGTTCAGAACTGCAAACCGGTGCTGTGAAGTGAAGTGAACTGAACTAACCACTTCCAATATTCAGCAAAAATGTTGGCAGTACCAGTGTCAATGCCAGTTTTCAAAAAGCATTGCAGTACTTACCAGTGTTGGAAAAGTATTGCCAGTACTGGCATAGTGATGGATTACTGGCATCGGATAGGTGGCTACCATCAGGAGCCAGTTGGTGGATGGAGAAAGGATGAGGCCAGGCCACTGATCAGGGTTAGTGTTTTGTGTGCCATTCATTGCTTTGACACTGATGGTTAGGTGGCAGGAAGGACATCTGGCTCATAAAAACCCCATTTTACTATCTCCAGGGATTCTGTTCCAGAACATGTGGAGGAGGAGGAACCAGCTGACCCAGGTTCACGTGGAGAAACAGACATTAAATGAAAGTAGTAGTGGTATTAGTGGTATCATTACTAGTATTTCCGTTCTTCCTTCCCTCAAATTGACAACCTTTGGAGCAGTGAGAATTGTCTGGAGGGTAAGAGGGAAATTTGTCACGTCTGTTCTGTGCAGTATTGTGTGCAACAGTTTTGCACAGTAAAGTAAAGTAAAGTAACCATCGGTTTGTATAGCACTTTATAATGACTCATGTCTAAAGCACTGAGGTAGGCCTATGACACGTGTTAACGAGGGATCACACAGTTTTACCTGCCACCCACACGTTTATCCACAAGTGGAATGAACCATACCTGCCTTTACTCCCCAGCTGCAGAGCATCACCACACTGTGGCTGGTACTCATTTCCCACCCCACTGAGGGTAGGAGGCTGAGTTGGCCTGGGTGGCTTGGTGAAATACTGAGGTGGTTTATCCACCGAAGTGCAGTGCACACACACATGAACAGACCTAACAGTTGTTTGTTGGTTAGATTTAGCTTTTCTGTGGTGATATTGTGTGTTACAGTTTATGTATGTGAGATTTAGCTTTTTGAGATTATTTTGTGTTATAGTTTATTTTTGTATGTGTGCTTTTGTTGTTTTAGATTTAGTTTATTCTGTACTATACCAAGAGATTGGCTAGGAAGAACGTCTCCAAAATGACGTATATTGTGTAGAGTGGGACGTCAACCCTTAACGCAGTCAGTAGTATTAATGATTGTGCTAACAGTAAAAGTAAAGTAAACCTCCACATTTGTGAAGTGTCTCTGAATACCAACTGCATTTTCTAAAGCGCTCAGATATGGCAACACACAGTTTTACTTGCAAACAAGCCATACCTGCCTTTACTCCCCAGCTGCACAGCATCACCGCCCTTGGTTGGTACTCATTTTACCATCCCATGGAGGGTAAAAGGCTCAGTCGAACTGTGTGGTTGGTTACATACCGAAATGAAGTGTCGCACCCTGAAGTCGAACGGTCACCCATTCCAGTACTAACCGGGCTCGGCATATGTTAACTTCATTGATCAAGACCAATGTACTATCACTATGCCAAACCGCCACCCTAGCAGTATCGGTAGAGGTAGCGGTAGCTCTAGCAGTATTGCAATATCGACAACCCTGTCTATTGGCAAAGCAACACCAGCATATGGGTTGCAACCAAAACACTATGAATGTTTACATACGCACAGCACTTGGTTCTGCCCACATAGTCTGGTGGCTAGACCACTCGGATGCCATGTGCAGTAGAGCATGATGCGCACTGTGTTCCACTGGTTCGAGGTTCAATTCGAGCCACGTCCCGGGTAAGGCGCGTCCGCCTATGTAAAAGTAATTATGTGAAAATAATTCCTATGCACATGATGATCAGGGAGATAATCCCGGGCAGGCAACAGAGGGTTTGACAGTGTCCTCTATAAAATGTGACCGTTACTGGCACCTTGATTAGCAGCATCAAGGTGTCCGTTGCGCTGACGTCGGCTGAAGTGATAGACTTGGCTGGGTCTGTTGACTGACGTTGAATAACAGACAGTAGGCCACGCCTAGAAGGAGCGCGCTATAAATACCTGACAAGCTGTTCATGCCTACTCACCCCTCCTCACCCTTCAGTCATGCACACACTCACACACATCATCAGCCTGACTCCTCCCCTCATGGGTTAACGCAATGGGCCTGCTATATAAAGGCCTCAGCATATGGGTCCAGAGTAGGCTGACCCCCTGAAGGATACATACATACGCACAGCACTTTGCCGATGAACAGTCAGTTTGTGCTGCCGTTGTCGATGCTGATACTGACAATGTTACAGGAGCTTGTGACACACATGACCCAGAAGGACCCATCACGTCGTCTGACTGCGGAACAGTATCTGTCCAATCAGCGTGACAAAGCATTCCCCATGTACTTCTACACGTTTCTCGGACTCTACTGCCAGCGGTTTGCGCAGGTGCCAATCATCCACAGTGACGACAGGGTTGTCAGGTTGTGTACTTCACCATTGGTTTTGCTTAATTACTGCTACAAGCCACAATTGCACTTTGCGCGATTGTGGCTTGTGGCGTCAGTCTGAGTAATGCTGCACATGTGAGTCATCGCGCACGCCCAGCAGCTGCAGTCCAATATCGTACATGGGTAAACTGATACCTGCTCATTGCCAGTACAACTGCACTGGCTGGCTGGCCGGCTGTATTTCACACCGCCTTCAGCAGCGGCCTATGGGATGGACGGTCTGCATCGCAGGTCAGCTATTTAACGGCTGAACTGCCAACGACCACTGACACCGGATATATCGGTCACAGCAGCACAGTCTATCGCTGGGTAAAGGGTTAATGCTCGCTGAGACTGTGGCACAGACAGACGCTTCCGATTATTAGTATATGATTACCAGTTAAGAATGGGCGGGTTTTGTTGGAGCAAAGTATTACTGCCAACATACCCTTGCTAGTGGTAACTAGCACATTCAGATTAGGGAAAAGGTGCTAGAGTTCTACTCAGTGGTGTTACCTGCACCATCTCCGTATTCATAACAGTTCTCCATAAAAAGTTTAATTTTACAGTAGACAAAGCATTAATTTTTTTCAAATTTTGAGTTACCAGCTAGAAATAGCTCTCCAGAAACAAAAGGAATTCTTCTTCTTCTGGAGTGTTTTTTCTTAATTAAAAAAAGTCTTTTTCACAGGGTTCCAACGCCTCTGGATAATCCTGGAAAGTCCTGGATTTTTCCCCTGAAATTTCCAGGCCCTGGAAAGTCCTGGAAAATGAGTTTGGTCCTGAAAAGTCATGGAAATTAAAGTTTAAGGTCCTGGAAAGTCCTGGAATTTACTTGTGGTTCAAACTATACAATAGGCTTAGTGCCTCTTATAGAACAGCTTGTGTACTTTTCAACTTGTTATGAATTTTTCCAGATTCATCCATGGATTATACTGCCATGTTTTATATTTTAAGTAAGTAACTGCCGTTTGACTTTATATTTCAATGTTGCTGTGCTGCGACAACGTCCTGGAAAAATGTTCTGGGGTCCTGGAAAGTCCTGGAGAAGTCATAGAATTTTTGGAATTAGGAGAGCGGGAACCCTGTTTTCACCTTCCAGTAGCCTGTGAAGTCTAGTCTCCACCACACTTGCCATGGTTTTAGAGAAGGTCCGTTCCATTTTCACGTGTGCCTTCTTGTTTCGGATCATGACAGTAGCTTCACGGTTAGGGACAAAAAAAACGAAAAATCAACCTCTGAGTAAACACAATACCTGTAATTTGCTTGTGGCTGATGCTGCTAAATGTGACGTTATCGTAGTGCATTACCAGTTATGTCTGTTAAGACCTCTAGATCAGTTTTATCAGTCACACTGTGTTCTAGTCTAACTTACTTTTCTTTAGTTTTGTATTTTCTGTATTTCTGTGTGGCATTAGTTATGTGTTCAGTAAGTAAATAGTAATGATGTGTGTGCTTGCGAGATGAGCCCATTGTGACAGGTGCTGGTGACCCATGTGGCCCTGTGTGGTGACTTGGCTTAGTAGTAATGTCGTTGATCTCATCAACAGAGTTGCTGTATATTGAGCCCGGTTATTGCTGAGATGGGTGACCGTTTGTGGTATGCTGTCACGCCAGCTCAGCCTCCTACCCTCAGTGGACAGGAAGTGAGTACTGGCCAGCGGTCCGCTCTTTGGCTGGGAAGGTAACTGTAGGTCTTGCATTGCACTGACCATGTATATGTTGTATATCTGTTGTATATCCACGTATGGGCTTAGTGGCCTATTTGCGGGAGATGAGCACCCTGTCTACAGTCTTCTAAGGAGTATGCTATCCTGTACTCTTGTTTTTACCTAATGTCCATATTGTGTTCTAGCTTAACACAGCAAAACAGAGCTGTTGATTGGCAGGACTTTGACCTCTCTGAAGGATTTCTGGTTATGACTTGCATACTTATTTATACATTGTCAGCAGTAGTGAATTTGTGACTATAGTTATGCAGCATATTGCTTTGTGACAGGCTAAAGAGAGATCTTGATGTGATCCTTCTCAATGTTGGTAACAACACTCAAGACTCAGCTCTTGTTAATATTATTTCTCTCCTGACGTCCAGTATTCGACAGCTGCTGGTACGCCACTGCTGCATTGTTGTACTGAACTAACACTCAGTTCACACAATGTTGTTTGTTTTATTTCTTGCATAGTAGTCGTGTCGTATTTGCCTTAAGTGCAAAACGTTGTTGGTTGGGTGTCACGAAGAGCATCTGTCCTGTAAAAAATTGCGTGATCAGGTGCTGGCATCGTTATCTGTATGGAGCAAGGTGCAAATGATTTGCAATATGGTCCAGCTGATGTCACTGCCACCCCATCATCTCTTGCTTCATTAAAATCCAGAACGGTTTAACCTTTCTGGTGCCGGTCTACCCAGGTTGTCCTGGAAAAGAGGTCATTAAATGGGTGTCTTTCTATTCATGTAGTAATTGTTTTGGCTTAGTTTTTGCCATCTGTAAATGTGGGTTTTTATGGAATATAGGTCACATGTGTTTGTGTGTGGGGGTATGTGCATGTGCAGTTATGTATATATGTATATATTCATATAAGTCAGATAAAGAGAAACTGAAAGTAGCAGTTGTATGGTAATAATGCAGCAGGATACATAAAGTTGTGTATGAATGTCCATATGTGTATAAACTAAATAATAGCATTACCACTGTGGTTTGGCAACAGTGTTAGTATCACTGTTGAGGAGAATTCTAGCATATGCTCTCTAATCTGAATGCACTAGTTGCCATCAGCAAGGGCATGTGGACAGTAAAACTCTCACAAAATCCTCCAGTTCTTAACTGGGGTGCCGGCTAACATAGGTTGGCCTGTATAATGGCTGTGAAATGCTGTTTGTGTATGTGCCTGTGTATGGTGCTATTATGCAAGCATGACTATTTTATGACCATTATACGTTACCATATGTAGAAGGAAGTAAGTGGTAGTGTGATCAAAATAAATTAGTGATTCGGTTACTTAATCTCGGTTGATTTCATTGACTGTTTGTAGTATTGTAATAGCAAGCTAACAGCTCTGGAGCTGATGTCCATTCTTTCTAAGTCTGTGACAGCCGATATTGTTCTTGATCGTCTTCTGCCATACATGGTAAGAGTTGATTGATATAGCCGTATTACTACTCTGGATTTTTGCTTAAGCAGCCTCCTTTCTGTAGATCCCGAAAGCCTTCAGGAAACTATTAAATGTTGATGGGCTAGTATTTTTGTAGGCTGCATTCCTTCTGTTTTTCCAACTGATAAAATACGGTGAACAGACTGACAGTACTAGCTCTTTTTGCTGGCAGTACTTGTTTGTGAGCACTGATGCATTTTGTCGCCAAATTGGCAGTATATTCCCAGCTGGTAACTCAAAACTTGAAGAAGGATCGAATGCTGTGTCTACTGAGAACTGTTATGAATAGCATTATTATTATTACTGTAGTAGCATTTCCTCTTCGTTTGCTTTATTCCAGTCATAAATTCTTGTCCTTTTTATGGTCATCCTGCATAGCAGATGTGGACATTATATTTTTGCCCTGTGGTTTCTATCTTCTTCTTCTTCATTTTTTCCTCGCCTAATCTTAGCGATTGCAGATTGGATGTCTACCATACTTCCACACATGGTGTGGCCTTGGTGCAAATTTAGAATGCAGGTCTGAAATGTACTGCACGCGGCTTGCTGAAAATACAGGATGCAAAAAATCGCCTTCTGGGCACCATTGCACAACTTTGTTCGGCCGTGTGTTTGCAACTAAGGCATGTATCGACAATTAGAAAAAACTTGTTAAGCAGCAATACCTCCTCCACATGCCCTCAAAATACGGTGAACTTCGGCGCACTAAAGGCTGAGATCGGTTCAGGAGTTTGGGGCACCCCTGCAAATTTCAACGGGTTTCGCGTCTTGGCAGCGTTACTACACGGCACTCTATTAGTGGGTGTCAGCCAAACTTTGCAGCATTGATCAGAGGGCGCCACCTATATTCGGCAGGGTGGCCATCACGTCGGGCATTGGCCCACATTCTAGTTTACTCTCATTTTCAGTTTTACTATCCTGAAAGAGTAGCCAGTCAGTGAAAAGCAGGTGCACCCAAATTTTATACAATTGTCCCAATTTATCCAAGCATGGGACTTGCTTGAAAATGTGTCGAGTGGTGTACTCCGACACTGGTATGACATGGATGGAGCTGTTTGTTTATGATGTAGGTAGTTTGCATAGTAAATCGTGAAGATGAATAAACACTAGACTGATAGTGGTAATGGTGACAGCGAGTGCTTGGTTTACTTCTACTGTGAATCTGGCACTTGTTCTGTTCGACACTGACCTACCTCAGCTGTCACGTCAAACCCAGGGAAGCCAAGTGACATCCCCGTTCTTCGTCACTCCAGTCACTGCAGAAACCGATCACCAGGACTCATTTCACCGACCTCGCCTCCCGCTGCCTGCACCTTCCATCTGGAACTCTCTGAACAGTTACATTGTGTTCAAGTCGAGACTCAAGACTTTCATATTCTGTCAGACTTTTAAGCCGGTTTAATGTGCACGACTTTCCTGTCTGCCGCTGCCACGGAAGTCTTTTGACATTCTGGCGCTTTGTAAGTGGGATAATTAGTATTAGTAGGCCGCATATCACGTACTATGTATGTAGATGTGGCCTACTGTTACTGACTGAGTAGAATGATCTGTTGGTCTGTCACACTAGTGAGCCCTGCAGAAACGGCTGAACCAATCGAGATGCCATTTGGGTTGAGGACTTAGGTGGGCCCAGGGTATCATGTATTAGATGGGGTTCAGATCCTCCCATGGGAATGGGCAATTTTGACGGAGATGGGGCGGCCGATTGAAAAGTATAGGGACACTCTGCAGTCATCTGTACTGAAGCGATGGTGATGCCATTTGGGTTGTGATCTCGGACTGGCCCAAGGAATCATACATTAGACGGGGGTCCATATCCCCCGTGAGAATGAACAATTTTGGGGGAAAGGGGCGCCCATTGTAAAGTATAGTGACTTTCTGCCATGAGCTGTGCAAAAACAGCTGAACCGATCGATTTGCCATTTGGGTTGTGAACTTGGTTGGGCCCAAGGAAGCACAAGTTCAATCATATTTGCCAGGGGGCGCCAATGTGCCCTCATGGGAGGGCACATTGACGCCACCTCGCGAATACGATTTTACCGTCCGTGTGCTGCAGCAATGCAGCCTTATGTTAAATTACTTTGACCACTTGTTATTATTTGGTGATTGTGGGAGTAACAAATGTGATAATGAGTTTATCATTGCTGTAGTTACACATGACGATGGACACATTTCCCACCGTGCGATGTGAAGCGATCCGCACTATTGCCAGATGCCTGTCCAACATCAAAACCATTCCAGTCAGGTGACGACTCTTTCGTTTTCTAGCTGTTTTTTTCCTGCAAAAGACAAATTTCCATCGTGTGCTTGTCTTTTCTTAGTTTTTGGTTTAGTAGACATTTGTTGCAACAGCTTTTACACAGTGCAAGAAGCTGCTGATGGTCTCTGACTAGATTTTAGTCCTTTTATGGAGCAGCCATGGGCACTGGCATTGGACAGCTGATGTAAAGGGAGCAGTGCCCCATCCCTGTTGAGACAAGTCTACTGTTGACCTATGACTGTCATAGGTGGGTATTGGCAGAGTTTAAGATGGTCACGTGATGACATTAAAGTGAATGGTGCCATGTGGGATTACTGCCAATCCAGAGAATATTTAGTGAATCACTGGGAAAGGTCTCTGGCCGGAATTATTCCACTGCTCCAGAAAACAATTCCAGCAATCAGTTGAGCATGAATATGCCATGAATCGTAGGATTGCACGACTTGCACTTTGATTGTTAAGTTGGTCATGTAATAATTTCACCACACTACTGCCATAATAGCCTACCTAGACGTGCCACTTTGATGCAGGTGGCTAAAAGCATTTTTAAAGGGCCAAAACCATAACAGTACAAGAAGCTTATCTGTTACGATAAGGTACTGGCATGGTTATCTGTCTGGAGCAAGGTGCAAATGATTTTCAAATGACCCATCTGATGCCACTGCTACTCTGTTGTCTCTTGTTTCGTTAAAATCCAGAGTGGTTTATCGTTTTGGTGCTGGCTTACCAAGGCTGTTTTGGAAAAGAGGCTGTTAAACGAGTGCTTTGTTGTTTAATATTAGTAGTTATGTTTCCAAACCTGTATGATGTAATGTACAACTCCAGTAAACTTTTTGCAGCTGATGCAGCCACTGGCTGGAAATTGGATATTAAGTTGGTTGTATGTGCATGTATTGTTGATTATGTTAAGTAAATTTATTGCGTGTAGTTGTGTGCTTACTGTGTTCTGTTTGATTTAGTGATGCAAACATATTTCCGGAGTACGTCCTGCCACAGATGGTAAGCCACATTTGTATACTAGTCTTTGAGAAATATAAAAAGAGCTCAGCAATTGCTATGATGGCTAACCATGGCCAGAAGCAAACCTGAGTTTTGAAATGTAACAAGTGGTCAAAGTAATTTGACATAAGGCTGCATCGCCACTGCAGATGGACGATTCAATCATGTTCAGCAATGTACCCTCCCATGCGGCACATTGGTGCCACCTGGCGAATATGATTGAACTTGTGCTTCCTTGGGCCCACTCAAGTCCACAACCCAAACGGCAAATCAGTCGGTTCAGCTATTTTTCCACATCATGGGAGAGTGTCACTTTACAATGGGCCGGCCCCATTCCCCCTTAAAATTACCCCTTCCTAAAGGGGATCTGGACCCCCATCTAACACATGATTTCTGTTGCCCATCCGAGCCCACAACCCAAACAGCATCTCGATTGGTTCATCCATTTTTGCAGGGCTTACTAGTGTGACAGACAGACAGACCGACAAGCAGGCCACACTACTCGGTCTGTAACAATAGGCCACATCTACATACATAGTATTGCAATGCGGCCTAATAATAATAATAAATATAATAACAGCGATGATGTGTATGATGCTGTCATCATGACTATAGCCATTGTGAGAGTTAACCCGGTTCATCTGATAAATGCAGACTGAGCGTCATGTGGCCGCCAACCCTCAGATCAAGCCAACTGACTTGGGCTATGAGTCCGCCAATAAATGGCTACTACGATCCACATCCACCATTGCCATTTGTTATTATTACTCAGCCCAAAAGCTAATACTCATTTTACCATCCCACAGAGGGTAGAAGGCTGAGTCGACCTAAACACTGCAGGAATGGTGCGCAGCCCATGCCCAAGGCTGTACATTGCAGTGGCTGTCGTGATAAACACAAATGCCTGCGGCCTCTCACACCGCAGTCAGTCATGCCGCCACTAGACCATTGCGACCTGCAGAGGCACGAGGGTGTGAGCAACTTGCCTAAGGTTGTTAATTGACAGCGCCATGGCTGGGAAGTTGCAAGTCCAATGCTCTAACCACTAGGCTACCAAGCCACCACATGTAAATAATAGCAGCCAGCCAGCCAGAAAATTTTTACACCCAGCAACTCACCTCTGGAAGAGGCCGCCCTTTCTGTGAGCACATCTGTACTCCCCATCTGATACAGTGTAGTCATCTTCTGTAGTAATCTGACACCAAAGACCAGCTTAATCCATTTAGGCAATTTAGTCACAGTACACCAATGTTACACAGACACAACCATAGCATAAACCGAACCATTACCATTACCACCACAACCACAACCGTTTTACGGCCCTTTTTCCGGACCACCCGGATGAGCCGGTGCCAGAAGAGAACTTCTGGACTTTTTGGTGCAAGGGAAGCTTAACAGAGGCAGACACACCGACCATCTGGCTGGGCACCACTCGATGCGGACTAACACAGTGCCCACCTTCACCATCCTCCGCATATTTTTTACAGGCCAGATGCCCTTCCTGCCGCCCAACCAACAGCATCAAAGCACTGAAGGTAACTAACGCATTTGGATTAGGGAAAAGACGCATGAGTTCTCCTCAAGAGTGTTACCTGCACCATCTTCGTACCTTACCGTCTCCGTACCTTACTGTCTCAGTACCTTAACCATTACCATTACGATCAGCTAAAAACAGTACATGTACTCAACACTGTGATGAGTTATTATAGATGAGATTTCTTAGATTTGCTTCCCGGATCGGATGTTTGTTTTTTTTTTGGCACAAAGTAGATGTATGTTCACATCCCTATCATGTCGTGTGAATGTTGCAGGGTCATTTAGTGCAGGATCCAGTGACAATGGTGCGAGTGACATATGCAGAGAATATAGCTCTGCTAGCAGAGACGGCCCTGAGGTTTTATTGTTTTGTTCAGTTGATCACCTTCAGCATTGCAAAAATGTATAACACGTATTCATGTGTTAGAGCTAGTTTTTGTGTCTCTCTTTTTGTGTTTTTTTTTTGAAAATACTGTTGTGGTAATTGTGAGAGGTTGTCAGTACCAATGGAGTTGATTGACTGGAAAGTTCGTCCTCCAGAATAACCCGAGTGGGATGTTAAGCATTTCTCACTTGCTGTTGTTATGTTCACAGACTGCCATAGTTCCATATTTGCATTTCGCATAAGGTGTAGCCGAGACGAAATGTATATTGGCCATGGCCGACGGCCATCTTCATGTCTGTCAGTCTGTCCCTCGCCACATTCCCACACTACTGCACGGACCCGGATGTGACTTGGGGGAATGGTAGAGTGTTCCCTCTAGTTGTGCACTGTTGGGTAGATTTGCAGTCTGCGCGCGGATTTTGTTGCTGACAACATACACGTATGTATGCTTATGGTCTTATACACTGCAAATGCATATAGCGCCAAACCTGAAATGTCAGCGAGTACTTGTACTCACTCTATGGCTGGTTTAAACTATTGGTTAACTCAAAACTGGCTGGTTAGGCTTTGGCATCAGAGAGTCAGCATAAAGTGACCATTGCTCCCTCCCAAGGAGTTCGGTGGTGGATGAAGAAAGGATGAAGCCAGACCAGTGGCTGGGGTCAGTGCTCTGAGTTTTCCTCAGTGCTGAACACTGTTGGTTGGGTGACACAAAGGGTATCTGGCTCATAAAAAATCTGTTCGACTTATCCCCAGATGTTCTTTTCCAGAACAAGGGAAGAAAGAAAACCAAGGGGGACTGGCTGACCCAGGTTAACCTTGAGGACGACCATTAAGATGGAGGTAGATACATTGAAATTGGTGGATTCTTTCATGCATTTACTAATTTAACTATGAAACAGTTTTTTTGAAGAGATAAGAAGTTATCTTACACGATTTAAGCTATTGCATTCTACTATTTTACTCAGCTCTGGTTCCCTGAATGTTCATGTAACTTTGTTACGTGAATGCTAGTCCAGCCATATGGCCATGCTGTACATGATGTGTGGATTGTCAGTAATGCTTGTGTGTATCAGGTTCCTGGAGATGGTTCAGGTTAATAATCAAGAACTTACTGTGGAGTCTTCTCCTGCTCAGGACATAAGCAAATTCAAGGTCTCAGTTTTAATTTTTGGCATATTTTATATGAGCTTATTTTCCTGAATACCTGACAGGATAGCAAACTGCAACAATTGTAAATAGGTGATATTAATCAGCATAACATTGACATTCAGGGATGTGATGTTAGGTATTATTAAGGGATGATTGCACCAATCGTGATTACTTCATTGGTTAAATAACCTCTGATTATTTTTGATCAACGATTATGTCTGTATTGCACTGCACCAATGAAATGATTCATCTGCTAAACTCTGAACCACGTTACAGCACTGCTATAGGCCAACAAATGTTACTCGACCTATCATTGAAGACGTTCATGGCATACAGCTGATGTAGACATTGTCAGCCAGCAATTGGCAGTCAAAAACAATCGAAGAAACATTATCTACACTGAATGACAGTTGTTGCTAATCTGAAGCTGAGTCTTAAAGACGTGATTGAGTGCAAAATAGGCATTAGGGCATAGTTGTTTACATTAGCCATTTTAATGTTTAGCTTGTGATTTAACCAGATGTTAATGGCAAGTTGAATTGTAACTGAAAGTTGACCGTAGGTTAACAGACGAGTTAACATACAGTGAAAGTTAACTGAGCTTGATGCAAGTGAACCTAAGATGCTTTTAGGATCATGGACATCCTGTTCCCATATGAGGTTCAATTTCTGTTCTTCTTCTTTTCTGGCATCCACCAATAGGAGTGCATAGCACCATGCATAGACATCAGCCTTCACAGAGGATGGTTCTGGGCCAAGTCGACTGCTTCGCTTAGTGTGAGGTTGTAGGCTCTCAGATCTCGCTGGACGGTGTTCAACCTCGTGATATGAGGACGCCGTGATGGTCTCTTCCAGTTCTCTGGTGGGGGAGCTGTTAGAATCATCTTGGCATCTGCATCGTCATCCATTACTGCTCATCTCTGATACAGCCATATTTGTGCTGAAAAGGGATGTTAAACTCCAACCAACATCCAACCAACCAACCATCCATATAGAAAGATTGGTAGGATACAAGTGTTATACAACTTCAGTTTTGTTGGGATGGAGATAAGTGACTTCCAGAAGTGATTATCCAGACTCTACATTGCTGCATGAGTGATACCACTGCAGCGTATGATGTCGAGAGTGCTTTGTGTTGATGAGTGGATGAGAGAGCCGAGATACACAAACTCATCAACTGGTGCAACCTGCTGGCCCTGAACTGTGATGATCGATGGCACATTCACCCTGGTGCCCGCTCAAAACTGTATATTAAACAAACATTAATTGTATGCTAGTAAACGTGATTATAATGATGATGATGGTGGTAATAGATACTGTCATGTGCAATGTTATCCTCATCAGTTGTTGTTGGCTGATGGTTTGCATTGCAGGCAAGCTATGATGCCGAGCTGCTGGCACTACATGAGCTGGTCCAGCAGAAAGTCCAAACACTGCTCAGTGATCCTGACAACATTGTCAAGCGTACGCTGCTCATGCACGGCATTAAACATCTCTGTGTGTTCTTCGGCCGACAGAAAGGTACTCTGTGCTCTTCTCTCTGCAACATAAAAGACTTGTTTGATGCCAAGACAATAAGGCGTTGATCTTGGGTGTACACATACAAGTTGTGGTTTTAGATTTACGTTCTTGAGTGACACACACTCTCTTAATACCAGTTCCCACCCCCTTCCCAAAAATAGACATCATCGGAGCAATGACGAGGGTAAGAGGGAAAATTGTCAGTTATGTTCTGTGCAGTATTGGGATTATTATGGCCACCCTGCATCTATAGCAGATGCAGACATTATGTTTTTTGTCCCATGGTTAATTCTTTCTTCTTTTTTTCCTCACCTATTTTCAGCCGTTGCATATTGGATGTCTACAATACTTCCATACATGACGTGGCCTTAGTGCAAATTTAGGATGCAGGTCTGAAATGTGCTGCACGCGGCTCACGGAAAATACACGATACAAAAATCGCCAAAAATTTGCCATCTGGGCACCGTTGCACAACTTTGTCGGGCTATATCTTCACAACTAAGGCATGTATCGACAATCGGAAAAAAATTGTTAAACAGCAACATCTCCACAAGTCGTCACAGTATATATGCCCACTAATGGCTGAGATCGGTTTGGACCGATCATCGGTTTGGGAGTTTGGGGCACCCCAGCAAATTTTAATGGGTTTCGCATGTTGGCTTCGTTACTGCACCAACGTCGCTTAACAGAGGTCAAGCAAACTTTGCACGATGTTTGGCCATCTTATGGGCTGGTACACTATATATACATTTTTGCAGGCTCTTGCCCCCTAGCGGAATGTTACCAGGTGCAAAATTCACTTTGTGTCGAAGTCTTGGGTTCTGCTGTATTGGCATCGTTACTGCACAGCACTCAAGTAGTGGGCGTCAGCCAAACCTTGCGGCGTTAAGCAGAGGGCGCCACCTGTATTTCGCAGAGCGGCCATCACGTCGGGCCTCGGCCCACATTCTAGTTTTGTGTTATAGTTTATTTGCGTATATGTGATTTTGTTGTGTTAGATTTTGTTTCGTCAGTACTATGCCAAGAGACTGGCTAGGAAGAACGTCTCCGAAATGACCTATTTTGTGTTGAGTGGGGCGTAAAACCTTAACTCAAATAATCAATGCCATTTCTCAAGTACCTTGTTTAGCCAATTGTACCATCAGTTGTCTTCTATCGCTTATTCCCCAACCTGTGCATCCTCTCAGGATGGACTAAAACTTTTCAAATGCTCTTGAAGATTTCCACTCCTCGGCCATTCCCACTGTCTCACTCACTTTCCTCAATCATAGTACAGTGTTTGATCCAGTCAGTGTCATCTTTACGTGTCCAAACCATCTCTTGCATCTGTCGCGCAACAAATATTGCGTCAATAGTTACTTTTTCTGGCCTGAGTTCAAACTACATATCATTATGTAGTGTTATACTTGTTCTGTACTGGATTATGCTAACAGATGGCAGCAGCAAGCTAATCATCACTGGGATAAATCTGTTGTCTTACCTCTTTTGGTTTAACAAAGAGTACAAATGAAAATGCCTGAAATGGACAAACTGTGAATTGTTGGATTTTGTTTTATGAAGTCTTGTTTTTAGCATTTGTTGTAGCCCTAGCGGAAGTTTCCACTCTGATTAGCCTTTTTGCATTGCTTGAGTTTTACTTCAGTGATTAATTGTAGCCGACCATCCATAGTGCAGTTCAGCTTATCCCATGGTTTGTTTGTGTGTCTGTTTGTCTCTGTGCAACATCGGGATGTTGTGGCTAAATGCCTAAATGGATCGAGTTGGTTTTTGCTGTGAGGATTACCACAGAGGACAGCTACTTTGTAATATGTGGGGATTCGGATCTGCTCACAGAAAGAGAGACCTCCGGCCAGAGGTTGGAATTGGACTTAGAAAGTTATGGGCTCTCTGTGCTACGGTCAGCCGTCCCAACAGTTGCTAAGCTTTTGTGTCATTGATGTGTGTGACCCCACTTTTTAGCACACCTTGATTATCTGCGTTGTATGTTGTATTAGTGCTAAATGAATCATTTTACTTACTTTCTTAGTTTAGTCTGCTTTATGTGCTTTCAGCAAATGATGTGCTGTTTTCACACATGATCACGTTTCTTAACGACAAGGTATGCTTGGGTTTTTGCTGCAGCTGTTGTATGTAGAGGCTGTGGCCGTTGCTTTGATCTTCAAACTTGACCTAGTTAGGATCAGTATAATGTAGCAGGTCAAATATCTAGGTCAGAGGTCATTTAGTTCAAAAGTTATTTTATGGGCACACAGACACACACACCAGACTGATTGCTGTACGTGAACCACTAAAGTGGTCATTAATCAGCTTGTACAGGTTTATGATATTAACTTTGTGTTTGGTTCTCATGTACAACATTCTGTTAAGCCTGCTGCTGATGCTGCAGTTTTAATGATTGCTTAGTCGTTAAAATTTTTAAATCAGTGGAGTATTCAGTCAATGGTGTTGTTATTGTTTTCCTGTTTGTGACATTCTGTGACTTTCATCTCTTCTCAACCAATTTGTTTCGTGATGAGCACATTTTAGGTCAGATTCTATCACGCCTTCGTGTAACGGCCATTTTCCAGGTGAACCTGGGTTTACTGGTCTCCAATGGTCTTCTTTCTCTGTCTCTTCCAGAAGAAAATCTTTGAGGATAAGTGGCACAGGATTTTTACAGGCCGGATGCCCTTCCTATCACCCAGCCAACAGTGTCAAAGCACTGAAGGAAACTCCAACCACTGCCGCCAGCCAGTGGCCTGACCTCGTCCTTTCTTCATCCACCTCTGGACTCCTGATGGTCTATTTATGCCAGCAGTCTGACGCCAAATCTGTGTCTAGGAAAACCTCTAGGAATCGCTGGAATAGAATTTTATGCAGGTCAGATACCATTTATGAAATGTACCCAACTAACAGTGACACTGATGAGTATAAGGACATGATGTAAGTATGCAAGTACCTGTGGTAACCGTAATATTCTTCATGATGGTGAAATCTGCACAGAATGACTGGCAGTTGCGTGGTTCCTTCTTTGACTGCATTGTTGGCGTTGCTGCGTATGTCGGATGGCAGAGCTCCATCATACTGAAGCCATTGCTGCAGCAGGTTAGTACATATATACATAGCTCTGTATACAGATTTTACAGTTATGCTTTGCTTTATTGTCAACTACTCCCCCATCATCTCTTTTTTGCCTTCAGTGCTTTGACGCTGTTGGTTGGGCGGCAGGAAGGGCATCCGCCCTGTAAAAACTGAGAAGTGAGGTACTGGCATGGTTATCTTTCTGCAGCGAGGTGCAAATGATTTGCATGTGGTCCTGCTGATGCCATTGCCACCCCATCATTTCTTGCTGCAGTAAAATCCAGAATGGTTTACCTTTCTGGTGCTGGTTTACCCGGGATGCAGTAGTAGTTATTGTCATTTGTTTTGCAACTTTGAAAAGAAGTCATATGTTGCTGATGCACTGTTTGCTACTTTTGTCTGCTGTTTTTGTTCCGTATGCTAATTACTTGCTTAATTTCTTATAATTTGTTTGACAGTTCTGTAACATTCTTAATTGTCAGGATTCATTTTAGACACTGTTATTATGGCCGCCCTATGTAATAGGGGGCCATTATATTTTTGCCCTGTAGTTTCTTTCTATCTATCTTCTTCTATCTGTCTTCTTTTTTTCCTCGCCTAATCTCAGCGGGCACAGATTGGATGTCTATCATACTTCTACACATGGCGTGGCCCTAGTGCGAATTTAGAATGCAGGTCTGAAA
>Ga0209259_1000158_pt1 | contig 17945 bp, 9 predicted proteins | sample WorMetGr2BELIZE1_FD_187417 | JGI IMG/M metagenome (GOLD analysis project Ga0209259, IMG submission 187417) | Marine gutless worms symbiont microbial communities from Max Planck institute for Marine Microbiology, Germany - Inanidrilus... ...
TGGGGACAGTTTTCATCCCCATGTCACTCTTTAATAGAAAGAAGAAGGAAGAAACCATAGGACAAAAATGTAGGGTATGCATCTGCTACACATGGTGGCCATAATATGAACAGCAACATTTATATGTAAATTATTAATTGTGTGACCAGTCCAAAAAAGTGAAACTGTCTTTTTAATATTCACGCAGGCCAGTCTCTAATCTAGTTTCTGTTTATGTTTTAAGCATATTATCAATTATTTGTCATTAATTTTTTGCCATTTTGTTTTTTACCAGAGCTGATAATAGGAGCTTCCATTTGCAATTTTGCGTGTACAGTCTAGGCGTTGACCATAAGTCACATTTGTACTAACATTTTGGTGTATGGTTCCACACTTTCTACTACTGCTTTAGAGAGTTTTGGACCTTTATAAGCCCTTTCAGGAGAGCTGTTTAAGAAAAAGTTCTTCTGTCACTATGATTAAGAGTAGATAAAATCCAGCCATCATAGTCCCTTACTATCAGCTGTGCAACTAGTGCTCATCTCCTGCATCTTGTCTTAAAGGTGATATGCAATGATTTTTTTGTTTGTTAAAGTAAATTGCTCTTCATCTGTCTTTAATATAATCAAATAAGATAATTTTAGAAAAAAGCGCCTCAAAGTGCGCACCCGATGATTTGTTTACTTTTGCAAGTGATGGAAGTCATACCAGGAAAACAAACAACCAAAGAGCCTGTTGAGTGTTGAGTGTTGACTGTAGGCCTATAGCTGTAGTTGTAACATTTTGGTTGTACATTGAGAGATTATAGTAGTAAAAAAATGGTAAAATAACTTTTTATCGAATGTCAATAACAGTGCAAACAAAGACAAGCGCATCCTGATATGATGTCAAGCATGATGATGAGCCGAAGAATAACTATACAAAAAGACCACTAAACTACTTGTTAGCATTTTGCAGTGTAATTTATCAAAATTATTACACAGACTGGTTTATATTGCAGTAAGCAGCTAGAAACTACTTTTCATCAATTTTGTGAAAAACCTTTGCATATTACCTTTAAGCCAGCAATGTGCTTATTTATGCCCAGGTATGTGGAAGTAGGTTACACCTTATCTGCAACCTTCCAATGCAGTTTTACGCTAGAACTAATTTATACTTTTACTTTGTTCTTTTGGCTTTTAGTTTTTTTGTTATTTTTTTGCTGTTAAGGTTCCGTTGAGACAGATCAAGCTGGCTACCGATCCGCTTTTTAGTGCACATTAGATATGTCATATACTGTGTGCTGCTTGATGATAAAGAGTGTGGGAAATGTGTGCTGTTCTGATTGAGCTGTCCAGATATATATATATGTAGAAGTGTCTGTGTGTGTGAATTGTATTCAGGCTGCGACCGTGAGACATGAGATGCTGCTGCTTAGCAACATGCTACAGCTGGATGACAGCCTGTGGGAACAGCGTGTTCGCTGCGGTCAGACTCACAGTGTTTCCATCATTAGCTTGTAGGCTAGCTGGCTGGTGGCGGTTTGGCTTAGTGGTAACGGTGTTGCATACATCAATACAGCTACTCTACATCAAGCCCTCTTAGTACCATTTTGGTTGACCATTTTGCGGGTATACTGTTTTGATATGTAGCCAGCCACCCAGGTCAACAAAGCCTGACCCTCCATCCACGGGTAGGCACAGTGAATGCTGATGACGTTTTCGGCTACTAAAAAACAGTAGGCCCTGTTACTGCGATTGATGGCATACTGACCAAGTTGGTTAAAGATGCTGGCTGTTAACTGAGCCGGCGTCCAGCCAGCTGGTGTTGGTCGTATGCTGGCTTAACAACCCTGACTGGCTCAAGACAACAACAACAACAACAACACCAACCGTTTTGCGGCCCTTTGTCCGGGACTATCCGGGTGAGCCGGTACCAGAAGAAACACTCACCCACCCACCATCCTGATCATCATCCAATCTTTATCAGCTTCTTCTATCTACCACAATCCACAGCATCCTCCCTGTTCAAATTACGTGCTTGGCAGTCTTTTTGCACAACTTCTCTAACAGGCCTAGATTGTACCTCTGAAGTCTTTGACATTTTGATGCTATACAGATCAGATTATTATTACTATTAATACAGCTTGTTGGGCCATTGTCTGTATACTGTACTGGTGTACTGCCAGTGCCAGCATGTTGTGTATTTTACGGTGTTTGTGTTGTAGTAATGAAGCTGTTCATTATGAGTATGCATATACAAAGCCCTGCAGTACTGGAGTGTATCTCGTTGCCTTGTCTCCGAATTCTTCAGCACATCATCAACCCTTCACCGCCAGCCAGCAAGAAAAACAAGGTACACTCTGTGTACACTCTAGGTACACTCTGCCAATCTTTTAAGCATTGTGCGACTGCTTTAGGGGTCTGTTTGCCTTGCTTTGACACTGTTGATTGATCTTTACCTCTGCTGCCACGGGTTGGTGGTGGTACTGTTTTATCACTGTTTGTCAGTCTGGAAACAGCATAACTCAAAAAGTTATTGGTGGATTTTTGTGAAATTTGGGCAAAGGTAGACCATGGACCAGAGAAAATATTAAATTTTTGGAAGGCTCGGTTAACTTAGAGATTAGGGAAAGGTTTAGGCTAAGAGTTAGCAATACTGCAGTAGTGACACTGTAGCAGAGGTATGGTTGTGCCGAGTGCCATTTATTTGATTTTTTTTTGAAGAAGTACAAGAATATTATGCACATTGGTGTTAGTATTTACATGCAGTTAATAAACGGATTATTTTGTGTGTAGTATTTTTGATCAGCTGAATGATTTAAGTTTGTTAGGTTGCATAATTTTTGGAAAATGATAAATTGTGTTTTAATTTAGGATAAAACTGTTGACGCGATATGTACACTGAAGCCAAACTCATCTGATCTGCATGTGGACATTGATGCTTGGCTCGCGGGAAATCCATCCGGGTCATTCCAGGCGTGGAAGCAGCGCATGCCGACCAAACGTGAGTGTATTGTCTATCTGAGGCTTTCTGTGTCCTGTGGAACCAAACAAAATGATGTGCAGTCCAGCATAACTCAGCGCCTGTCTCAAGCCAGGATAAATTGGGAGGGTTGCAGCAAGAAGGGCATCAGGCATAAAACTGGTGGGGATGATGAAGGCGGAGGCACTGGCAACCCAAATGAGTTGACATGCAGCTGGATCATCAGCGTGGATGACTCTATTAGCCTCACTCACTCTGAACAAAACCAGAAATGTAGCAGTATTACAACCATTCTTGGGAGGCGGCATCATCATTCCGGTCCACCATGCGTCGCATGGCGTGGAGGCTCAGCTGCCTTGCAGCCTTCACGCAGCAAGACACCTGGGTCTCATCGACAGCATGGCTTTGGGACACTTGTTGCATGTCAACTCATCGTAGCCGTCCATTTGTGTAGACGCAGTGAGCAGCAACACAAGCTGTTGGGCAAATAGGCACACCGACTTTATCCATGGTCTTGCAGTGTCGGCTGGTGTCTGGCCAAGGTCTATGAAAACGGAGATCACTTCTACCACGTGTACATGTGGCTGGGAAGGACTTTATTTAGTTTACCTATACTACCTACCTGGAATTTAACACGTTTTCCAGGTAAACCCGAGTTAGCCAGTTCCTGTTTGGTTTGCTTCCTCTGGAAGAGAACATTTTGGATAAATGGCGCAGTTTGTTTTTATGAGCCGGATGTTCTTCCTGTCATGCAACCAACGCTGTCAAAGCACTGAAGGAAACACAAAGCACTGACAGTGGTCTGCCTCATGCTTTCTTCATCCACCAATAGACTTCTGATTGAAGGGGCACTGCTCTCTTTATGACAGCTCTCCAGTGATGATATTCTCGTTACTGTTCACTCCATGCATAAATCTTTTGCCTTTTGCTTAACTGCTGCTAGTGTGAAGTTGTAATGTGGTAGTAGTATGTGTCTGGACAGCAGACGCGACGAGTGTGTCTAGTACACCAGTGACAACAAGGAAGAGGAAGGAAGACAAGGAAACAACAAAGTCTGCAGTTCATGCGCGCTATCTGATGGAAAAATATGGCACAAAGTGGCGTGCTAAAGTTGCAGCTGGTGTGTATTGATCGTAGCTTTCTTCAAAAAATTGCATTTGAACTTGTGAGAAGCTAGCAGTAGAAGTGAGGTCACCTTTGCCGTTTGCTGGTGTAACTGTGACATTTTGTTGTCATTTGATTTTAACAATCACAATGACAAACTCACTGTCTGGCCCTTATTCCAGAACAACATGGATGTGCTGGTACTACATTAAATTTTATACTCATAAATTACAGTTCATACATGGCATAATTCGCAACACTGGAACGAGGATTGTCCTTTTTGGTGGAGATCAGACTGTTTCAAGTTCGACTGAATGCCAGCCTTCTTAACTAAGTTGAGCTGAAGTTGGGATAGCAGCATTTTTTGCATCACACTGAATTCAACTCTGACCAATGCTTATTGTGCAGAATTGGAGAGATGCTAAGCATGTATCATTACAACAGTTAGAGCCCTACTGTTCAGACTGTTTATGGCCACCCTGCGTAGCAGATGCGGACATTATATTTTCATCCTGTGGTTTCTTTTATTTTTCTTCTTCTTTTTTCCTCACCTAATCTCAGCGGTCGGAGATTGGATGTCTACCATACTTCCACACATGGTGTGACCTTAGTGCAAATTTAGAATGCAGGTCTGAAATGTGCTGCGCGCAGCTCGCTGAAAATACAGGACGCAAAAAAGTCGCCAAAAATCGCCATCTTGGCTCCATCGCACAACTTTGTCAGACTATATCTTCGCAACTAAGGCACATATCGACAATCGGAAAAAAAACTGTTAAGCAGCAGCATCTCCTCCACATGTCCCCACAATATGGTGAACTTCGCGCCACTAGCGGCTGAGATCATTTCGTTAGTTTGGGGCACCCCAGGTAATTTCAACTGGTTTCGCGTCTTGGCAGCATTACTGCACGGCACTCTAGTAGTGGGCATCAGCCAATCTTTGCGGCGTTGAACAGATTGCGCCACCTATATTCAGCAGGGCAGCCATCGCGTTGGGCATTGGCCCACATTTCTAGTTATATTCTTATTGTAACCACAACTTTTGTCATAGTGTATCATAGTGTTTCGGCTTATGTTCTGTTGGAGATATATTAGGGACATTTTTCATCATCAACAAGATTCATGTAGTGGTTGACCCAGTTATATATGAAGGATGTCGTCAATTTTTGTCAGTCACAACTGGGATTAGCTGAGTCTTAACGGTGGTTCCCAACCTTTTCTTGCCATGTCCATCCTTTCATCACATGTAAGAATGTCATTCCCTCCCTTTCCAAGATTGTCTGACTCAAAGATGGATTCTGTTAATAATTGGGACGTTATGCAATTAAGCTTCTTATTGTTCCTGATTGAAGTGTGCTGTATGGGATTTACATCAGTACAGCACTGACATTTCAGCCCGGCTGGACGATAATTGAAATTACTTTAGCTGAGTCTGCTAAAAGATCATTATTTCAACAGTTTCAGTCTGCCATTACGAGGCCCCAGTTCCACTGTGAAACCTGTATTGTCAGAGGCAACCATGCATACTGTTGCTGTGGATGAAGAAGGCAGCTGTTGAGCTGCAGTTTGCTTTTACTAAAGCAGTGAGGCATGATATTGCAGGTTGTTGCTTTTGTGAGTGAAATTTGACGAGTCTAGTATAGGTGACATTGTGATTGTAGCTGGTGGACGTCGTGCAGTTCCACTGAGGTTACTGGACAAGACGTGGCTGCGTATGGCCTTGTTTTCACCGTCGTCGTCGGCAATCAGGCAGACCGAATGCAGCATTATTGAGACAATGTTTCTGGTGCCGAGCCGCAAACGAGATCTTCTTGACATGCTGTCAAGGTTGTGTCTGTTGCTAATAATTCTATGTATACTTTGATGTCAGCTGGGTTTGAGTTCCACCATTCACGTTGTGAGTCATAACTGGCATCCGGCCAAAAATTGATGTGCTGGGAGAATTTTCAGTTTACTTGTGAGCACGTTTAAACCCTCAGTGGGGCATGCACGTTGAGAGGCATCTGTTTGCTGGACATATCAGCATGTTAGCCACACAGGTGTCAATTAAGGTGTGTATTGCTGTCAAGAAATGATGATATTTCACTTATAATAACGTTAGTAACCAGATGGCACGTACCTCTGCAATTTGAAAATATTCTGGAACATATTCTGGACATTTATTGTATTTATTGACAGCCCAGTAGCTGACTCATGTGAAAAGTGAAAGTGAAGTTGGGAAACCCCGCTACAGCACACTGTGGGAAAATCAATGGCAACATAAATGCTGCTCACCAGTGACCACACTGTACTGATTTCAGTGTGGCATGGCAGAGGCTCCAAAATTTAGACAACTCTTGTACAATCCATGAACTATGCTAATTCCCCAATCTGATGAAAATCTCCCATAACTTTTTGAGTTACCATCCTGAAAAAAACAGACACACATGGGTCAGGCTCTGAATGTTGATACTGAAGAAGATGGTGATGTTAGTGGTTGTGGATGTGGTGATAGTGATAACAGCTATAGCAGTGACAGTTAAAAGTGCCTTGAAATTGTGCTGGCAGTTGATTCCTGAAATTTTAAAGACTAATTTCAGGATGTTTTCTTTTGTATGAATTTTTACTTTTGTTACGGTAGTGGAATGGCATATATTACCTTCACTGTGTAGACACTGTTAGTTGGGCATCATGAAGAAAAATTGCATGATAAGGTGCTGGCATTGTCACACTATGTATATGGTGCGAAGTGCAAATGATTTGCATATGGTCCAGCTGATGCCACTGCCTCCCCATTATCTCTTGCTTCGTTAGAACCACAATGGCTTAACCTTTCTGGTGCCAGCTTACTCAGGTTGTCCTGGCAGAAGGCTGTTAAACAGGCATCTGTTTGCTTTAGTGGAATGGCAGATATTTTCATGGCAGTGTGAATTTTGTTGTTGACTAACATTGCTTTTTGGGTGTTCCAAGGCACCGTGCTTGAGTTAGTGTTGTTTTCCGGCAGTTTTCTCGATGAAGTTGGAACAAGCTGTGAAGCAGCCTCCGAGTTCCTGGCTCTGTACAAGAAGTTGTTTGATAAGGATCATTGGAAGTACTATTTGGCTGTGAAGGGTGTGCCAGTCCGGATTGCTGCACTGATCACCAAGGTGCGTGGCTAACATCCTGACATAGGTAAAAAAAAATAGCGAAAGACAGCTGATGATGTGAGCAGTACATTGCTCGTAGATTTGTATTGCTAATTTTCTGTCAAGTATGTTCCTTTCTTGTTTCCGGATGTTTCTCTGATTTATTGATCTGACCAGTGTTGTAACTTATGTACTACACACTGAACCATAAAAAACGTGACATTTTATTTTTGACTATAACTTTGGCTAATCTTAACCGATTTTTATAGTTTCTCTATCATTTTAATCGTGAAGAAATTCTACACGCGACTGTACTAAAATTTGTCACATCACCTTAACTGTGTACGCACCTTACCTGGAAAAATTAAAGCCTACATTTTCGCCGTGATTCATAAAACGTAGCACTGTATATTTGACTGCAACTCTGTCAAATCTTAACCCATTTCAATAATTTTTGCATTCCCTAAACTGGGGAAAATGTACAAAACAGGGCATGCATTTACTTATTTATTACGAGGACGTTGACGAGCTGTGCGAGCGTCTGATCTCCATGTGGTGCGAACTGGACCAGTCTGTTGTGAACCATGCCATCGATGAGTGGAGGCGTCATCTGTCGGCCTGTGTCGACGTTGACGGCGGACATTTTGAAAATTACTTATGATTGCCGCTCGCAAAATAACAATGTCAAAATGGCAACACTGTAAATTTGATAATTGGAGATGACTTTTTCTGTTCTCTTTGGCTGTGAACGTAAATGAACAAAGAATAATATCGTTTTTAACCGAAAAGTGTTGTTTTTTAAATTTACAAAGTAAGGTGCACACACAATTAAGGTGATGTGGTAAATTTTACTACAGTCGCGTATAGAATTTCTTCACGATTAAAATGATATAAAAAGTATAAAAATCGGTTGAGATTAGCCAAAGTTATAGTCAAAAATAAAGTGTCACGTTTTTTTATGGTTCAGTGTGTATATTTGCTCAGTGTGGAGCAATGGCCTTGCCAGTTAGTTGCATTCCATCAATTAATCAATCAATCAGTCATTTGCTATGGCACCCCATCCGACGTTCAGGGACGCCTAACTATAAAATAAGCTAACGAAAAATGCAGTGAATAAAATACAATGTCACTGGGAATAAAACTTAGAAAATAAAAATGTTTTAAGATGGCTACAAAACGAGTTGTAAGTGGATGTTCGACGAAATTCGACGATAAAGAGTTCCATGCAGTAGGTCTCGCAACAGAAAATGAACTGTCAGCCAAACGTTTGTATGTTCGTGGTACAAAGTACAAAGTGCATTGTCAATTAGTTTTTTTTCAAGGGTTTATATGCTTCAATTGTTTTCATTGGAGTTTGCATGTGACATATTGTCTGAGGCTAAAACTCTTGAACCTGTTATCAGTTTGGGCCATTTTTCCTCTTCTGTTTTGTTAGGCACTATGATCTGATGTTAGGTCTGTTTGCCTTTCACAAGTTTTGTTAATTATTTAACTGCTTTCATGTTGACAGGAAATTGAAGATCTCTCAAGGCTGGAAGAAACGAGTTTGAGTTCGGATCTTTCTCAAGGCTTTGCACTTAAATCTCTCACAGGTTGGTGAAAGTAATTGTTCAGATGTTGTTTAAAGCCTGCATTCTGTACATTACACTTGGCTTAGTTGATATAGGTGATATAGTTCTTTTCTTACTTTAATTGTTTTAGTGGTTGTTATTCTTCATATTTTGTTTTTTTTTTGGTTCACTCGTTGCATCTGTTTTTTGTCAACGTTTTAGATTTTGTTTACAAGTTGTTTCTGTTTCATATTCTTTGCTCTGAAGGCAGGAGATATATGCCTGTGTTGAAAGTACAGTAGTGTAAATGCAAATTGATGTTCAGCAGTAGTGTGTGACTGTTTCTGCTGCTCTCTGGTTGTCGCAGATTTATTACATAGTTGGCTGTTTGTATGACACACAGATTTGCTGGCGGCATTTCTTGAGGTGGACAACATTAAACATCATTATAAGAACCGTTTGGTCGGCTCTGTGCTGAATGGATACCTGTCACTACGCAAGCTCGTTGTGCAGCGGACAAAGTTGATTGATGACACTCAGGACAAGCTGCTGGAACTGCTTGAGGAGATGACAACAGGTTTATTTTCTGTAATCAGTCGAAAAAGAAACTAAGTCAAATCCTTTTAGCTGCTAATTATTTTCTATTTATTTACTTTATATTGTGCCCAAATTCTAAGGAGTATAGTCCACCAGTGCTTTCTGGTTGTGCAAAGCTGTGGTTATGCAGTTTGTCCAGTTTATATGTTCCTGTTTTCATCTGTATGCCAGTATACAGTGAAAGTTATGATAGAAATTTGTCTGTTCAGAAGCAGTCGTTAGGAATTCATTGCTTTAGGAAATTTAGCATGTCTTTTGTGTGAACTTTTATTGGATGTTCTGGGCTATTATATGTGCTTCCTGTCATTCTGTTGACATCAAGTATTGTAACCACATGTTGTCTTGATTTCTTATCCTTTTCTTTCTTTCAAAGATGTAATAAGATTTTTTGCAGAGTTAACATGCAGAAGTATATGTGGTTATTTAAAAAAGAAAGTGCATTAACCAGACTGTATAGAATGCTTGTCACAGGCACGTACATTGTAATGTCTGAAATACAGGGACGGAATCGGAGACAAAGGAGTTCATGTCTGTCTGTGTGGAAACTGTCAACAAATATCCGCTGAATGACTTTGTCTCGCCAGTTTTCATCTTTGAAAGACTGTGCAGCATCATCTTCCCAGTATGGCATGCTTTGTGCTGACGTTCTGGATTATTAGTATGATGATGACATTTGGTGTTGCATGTTAGTGGGATAAAACATACAGTTGGTTCATTTCTGTTGAGCAGAGTGCTATGAAGTCAGGCATATTGTTGGCATTGCCATGCAGTAGTGATGTGCTTCACGTCTTTCGAGTTTTTTGTGATCAGATGTCACTGATCTTGCTATCCATTTTTTCACATTGTGCTACTTTCATCCAGTTGTTTTACTCACTCATTTGTACTTGTCTGCTTCATTATCGGATTTGCATTTTGGCAGGTTATATCTAGATGTTATAATAGCCATTATCCAGATGAGCCTGGTTAGCTAGTTTTCTTATGTTTTTTTCCACCATCTATTCTAGAACAAAACTGTCATCCAACCACTGGTGTCAAAGCACTAAAGGAACATGGTAGGAGCCCCATGTGGGTCCCAGGGCTGTAAGTAAGTGGGTAATTGTCTAAGTAAGTAAGTGTCAAATTTATGAAGCACCAAAATAAGAGTAGGCCCTCTCTGTTTCCAGGCCATATGTTGTAAGAGGCGACTAAACCTGGCTTTATTTTTTGTGTTTATTTTGTGTTATAGTACATTTCTTTTGATTGGTGAATGCGTGCTTTTGTTGTGTTAGGTTTAGTTTTTTCCATACCAAGCCAAGAGATTGGCTTGGGGGAATGTGTCCGAAATGACCTGTTTTATGTGAAGTGGGACGTAAAACCTTAACTCAATCAACTTGGAGGAAATAGGTTTTAGCAGGTTATGATCTTTCTTATTTGTCTGTGAAAGTAGAAGTTAAAGTATGATGTCTTGGGATACCACTGAGAAAAATGGTGACTGTAAAGTGGAGAAGTATTTTGTGGCGTGAATTGGTGCAAGTTGTTGGACGTCGGCATTAATTGCATTGTGTTTTGTTGACACAGGAGGCAAATGATGCCAGTGAGTTCTTTATGACGTTGGAGAAAGATCCTCAGCAGGAAGATTTCTTGCAGGGCCGAATGCTCGGCAATCCATACAACTCCAATGAGCCGGGACTTGGGCCGCTGATGCGTGACGTCAAAAACAAAATCTGTCAAGGTGAGGTTTCAGCTGTCGTTTTACACGTGTGTTTTATAATTTTCTTAAAACTGATTTTGGTATTTCTTAGGCAGCATTTTTTCATTTGCTGATGCTGTTCGCTAACTATGGAATCTAACCTTTTGTGTAGCTTAGACTGGTTACTAGAAACATGTCCAGTGAAATTTGTAGCACTAAGAAATGAATTTATTATATAGTGCACACTTTTATGCATCTGTGCTGAGTTTAGCAAGATGTTCACCATAGCAAACTGCTGTAAAATAGAATAGTCTTACTTAATGAATATGGAAGTTATTGATTTTTCTCGTCTTATTAACTAGTACCACTGCATATATGCACAACTGGAATTTTATCAGTTGACTTTCACCAGTATTAATTTTATCATTTGCAGACTATTGTTACAGACGGAGTAGCATGGTCTGTCAGTCTGTCTGTCTGTTGGTCGGACATGATCGTGAGCCCTGCAAAAATGGCTGAACTGATCAAGATGCGGTTTGGGTTGCGGACTTGCGTAGGTCCAAGGAACTATGTATTAGATGGAGATCCAGATCCCCCATGCAAAGAGGCAGCTTCAAGGGGGAAATATAGGGACCTTCTGACATGAGCTGTGCAAAAACCGATGAAGCGATCGAGATGCCGTTTGGAGTATGGACTCAGGTGGGCATGTGTTAGATGAGGGTGAACATTGGTGCATCCTGGTGAATGTGACTGAACGTCCCACGTGTGGCAGCGATGCAGCCTTTTTGTCTAACTTACTTTGACCACTTGTTACAAAATTTATTGTCCTGTGTGATGATATTTGTTTATTTTGTTGCTAGACTGTGATCTTGTGGCATTGCTCGAAGACGACACGGGCATGGAGCTGCTGGTATGTAACAAGATTATCAGTCTGGAGTTACCGGTCAAAGACGTTCATCGGAAGATCTGGTGTGCTGAACACAATGAGGTATTCTAAACTTGTCTGTTATGGGATCATTGACATACCGGTATGTCATTTTTATGTGTGTTTGTCACATTATAAGCACTATTGAGCATTCATATTAACAACTGATGAACTACTTGAGTCTGCTGCTGGATAGTGTTTTGATGATGTATACATACACTGTTAAGTCATCTTCTTTTATGAAATTGTGCCAGGCTCTACAAATGACGAGCTTTTGAGAAAATTTAGGCAGGATTTTTTAATCTGAATGCCCTTCGTGGCACTCCAGCATCATCATCAAAGCACTGAGTGAAACTCACTGTACTCACATGAACCAGTAAAAATCTCTCTTGTATCCCTGCTATGTTGATCCATCGACTGACAGCAGAGTCCAGAAGGAAGGGATGCCAGACCCTTTATGCCAGGTTTATGATGCCAGTAATCATTAACATTTTATGGTGCAACAGATGTTGTACCAAATGCTTTTGTGCCTAACAATCAGATGCCAATGTGGCCAAATGCAGATGCAACACAAATGCATCATCATGTTGAAACAGTTAGTGGTAAAACTTGGTAACGTGGACTTGTCTGTGATAGAACGAGGCAATGCGTGTCGTGTATCGTATGCGAGGTCTGCTCGGTGATGCAACTGAGGACATGGTGAACAGTCTGGATTCTGGTCGAGGTTTGTTGAAGAAAGTGATCATAAACAAAGCTGAAACTATTGTTACAGATGGAGTAGCATGATCTGTTTGTCTATCGGTCGATCAGTCGGTCTGTCACAATCTTGAGCGCTGCAAAAATACCTGAACCGATTGAGATGCCATTTGGATGTGGACTCTGGTGGCCCAAGGAACCATGTGCTAGATGGGGGTCCAGATCCCCCCATGTGAAGGGGCACCTTTGAGGAGGAAAATGTTATCCGCATGGCAGTTGGCTGGCTGAAAGAGCAAGATAAACAGTTCTTCTACAACCCCCCCTTCCCTCAAATAGACGTCATCGCAGCAATGGTGATTGTCTGGAGGGTAAGAGGGAAAATGATCAGGTCTGTTCTGTGCAATATTGCGCACAACAATTATGCACAGTGCAATGCACACACATGAACAGACCTAACAGTTCTCTGGAGTGGGTTTTGTCTCACTGGGCCCATTTCACTGTGCTTAGATTCATTTTTGTATATGTATTATTGCATGCATGTGTAGTATTGTAACACGGTGAGGTGGACCTGGTGGGATTGAAGCCTATCCTTAGGACTACTACTTCCTTCAGTGTTTTTACACTGTTGGTTAGGTCATTTGACCTGTAAAAACCCGTCCCCGATATGACCTATACTGTGTTTAGTGGCACGTTAAACTCTACTCAGTCAATCTTCTGCAACGGAATCTGAGCTTTGGAGAAGCGCTGGACCAACTGCACGCATCTTACTTATGATTAACTGTGTCAGTCTAGGAACTTTTTGGATGCCACATGTACATCCTTAAAATTTTACATCATTACCTCTGCTAAGGAAGATATGTAATTGTTGCTGTTTGTTTGTCTGTCTGTTAGCAACTTTGCACAAACGGATTTGCATGAAATTTTCAGGGAAGGTTGGCAGTGGGCCATTGAACAAATGATTAAATTTTGGTGACGATCCGGATCATGGGTCCGGATCGTGACACTGGTAAGATGGCTTTGGCAGAGGTATGCGCTGTCCCAGTGCTTATGGTTTGGTGTATGTTTTCTGTCGGTTGTAATTTATGATAATTGCGTATTGTTTTGTGCAGAAGTGGGGAAAGTTACAGTTTAGGGTTAGGGTTAGGTGGATTAGCAGGGTTAATGGGTTAGGGTTAGTGTCAGACTTAGGGTTAGTTGTCAATATTTGCTGAAGCAGCATTGTGGGCAGCTATCAGCTGATACTGCTAGTAATTGCAGTGATGTGTTGTTAAGAAACTACTCATTCACTGGGACTACAGTTTGAAGCTAATGCATGGTTACTTAGAATTGAATTTGAAAAGTTTTTGGTGGTTCAGCAGCAATGAAGTGCCAAGTTCTGTAATGCTTTTAAAGAAATATCGGCACAAGTGCATAGCTTAGACTGAAGGCTGCTTACAGAGTATCTTGCTGCTGTGCAGATGAGGACGTTGACAATGAAGAAGTGTACAAAATGGCTGCTGTCATGAGCCATTGTGGAGGACTCAAAATTATGCTGAAGAGGTATTTTTGTATTTCACATGATGGTATTACAGAAATGTTTTCGTGAAATATTCTAGATTTTCATTTGTGAATTTTGTCTAGTTTTATTGTGATTTTTGTGAAGAAATAATCTTTTGGGGTGTGCTTTCATAGCAGCTCAGTAGTTATGTTTGCTGTTATAACTGCACCATATCCAAACACAGATAACATTTGCTGTTAATGTCTATCACTGTAATATATTTGCTATATATGTCATATGCACTAGTTGTTAGCAAGTGCGTGCTCCAAAATCCTCCAGTTCTTAACTGGAGGTGCCAGCTAGCATAATGTGTAATGGCCATAAAGTGGTTTTTAAAGTGGTGCTGTGTGTAATATATTTACTGTTCAGAATTAAGGCAGTGTACTCATACTGTCACTGGTACGAGTCATTAGTACCGTCGGCAAAATTTGCGCTCGTGGTCCAGAAAAGGTGCACTTTTCATATGGGCATGTCCAAATCCTCAAACAGTGCACAACGATAACCGGCATTTTTGCCGTCTTTCTTCTTCTCATCATACTTTTTCATGTACAAAATTCATACGTGATGTATTGCAGAGTGAGTGTTGAGATGTGTCTTCAACACTGCATTCACTGATGAAACAGGAAAATTGTCAGATCCCTTGCAACTAGCACGGAAATGTTTGTGGTAGAATGGCCGCTGTTCGGAATCTAGTCACCGGTAAACAGCTGATGATCGTCTTGTTGAAACTGTTTGATTACTGCCTCAAAGTGAAGGCGAATCGTCAGGAGTTGATCAAAGTGGAGATGAACTCAATCAGCATCATGCTTGGAGCTCTTAACCTGGTCTGAGTTGTTTTGTTTGCTTTCAGCAGCTTCCAGATTGATTCCCACAGTTACCAGTGTGATTCATTAGTGACATCAGAAATAATTTCTGTCCCACATTGATTTGTGCTCCAGAAAAAAATACACATTACAGTGTTTATCATATATTTATTACACCAAAGTGGCACAACATTTAAAAAGAAAACTTAAAATCATAAAAACACACAAGCATGTATCATACACAGGTTACACATATACAATGCATATAATACGATAAATGCATTTACAAAAGATAGTAATAACAATACTTGATCAGTTAATTAAAAGACTGAGATCTGTGGACATGTCCAGCTACCAAAAAATAAAGGTGCCTTTTCGTTTGTTTTCGTTTGATATCATAGCTCACTGTGTATCGGGTCATTTCAGATATTACATAATACTATCCGATGCCACCATCTGTATGTGCAGATTGCAGATCTGATAGAGTTAAGAATACTTATCGTTCTTTTCACTAAGCGCTGATAAACTTTAACCTGCCAACCGTCTTTTCACTTATCTGCACCATGTCAGCAACACGTTGCTCTTTTGTCAGAGTGACCTCTGTTCTTGGAAAATCTGCCCGTCTTTTTCTTCATCTACTTATGCCATTATTCTGTCATGCTGTGCACTGTTTCCTGGCTTTCCTGCCCTTTGCAGTTAGCATGTGAGTACTACACAGTCGCCTGGTGAGGTCGTCACCTTAACGACTGTCTAACAGCTGCTGCTTTGTTGAATGTGTCATAAATGTCATGGTTAGAAGATTCTGGAAATATCTTAAGTCACTGGCTTTTCCCTTGTGAGCAAAGAACACTAAGCAGTGTATATCCCACTCGACAAGCGGTAGGTTATTTTGGAGATGAATTTCGTGATTGAACAGTTGTGGTCATCTGGTTGTTAGATCTTGCAGGACGTGCAGTTATTAACTGGCACTGCTGATGCTGAGCATTGTCTGGTTGATGCTGCAGGCTCTGCTGGCTGAACAAGAAAGTGGGACATCGACAAAGGGTCAGACGTTGACGGAGCAGATATTACAGATCATGGAGACAATTCTGCTGGAAGCAAGTGGACAGTCTCACGACACGTACAAGGTCAGTGTTTTATGTGTTCGATTAATAAGTTACTGATCTAGTTACACTCCTGCTGTATTTGTGTGCGGAGTAATTGTGTGTTGTAACAGCAAAGAGAGAATTGGTAGAACAAAAGCTGCTTTACTTTTAGTAACTCTGTTCCTCCTGTTTTGACAGCCAATTTGGCTGTTTTCCAAGTGAATGGGGGGTTAGCTAATTCTTGCATGGTTTTCTTCCTCCACTTGTCCTGGCCTCCACTTGTCTTGGAAGAGAACTTTGGTGGATAAGTTGCATAGATTTTTTATGGGCCGGATGATCTTGTCACTCTACCAGTAGTGTCAAAGCGTGGAAGGAAACATTGCGTGTGATAACTGAATTTGTTAAATGTTGATGGCTGTCAGGGTCATTTTTCTCACATTTCTTCCACTGAAAAAATGGATTACAGCCATTTTGGTCCCAAGTAATGTAATAGTACCAGGGACCAAACTGAATTATCAGCAACAGTACATGCTTGAGTTGCGTATTGTAGCCGTTTGTTCCACTGGGACCCAGACAGTAATGCATTGCCCAGTACTGGGTCTGTAGTAACGATAAGGTCAAAATGATCAAGGACTGGCCAAGGGCTGAAGTGGTGCAAAATGGTCATACCCCAAAAATGTTGTGATAGTTTTTGTCTAAAAAGTTTGTAAACTGAAGTATTGCATTGTCAGTTAGAACATTCATTTAGTGTCAGCATGAATGAAATGTGAAGCATTGTGTGGGGGACTGGTGGTGCATAACAGTGTCTACAACTGAAATGTGCCAAAAATGTTTTTAAAATATAGTTAAATGGTTCGTGCAATAGGTGAATCTCAAAGTTAGCATTGTTTGCTGTGTAGTGTAAAATACAGTAATAGTTATACAGTAATAGTTATACAGTAATAGTCACTGGCACCTGTACCCATTTTTCCCGTTTGTTCCGGTGCCTGCCCGCACCTGTACCTCCATTTCACCAAGTGCACAGCACTTCCACAATACGGCCATTAATGTGACGTTGTCTGGGTAGCAACCTCTCGGCAGTGCTGATTGCCTGCAGCACTACCCATACTGGTAGCTCAGCAGCACGATTTTACGTTCTTGCCCGTACTCTATACACTTCGTTCGTTCACACAGTGTGATGTTCTATTGTTCTTTATTTTTCTGTTAGATATGTAGAAAATTAATGAGCTCTATGGTTTAGGGTATATAGTATGCCTAAATCTGGCACTGGGCCTTATCTGCATTATACAGCTATGTCCAAATGCAGGCAGCCACTTTTTTACATACTAGTACACTGTGATGATTAATGACGTCAGAGATACGTAATTTCAGCTGCAGTTTGCATGACAGTTTGTTTATAAGCGATTTTAGTTTATTTGTTTGCAATACCATCAATGTCGTAAGACGGCTAGGAGGTGATCGTAAGATTTTGTCTTAAGATATGTCGTAAGATTGTCATAAGTGTTTTGTGAATTCGTTGTAGGATATTATCGTAAGATATGTCGCAAGTTTGTCCTAAGACCGTTTGTGAATTGTGCCCCTAGTGTCTATTTCTTGTGAAAATATTGTCCAGAAATTGCAACAGTTGAAAGTGCGTGTGAACACAAAGAGGTAAGGAGAAGCGATGGAGAATGCGTCTGTATGTGCTTGTGTCATCGATTGTGCAGGAGTTCTCAAAGTTGTGCGGTGACAAGGAGCAGCTGATAATGTTGCTCGATCGTATCAACAGTCCGTTCGTCCGTGCCAACGCCACCGTGCTGCAGGCGCTGATGCGTCTGATACCGTTCCTCGCATTCGGCGACCGAGAGAAGATGCACGCACTCGTGTCACATTTCATGCCGTACCTCGACTTTGACAAGTCCGTCTTTCTTCTCTCAGTTCACTGTGTCGTTAGTC
>Ga0209259_1000163_pt1 | contig 17814 bp, 19 predicted proteins | sample WorMetGr2BELIZE1_FD_187417 | JGI IMG/M metagenome (GOLD analysis project Ga0209259, IMG submission 187417) | Marine gutless worms symbiont microbial communities from Max Planck institute for Marine Microbiology, Germany - Inanidrilus... ...
GCCAGCACAAAAAAACCGCCACAGGACTTCGCCACAAACAAAGGAACAAACGCGGGGTGGAGCAGTCCGGTAGCTCGTCAGGCTCATAACCTGAAGGTCGCAGGTTCAAATCCTGCCCCCGCAACCAATGTTTAAGGCCTTCCCTCAGCGGAGGGCCTTAAACATTGGTCGGTGGGGTAGATGAGAGAAGCCGGCCGCGAAACAGCCTACGTGGCGCATTTACAGTGGCCCAATCGACCGAGTGGCAGCGATCTATTGGCCGAGCCGGCCGATGAAAGCGTCGACCTGATCGTTCAGGCCGTCGGCGTTCCCGGTCAGATTTGTGGCCGCGATTGCCACTTGCAGGGCGTTGTCGTTGGCGACCTTCGTGACCTCTTCGACGGATGCTGCGGCGTCGCGGATCTCGGCAGCGCGCCCGGCGACGGTGTTAACGCTGCCAGCGACTTCCTTGATCACCGCACTTTGCTCTTCGATGGACGCGGCAACGACGGACGTCGCCGTTTCGATCTCGGAGATCCGACCGGATACGCTCCCCATCGCGTCCACCACCTGCTTGGTGGTGGTTCGCACCGCGTCGATCTGACGAGTGATGCCTTCGGTGGCGCCGGCCGTCTGGTCGGCGAGGTTCTTCACTTCCTGGGCGACAACGGCAAACCCCTTTCCGTATTCGCCGGCGCGTGCCGCCTCGATCGTCGCGTTGAGGGCCAGGAGCCTGGTCTGGGAGGCGATCTTCTTGATCAGGTCGACGACAGAGCCAATGGTTGCGGCCGCTTCGCCCAGGGCGTTGACCGCGCTCTCCGTCTCGTCCGCCAGCCGCACGGTGTTGGCGGCCACATTGGCAGTGCGGGTGATCTGCTCGGAGATCTCATTGATGGACGCGGTGAAATCCTCGACCGCCGCGGCGACGGCATTGATGCTCTCGGTCGCCTCGACGGCATTGGACGACATGAGGTTGGCCTGCGCCGCCGCGGCCTCGGAGGACTCGCGCAGTTCCCGGGCATTCTCCGAGAGCTGGTCCGCCTCACCCGAAACGGCCGCCACCATCGGGCGGACATTCTGCTCGGCAAACTCCATGAAGTCGGCATCGCGCCGGGCCATCAGGTCCAAGGCCTCGTTCACCGTCCCGGCAAACCATACGAAATCGCCGCGCAGCCCGGTGGCGACGATCTTCCGGAAGTACTGTCGCCGGTTGGCATGATCGATCGCAGCGTAGGACTCGCGGCAGTAGGCTTCGGTTATGTCGAGGAGCCGGTTGACCGCCCAGGCCATTCGCGCGGTCGCGTCTTCACCCTCGATGTTCACGACACGGACGTTCAGGTCGCCCGCGGCAGCGGCCTCGACCGCGGCGAGCACGTCGTCCAACGTCGCCGACGGCGCTTCGTCAGGAAGAAGTTCGGCGAGCGCGACCGAGCCGCTAGACGGAGAATACGAACTGTTCATAGGTCTGTCCCACATCCTTGAGCAGCGCGTGCAAGACTTCCGTGGATTTGGCGAGCCCGTTTTTCCGATCGGGGGTTGCGTTCTCGACGGCCAGCAGTTGCTGATAGATCGGTTCGATCTTCGCGAGGGCGTCGCGTTTCGGAACGCGGCGATTGGAATGGTAGCCGATGATCTTGCCGTCCGATCCGAACGTCGGAGTCACGTGGGCAAACACCCAATAATGATCGCCATTCTTCGACCGGTTCACCACGTAGGCGAAGATCTCCCGGCCGTCTTGAACGACGTCCCAGAGAAGCTTGAATACGCAGCGCGGCATGCCCGGATGGCGAAGAATGGAATGGGGCGCGTCGACGAGTTCCTGCTCGGTGTAGTCCGCGATGCGAATGAAGACATCGTTAGCATAGGTGATCCGACCCTTCAGGTCGGTCTTGCTGACGATCAGTTCGTTGTCTTCGAAATGGCGTTCGACGCCGGTCAAGTGAACTCGATCAGAGGTCATGGTTTGTGTCCGGGAGAGCTGGATGACATCCATTGCCAAGGATCACGAGTCAGCAGTTGTGCGTCCGGCCATTCGAAGCAGGTGTTGGCGGCCTTCCGGCACCGTGCCGACACGCCGACGTCCTGTTGCCCATACCCCGCCAGCCGTTCCGTCCTTCCGTTCGGACGCAGACCCGTACCGAAGGCCGACGGAGGGGCAGACGTCCAAGCGGTATTCAGCTTAGCCGGAGGGGGTCGATGCGGGAATTATCCTCAAGGATAGTCACCCACTCCTTTTGGGGGAGGTTTGTCGGCTTGCCGGCGACTACCAAACCAGCCATGCCAACGCAGCGACCGCCACGGCCGCGACGAAGACGGCGACGAGGCGGAGTGATGGCGCGGATTTTTCCTCCGAGTGCACCGCAGTGGTCGGAGCCGTGATCGGTGCCGCCGGCGGACCGGCGATTTCGCCGTCCAGTGCGGCGAAGAATGACTCGGCCATGGCACGCGCCGACTGGTCGATCAGCCGTCCGCCAATCTGCGCGAGCTTTCCGCCGACCTGGGCATCGACCGCGTAGCGCAGCACCGTCGCTTCGCCGTCGGCAGCCAATGCAACGTCGGCCTCGCCCTGGGCGAAGCCGGCGGTGCCGCCCTGGCCCTGGCCGCGGATTCGCAGGCCCTCCGGCGGACGGACGTCGGCGAGGGTCAGCGTGCCACGGAACCGGACCTTGACGGGGCCGACCCGGACCGTGGCGACGGCGGACATCTTCGCGGCGTCGTCGCGTTCGAGGCTCTCGCAGCCGGGGATGCACCGGCATAGCACCTCTGGGTCGTCCAGCGCCGCCCAGACCCGCTCGCGTGGTGCGGCGATCCGACGTTCGCCCTCCAGATGCACGACCGCTTCTCCCCATCTTGGATCTCCGGCCGGTGCCCCGGCCGGGAACGGCTAAGTCAGGTACTGTTTGAAGAACGCGATCGTACGTTCCCACGCCAGCTCCGCCGCGGCCTCGTTGTAGCGCGGTGTCGAGTTGTTGTGGAAGCCGTGCCGGGTCCCCGGGTAGCTATGCATCTGAAAGGTCTTGCCGACACCCTTCAGCGCCTCCTCGTAGGCCGGCCGCATGGCATTCACGCGGGCATCGTCCTCGGCGTAGTGGATCAGCAAAGGCGCGCGGATCTTTGCCACGTCGGCGGTATCGGCCGCGCGGCCGTAGAAGGGCACGGCGGCATCGAGATCGGCCCCAAGGGTGACGGCGAGGAAGTTAGCGATGCCGCCGCCCTAGCAGAAGCCGGTGGCACCGAGCTTGCCGTTGGACAGGGGATGCGCCTTCAGCCAGCGGGCGCTGTTGACCATATCCTGGTTCAGTTTGGCCGGGTCGAGGCTCTTCTGCAGGGCGCGGCCATCGTCATCGTTGCCGGGGTAGCCGCCGACCGGTGCCAGACCATCGGGGGCCATGGCGAGAAATCCCTCGACCGCGGCACGCCGCGCGACGTCCTCGATGTAGGGGTTAAGGCCGCGGTTCTCGTGAACCACGAGCACGGCGGGAAACGGCCCGCCACCCCGCGGCTGCACCAGGTAGCCGCGCATCTTGCCCGAGGTGCCGCCGGGTGACGGGTAGTCGACGTAGAGCCCCTTGATACGGCTGTCGGTGAACGAAATCGTCTGCGCCTCGGCGTAGCGCGGCAACAGGGCCTGAGCCATCGCCAACGCGGAGACACCGCCGATGGTGATGGCGGCGGCGCGCTCGAAGAACGCCCGCCGGTCGATCCGACCGTGGCAATAGTCGTCGTAGAGATCGAACACCCGCGGATCGATATCGTCGTGCCCCATGTCTCCCGGCCCTCCCGTTAGTGCTGACGCCATTGCGTCCGGTCCGCTCCATGGATCGGCATATGGGTTGCCGATGGACCGGCGGCAATGTTGGCGCCCATGCCGGCCAGGGTCAGGCGGACGATCTACTCGGGCTTTGCAGAAACTGCGAGATACCCCGATACGACTACGCTGGCGTGTTCTGCGTCTCGATCACGTTCGGGCGAACAGGCACCGGGTCCAAAATCCATTCGGGACCCAACGCCGGTTCCGCGCCGCCGCTCCGGTACCAGTCGATCCCCCATTGCCGGCATTGGGCATAAGTTTGCCCCTTCTCGTGCTGGGTCCAAGGCCAGTCGCTGCCCCAAATGACGCGCTCCGGTCCAATGGCCTCCAGTAGCGATCGGGCCAACGGGCCGCACGCGGCTGCGGCCTCTGCAACCGGTAGGTCCGGAAAGACCCGCCACGGCGCCGAGAGCTTGACGCAGAGTCCCGGGTCCGGGTCCTCAAGGAGGCGCCGGAAGCCCGGGCACCGGACCGGCGCCGCTCGGTCGGGAAGGCCGAAATGGTCGACGACGATGCGGCGGTTGGATGCCTGGAGCCGATCGATCAGCGGAGCGAGGCGCGCACCCTCGATATGGACCTCGGCGTGCCAGCCGACGGCTTCGACCCGCTCCAGATGGCCCGACCATTCCGGGCCGTTCAGATCGGGGATCGGTGTCGAGAAGCAGTTCAACCGGACCCCGACGATCCCCGCCGCACGCATCGCCCGCATCTCGGCGAGTGGTGTCGACGGGTCGAGGACGGCGATGCCCCATAAAGTCGGTTGCCCCTTCGCTTGTCGCGATGCCGCCAGGACATCGAGCAGGTAGCTGTTGTCGGTGCCAAGAAAACTCGGCTGAACCAGCAGGACCCCGTCGAGGTTTTGGTCGCGCAGCAAGGCCACGTACCGCTCCGGCAGGGCGTCTTCGCGCGGGGTGTAGCGGCGACCCTCGGCCATCGGCAGCGCCGTCGTGAATACGTGCGCATGGCCATCGATCTGCAAGGACTTGGCGTCGGCGGATGACTGCGGGGCGGATCGAGGTGGGGTCATGGAATCACCTTGACACTTGCAGTCTTATATAAGACCATAAGTTAACAAAAGGCAAGAGAGGAAGCAGCCTTGACCGCGATGACCGCCGAGCTCCCCGGCGACTCCAGACTCCCTCGCTACCAGCGCCTTGCGGAAGTCCTCAAAACGGCGATTGCCGAGCGACGCTGGAAGCCCGGTGACCGGTTGCCGTCGGAGAAGGAACTGGCCGCCCAGTACGGCGTCGCGCCGGGCACCGCCCGTCAGGCGATCACCCAGTTGGCCGAGGAGGGCCTTTTGGACCGCCGGCACGGGTCCGGCACGTTCGTCCGCAAACCGACGTTCGATGCCTCGCTGTTCCGCTTCTTTCGCTTCCAGTCCGAGGGCGGCGAGCGCCGGATTCCCGGCAGCCGAATCCTGCGGCGCGAAGTCCTCTCGGCACCTTCTGCGGTTGCCAGCGCGTTGGGATTGGCACAGGACGCCGCGGTGATCTCGATCTCCCGGCTTCGGCTGCTCGACGACCAGCCGGTGCTGGCCGAGGAGATCTGGCTCGATCACGCACCGTTCGCCGCCCTCATGGCCATGGACGAGGCCGACATCGGGCCGCTGCTCTATCCCATCTACGACGCCCATTTCGACCAGATTGTCGCCCGCGCCCAGGAACGCCTGACCGTCGAGGCGGTCGACGCCGCCTATGCCCGGCTGCTGCGGATTCCGCCGGCGTCGCCGGTCATCGTCATCGAGCGACTGGCCCTCGGCGTCGATGGCCATCCCATCGAGTGGCGTCGGTCACGCGGCAGGGCCGACCGCTTCCGCTACCACATCGAAATCCACTGAACCCAGCCCACGGGAGGAAACCACAATGCACATCAAATCCCTCATCATCGGTGGCCTTGCCGTTCTGGCCACCGTGTCCCAGGTCAGCCTCGCCGCGGCGGAGCCGCGGGAGGTGCGCATTGCCAGCCACGTCTCCGCGCTGTCGCCGCTGCACCAGCAATCGCAGATGTTCGCCGACGAGATCGAAAAGCGCCTGCCCGGCCAGTTCAAGTTCGCCCTCTACCCCGGTGGCCAACTGGGCAAGGAGAAGGCGCTGATTACCAACGTCAAAGCTGGCTCGCTGGAGATGATCAACGTCGCTTCGGGCGTGATGAAGCTCGACAAGAAACTGGGGCTGTTCGATCTTCCGTGGCTGTTCTCCGGGCGCGACCACGTCCGCAAAGCCATGGGCGGCGCCCTCGGGCAACAGGTTGTCGAACGGCTCGAAAGCAAGGCCGGGGTCGTTGTCGTCGGCATCTACGAGAACGGCTTCCGCCATGTGTTGAACAAGAAACGCGCGGTGGCGAAGCCCGACGACCTGAAAGGCCTCAAAATCCGCATCTCCGGCGGCAAGTTCCGTCAGGGCGTGTTCCAGCAGATGGGCGCGACGCCGCAGAAGGTCGCCTGGAAGGAAACCTTCACGGCGTTGCAGACGGGCGTCGTCGACGGTGCCGAGGCGGCGACCTACGGGTTCTATGAGCAGAAGCAGTTCGAGGTCGCCAAGCACCTGAGCCTGACCGGCCATGTCTATACGCCGAGCTTCCTCGTTGCCTCGAAGGCATTCTGGGACTTGCTGACCGCCGAGCAGCAGAAGGTGTTCAAGGAGGTCGGTGCGGCAATCACCGACAAGGCCTACGACGGCGCCAAGGCGCTCGAAGCCAAGTACTTCGCCGAGATGAAGAAGAACGTCGCGATCAACGAGGTCGACCTCACGGCGTTCCAGGCGGCGACTCGCAAGAGCTACGACGACTACGTAAAGAGCCAGGGTGACGACTGGCTGAAGCTGGTCGAAGCCGCGCGTTGATGCGCGGTCCCGTCCGCCTGATCGATCGGATTGTCGAGGTCCTCGCCGCCATTACCCTGGTGGCGGCGGCCTCGATGATCCTGATCAATGTGTTCAACCGCTACGTCGTGCTCGGCTGGCTGCGGGAGGGCAGCGAGCACTCGGAGTGGGCGGCGTGCCTCTTCGAGGCCACGGACGCGCTGCTGTCACCGGTGAGCGCGACGGCCGACGAGGTTCCCGGTTTGCTTCTCGTCTGGATCGCCTTTCTCGGCGCCTACCTCGCTTATCGGGCCGGTGGGCACATCTCCTTCGATATGGTGGTCGACAGTCTGCCCCGAATTCCCCGGCGCATCGTCGTCGTGCTCACTGACGCGACCATCATGGCCTTTCTGGTCCTCCTGTTCCTGCAGTCCATTCGGATGATCCGCGTCGACGGCGAGACCGAGATCGAGACCGCCGAGATCGCCCAGGGCTGGTTCATGACCATCATTCCCTTGTCCGCCGCATTGATGATCCTCGCCCTCGTTCTCGACATCGTCGAGCGTTGGCGCGGCGCCAAGCGCTAAGCGAACCTCCCATGGCCTGACTCGTCATCGTCCTGCTGTTCGCCCTCATTATCTTGGGCTTTCCCATCGGTTTCGCGCTGATGGTCACCGCGGCGATCGCCATATCCATTCAGAGCATCGACCTGATCATGGTGCCGATCCAGATGTACTCCGGCACCACCAGCGTCGTGCTGCTGGCCATTCCATTCTTCATCCTGATGGGCGAGCTGATGGGGGCGACGTCGATCTCCGAGCGGATCATCGATCTCGCCTCGGCCCTGGTCGGCTGGATCCGCGGCGGGCTCAGCCACGTCAACGTCGTCACCTCCATGTTCATGGCCGAGATGAGCGGCTCGGCCGTCGCCGACGCCGCGGTGATGAGCAAGATCTTCGTGCCCAACATGGAGCGCCAGGGCTATCCGCGCACCTTCGCCGCCGCCGTCACCGCGACCAGCGCGACACTGGGCATCATCATTCCGCCGTCGATCCCCATGGTGCTCTATGGCGTCACCACCAACACCTCGATCAAGGAGCTGTTCATCGCCGGGATCATTCCGGGTGTTCTGCTCGGTGGTGCGTTCATGGTTACCAACTACGTGTTCGCCCGCCGCGAAGGCCACCCCGTCGACCAGGGATTCCAGGCCGCCCGGCTCGGCAGGACGTTCGTGCGCGCGTTCCTGCCGCTGCTCATCCCCGTCGTTGTCGTCGGTGGGTTGATCGTCGGACTGGTCACGCCGACCGAGGCCGCCGCGGTCGGTGCCCTGGCGGCATTGTTGTTCGGCGTCGTCCTCCAGCGAGACCTGACGGTGGCGCGGCTCGCGGGGTTGCTGGTGACGACGGTGCGTCAGACCTCGGTGGTCATGATGATCATCGCCGGGTCTGCGGTGCTCGGGCAGTTCCTCGCCAACGAACGCATCCCACAGCTGATCGCTTCCGGCCTTACCGGCATGACCGACGATCCCCTGTTGCTGACCCTGCTGATCAATCTGTTCCTGCTGTTCCTCGGCATGTTCCTGCATGCCTCGGCGGCGATCATCGTCGTCGTGCCGATGCTGCTGCCGGTGGTCAACGAAATCGGCATCGACCCCGTGCACTTCGGCGTCATCGTCTGCCTCAACCTGGGGATCGGCCAGCAGACGCCACCGGTGGCCTCGGTGCTGCTCACCGTCTGCTCGACCACGGGACTGAAGATCGAGCAGGTCATGGGCTACGGCAAATGGTTCATCCTGGCGATGTTCGTCACCCTGATGATCGTCACTTTCACGCCGGCAACGGCGCTTTGGTTCAAGTAGCGCCCGTCGCCGCTGGTCAAGACGCGATCCGTCCGTGCGTGTAAGATGGCGCGAGTGCGGGCAAACGCGGCGAGCGTATGGACAAGCGGACGATCGCGTTGATCGGCGCGCCGACCGACATCGGCGCCGCGCATCGCGGGGCGTCGATGGCGCCGGAAGCGCTGCGGGTCGCCGGCATCGAGACGGCGCTTCGGCGTCTCGGTTATCCGGTGAAGGACCTCGGCAACCTCACCGGTCCGGCCAATCCGGGCGCCGAGCCGGTCGGAGGCTATCGTCATCTGGGTGAAACCGCTGTCTGGTGCCGCGTCGTCCGCGATGCCGTGCGGCCGGTCATCCACGCCGGCCATCTGCCCATCCTGCTCGGCGGCGACCACTCGCTGGCCATCGGTTCCGTCGCTGCGATCGCTGCCCATTGCGCCGAACGCGGAACACCGCTTTCGGTGCTGTGGCTGGACGCCCATGCCGACTTCAACTCGCCGGACACCACGCCCACCGGCAACCTTCATGGGATGCCGGTGGCGATCATCGCCGGTCACGGCCCGCCGCCGTTGACCGAGCTGGGCCCGGCGCGCCCCATGCTCGATACGTCGCGAATCATCCTCCTCGGCGTCCGGTCCATCGACCATGTCGAAAAGCGGATGGTCATGGAGCGCGGCCTCGAAGTCTATGACATGCGGCGGATCGACGAGGACGGCATGCGCAAGACGATGGACGACGTCCTCGGCCGCGTCGCGGCGGTCGGCGGGCATCTCCATGTCAGCCTCGACGTGGATTTCCTCGATCCGTCCATTGCCCCCGGCGTCGGAACGACGGTGTCGGGCGGGCCCACCTACCGCGAAGCGCAGCTCTGCATGGAGATGATCCACGATTCCAGACTCATGGCCTCCCTCGACATCGTCGAGCTGAACCCGGCCTTCGACGTCCGCAACATGACCGGGACACTGGTGATGGAGCTGGTCGAGAGCCTGTTCGGCGAGCAGATCCTGAGCCGCCACCACGCCACCCTTTAGCGCCCTCGGCGATCAAGCACCAACCTGGAATGACCGAAGAGAAGATGAAAACAGCCGCCCAACTGATCGACATCGAATCCCGGCTCGGCGCCCACAACTACCATCCGCTCGACGTCGTGTTGACCCGTGGCGAGGGTGTCTGGGTGTGGGATGTCGACGGCAACCGCTACATGGACTGCCTGTCGGCCTATTCGGCGGTCAACCAGGGGCACTGTCATCCGAAGATCCTCTCCGCGTTGACCGAGCAGGCAGCGCGGCTGCCGCTGACTTCGCGGGCCTTCCGCAACGATCAACTGCCGCTGTTTTACGAGGAGATCTGTGCGCTGACCAATTCACACAAGGTGCTGCCGATGAACAGTGGTGCCGAGGCTGTGGAAACGGCGATCAAGGCGGTCCGCAAATGGGGCTACGAGGTCAAAGGGGTCGAACCGGACCGCGCAGAGGTCATCGTCTGCGAGAACGGCTTTCACGGCCGGACCATCGCCATCGTCGGCTTCAGCACCGATCCCGCGGCGCGGACCGGCTTCAGACCGTTCGCGCCGGGGTTCCCGATCATTCCCTTCGGCGACGCCGACGCCCTGGAGCAGGCGATCACCCCCAACACCGTCGCCTTCCTCGTCGAGCCGATCCAGGGCGAGGCCGGCGTGATCATTCCGCCAGATGGCTATCTCCGGCGCGTTCGCGAGATCTGTTCCGGCAACAACGTCATGCTGGTCCTCGACGAGATCCAGACCGGTCTCGGCCGTACCGGCCGGCTGTTCGCCGAGGAATACGAGGGCATCGAGGCCGACGTCACGCTTGTCGGCAAGGCGCTCTCGGGCGGCTTCTATCCGATGTCGGCGGTGCTTTCCAACACCGAGGTCCTGGGCGTCCTCAAGCCGGGCGAGCACGGCAGCACCTTCGGCGGCAACCCGCTGGCCTGCGCGGTTGGCCGGGCGGCGCTCAAGGTCCTCGTCGAAGACGGCCTGATCGAAAACGCCGCGCATCAGGGGGCCTACCTTCTCGATGAGCTGTCCCGTCTGCGCACCAACCAGATGAAGGAGGTGCGGGGGCGGGGCTTGATGATCGCCATCGAGTTTTTCCCAGAAGCCGGCGGCGCCCGCCGCTTCAGCGAGGCGTTCAAGGACGCCGGCCTGCTCTGCAAGGAAACCCACCAACACACGTTGCGCTTCGCGCCGCCGCTGGTGATCAAGCGCGATCAGGTCGATTGGATGCTCGAAACCATCAACAAGGTCGTTCGCGCCGCCTGACGGATCGCGGCCCGCGAGTGCTCAGGCCGCCGCCCCCTCGACGATGATGAAGTTGGCATCGGCGTTGGCTCTGCGGATCGACTTTGCCGCTTCGTATTCCGGGCTGCGGTAGCAGGCGACGGCGGTTTCATAGTCCGGGAACTCGACCACGACGTTGCGCTCCCGCGACGTTCCTTCCATGGCTTCGTAACGGCCGCCGCGGACGAGGAACTTGGCGCCGAATTTCTCGAAAGCCGGCCGCGCTGCAGCCAAGTAATCCGGGTATCGCTCGGCGTTGCGAACGCTCACCCGGACCATCCAATAGCCTTTGGTCATCTCGAACCTCCCGATGGATTGCATGTCCGACCGGATCAGCGCTCCGGTCGAGTTCCCATATATCCCTTGTGAATCATTCGAAAAAACGAATAATAATGAATAATATATTCTTGATTTGAGATATCGATATGGATCTTTCCGACCTGCGCGTCTTCTCAGCCGTCGTCGCCGAAGGGGGCGTCACACGTGCTGCCGAGCGGCTGCATCGGGTGCAGTCCAACGTCAGCACCCGGATCCGCCAGCTCGAGGATGACCTCGGCGTGCCGCTGTTCGTCCGCGAAGGAAAGCGCCTGCACCTGGCGCCGGCGGGCCGGATCCTGCTCGATTACGCCGAACGGCTGCTGAGTCTCGCCGACGAAGCCCGCGCCGCGGTCCAGGACACGGTGCCGCGCGGCGTGCTGCGCCTTGGGGCGATGGAGAGCACGGCGGCGGTGCGGCTGCCCGGTCCGCTCGCCGACTACAGCCGGCGCTATCCCGACGTCACCTTGGAGCTGCGCACCGGAAATCCGACGCAATTGGCAACGGCGCTCCTGGCGGGGGAGATCGATGCGGCGTTGGTCGCCGAGCCTGTTGCCGAAGCGCGCATCGATGCGGTCGTCGCCTTCGAGGAAGAGCCGGTGATCGTCACGGCTGCCGACCATCCTCCCATCGACCATAAGGGTGCCGCACCGAAGACGATGATCGTCTTCGAGCACGGCTGTCCGCACCGGCGGTGCCTGGAGGCGTGGTACGCGGACCGGGGAGAGATGCCCGAACGCGTCGTCGAGCTCCGCTCGTATCACGCCATGCTCGGCTGTGTCCTCGCCGGGATGGGGGCGGCCCTGCTGCCGAAAAGCGTGCTCGACTCCTTCCCTGAGAGCCGGCGCCTGCGGATCTGGCCGCTGCCACCGGGCAATGACCGCCTGCGCACGCTCCTCGTCTGGCGCAAGGGCACGACGTTGTCGAAGGTGAATGGGCTAGCCGACGTGATTCGCGCCGAAGGCGGCGAAGCGGCGCAACGGGAACACAAGGAAACCGGCTTCGCCTAGGATCCGTAGTGGCCAGCCGATACCAAGACCCGCCCTACGGAGCCGGCTGAAGACGCTTAGACGGTTAGTCCGTCCGGATTCCCAACCGTCCGCCACGCGCCCCGACACAGGGCCCGACCCAAAAAGCGTCAGCGTCCGAAGGCACGGACTTCGCGCCACCGAACCCCTGCTGAAGTATAACCCCGGCAACTTCCTTTGGATAATTCTCCCGGTATCCGTTTGCGTGTAGCACAGTTTCTCGATTGCCATCGGCCCAGAACGACGCACAAAGCCGCGGCGTATGAGGTTCGCTTGTTGCTGAAGCGATACGATCGAAGCGCCGAAGTACAACTGTTCAAGACATCGAGGAACAGCACGGACGTCACCAGATCGACAAAACCGGTCGTCTCGAGGTCGAGCGGCTGTTCGGGCAAGGTTTTCGCTGAGGTTTTTCGATGAGATGGCTCTGCCGCAACGTACTTCGGTTGGTGCTCGTCGGTGCACTGTTGTCCTCCTCCCCCATGACCGCGCCGGCGGGCGCCGCCGAAGACGGTGCCATTCGCTTTTGCTTCAATGACTGGCCGCCCTACTCCTATGTGAGGGATGGGAAGGATCAGGGGATCTCTGTCGATATCCTTCGCGAAGCCGCGAGGCGCGCCGGACTTGAACCCTCGTTCACGGAACTGCCGTGGAAAAGATGTCTCGCCTTGGTCGAGGCGGGTGAATTCGATGCCGTCATGGACGCGGCGCAACGGGACGAGTTCCTTCAGGGGGACGTCAGCCCGACGATCTACACCAATACCCTTTGGGTCCGCGCTGACGACCCCGCGACGTCGATCGACGTCGACAATCTCGGCGGCCGTTCGATCGGATTGATCTCCGGCTACAAGTACGGCGAAATCCTCGACGCATGTTTCAACAAACCGAACGTACACAAGGAATATTCCAAGGACGATCCGACAAACATAAAAAACTCGGGTTCGGTCGGGTCGATGCGATCATCGGTGACTATGTCGTCACAAAAAACTTCGCCGACGAGAATGGGTTGGCACTGAAAGCAATACTGCCGTCGCATTCCTATGACCCGCTCTATCCATCGTTCAACAAAAACAAAGTAGGCGTTCAGAAAAAACTGAACGCGGCACTTCGATCGATGGTGGAAGACGGAACGATCGACGGCATCTACCAAAAGGCGATCGGCAAGAAACTCTCCGACCTCGTACCCTCAACGAACCGGTAGGCGTCCGCCTTCCATGGAGAAATGGACGAAGCAGCAGCCACAATAGGCGCTCCCAGCGCGAGGCGGCGAATCCACCTGCCTATCGCTGTTGCCCTGATGCTTGGATTGGTCGGACCTTCAGCTGTCGTTGCCTGGTTCGCACGGGACGTTACGCGCGAGGCAGTCGTTGCGACGACGGAGGCGGACTCGAACACCTGGTCCACGCGCTTGCGGACGGTATGCGCGAGCCCGTTTGGAATCTGATCCCGGAGAGCGGAGAGCCGCTTCTGCAATCGCTGGCCTCGGATCCCAGAGTCATAAGTGTCGAAGTAACATCCCTCGCCCAGGGGGCGTTCCTGGCCTTCCACCGGGACGCGGCCTCGCCGCAACGCGTCGTGCGGCGCGCTCTCGCGGTCACGCGTGACGGCAGCGTGATTGGCGAGGTCAAAATCAAGATCGATTTCTCGGCCGTCGAGGCGAAGGCATCGTCGAGTTGGCGGCCGCTCATGCCCGTCGCTACGATCCAGCTTTTGGTCGGGCTGGGAGCGGTGTTTTTTGTCTACAGGGTTTCCGGACGTCTGGAACGCGAACGCGCCCTGCGGATCGCCAACGGACAGCTTAAGTTGGAGATCGCCGAGCGCGAGCGCGCCGAAGCTGCGCTGCTGGAAAGCGAAGTTCGGCTCAAATCCGTGATCGATTTCTTTCCGGCGGCCATTTGCTTCAAGGATACCGAGGGACGCTTTGTTCGAGTGAACAAGATCTACGAACAATGGTTAAATATCGAAGAAGGTGAATACTATGGAAAAAATTCCGTCGAATATATTTCGGGAGATTTCTTAGATATAATTAAAGAGCATGATCGCAGGGTTGTGGATACACGGGAAGTTTTGGAAGAAGAACATTTGATACTTTATCCGGATGGCAAAGCGCGCTCGACGTTGATTGTCGAGTTCCCCGTTCTCGATGCGGATGGCGTTTGTGTCGGCACTGGGGCCATCAACACCGACATCACCGAGCGAAAGAACACAGAAAAACATGCCCGACATGCTCAGAAAATGGAGGTTCTTGGCGAGATGGCGACGGGTGTCGCGCACGAACTCAACCAGCCACTGAACATCATCCGCATGTCGGCGGAGACCGCGGGCGAGATGCTCGAAGACGGTGCCGCGTCACCGGAGATCGTGGCGACGCTGATGGGGCGGATCACGTCTCAGATTGACCGCGCCGCTGCCATTATCGACCACATGAGGGTGTTCGGTCGCAAGGCGTCGGAGACGGCCGAACCGATCTCCATCGGAGACAGCGTCAACAACTGCGCGATGTTCCTGCGCGAGCAGATGCGGCTTCGGGGAATCGAACTCGACATAAGCCTGCCCGAGGATCGTCTCGTCGTGAACGGAAACGCGATCGAGTTGGAGCAGGTCGTGATGAACCTGCTCGCTAACGCCCGGGACGCGATCGAACAGAAGGTCGAACTTCTGCGCGATGGCTGGTGGGATGGAGAACGGATCGCGGTAAACGTTGACTACGATCACGCGATTTGCGCGGTCAGGATCGTTGTCCGCGACACCGGCATCGGAATCCCGGAGGACGTCTTGGAGAGGATCTTCGATCCATTCTTTACGACGAAAGAGATCGGCCGGGGGACCGGTCTCGGACTCTCCATCTCGTACGGCATTGTCACTGAAATGGGGAGTACGATCACCGCCGAGAACGAGACCAGCGGGGCGCGGTTTATCGTGACCTTGCCGGCAACGATCGTGGAAAGCGCCCACTTCTCAGAAAAGATCTCTCCGATCCTCGCAGCCGTTCAGTAGCAGAAACCACCAGCGCCTGTTTACGCGGCGTCCGTCTGTTCCGCGACCCGCTACGCTTTCCCCAACGACACCAAGGAATCGCGATAGGAGGCGAGGGGGATGCCGTCGCCGCGGCCGTCGGGCGTCAGGTCGAGGATGTTCCACAGCGGCCACATCATGTCGGCGTGGCGGGGGTGCTGGTCCGGCTCGCTGGGGGCGAAGAACATCTCCGATGCCCAGGCATGGCGGATGCCGTCGGCACCGCGGCGGAAGACGTTGAACATCGGTACCTGACCGAAGCCCTCCGACTCGGCGTGGTAGTCCCGGTTGAAGGTGTTACCGCCCGAGGACAGCAGGTGCGGAAACTGCCAGCCGCGCAGCACCGCCCATTCCCGCAGCATCGGCACCGGCGCTTTGCCGACAACGGCGAGGTTCACGGTCTCGGTGATCTGGGCGGCATTGCCCGAAAGCCCGTCGAGGAAGGCCGTGCACATCGGACACGGATTGCCGTCGGGCGGGTACATGAACCCATAGATGACCAGCGAATCGCGCCCTTCGGTGAACAGCTCCGAAAGCCGAACTTGCCGCACCGGACCGTCGGCGGCGGGATCGGCCGGCCCCTCCTCGAAGACATAGTCCTCGGCCACCGGGCCACCGGGCGGCAGGGCGCGGCGCAGCTCCGCCACGGCCTCGGTCCGGCGTCGAAGGTCCATCTCTGCCTCCAGCAGCCGGTCGCGCGCCGCCCGGTATTCGGCGCTTTCGTTCGGCCAGCGGAGGGCGTGGATCGTTTTCATGGTCGCCACCATCAGTTGGATGCTCCCCTCAGTCCGGGGCGCTCGCCCCTCTCGACGAAGCCCTTCAGCCGGTTGCCGAGCAGGTCCTGCCAGCCCTCGCTGAAGCCCGCCTCGGTTTCGGCGGTGAGGCGGCCGATCGCCGCGTGCTCGACGGTCAGCCGGGTGCCGCCGTCCTGATCCTCGAGTTCGAAGCGGATGTTGCCGGTGATGGCTTCCCGCATACCCATGCGCCCGGCGAGGGTGAGCAGGCGGTTCCGAAACACCTGTTCGACGATGCACCAGACATAGCCGTCGCCGTCCGCCATCACTTCCTTGAACAGCCCGCCCGGCCAGGGCTCCAGCACAATGTCGGCGGCGTCCTCGCCGCTTGCCAAGTAGGGCGCGCCCCACCACGCCGAGATGTCGTCGGTCAACGCCTTGAATACCGTGTCGCGTGGCGCTTCGATGTCCACCGATCGGCGGATATGCAGGCTCGCCAGTGGTGCCCCGACCCAGTCCGTATCCATGGTTTCCCTCATCCTTTCCCGTCGTTCCGCCTCACGTTTCAGCCGGCCGAGCCGGCCCGCCCAGATGACCTCGTATTGGCGCATCCACGTCTCGTAGAGTTCTCTCAGGGGCTCGGCGTCGAGGCTGTTGATCCGCTCGCGTCCCCGTTTCTCGGTGCGGACCAGTCCGGCGTCCTTGAGTACGCCGATGTGGTTCATCACCCCGAACCGGGTGAGATCGTCGAAGGCCTCGCACAGCTCGCCTGTGGTCCGCGGCCGCTCGCGGAGCAGCGCAAGGATGTGCCGCCGCGCCGGCTCGGCCAGCGCCTTGAACGCCCTGTCGCGGCCGTCGTTTGGTGTCGCGTCGACTGCTGCTGTCATCGGCGGATGATGGCACAGGATTTATGTTGATTCAAGAGACACGTGTGTTAATGTACACATATTGATGCCGGGGAGGGACGGACGATGGCTTTGGAGATCTTCTGGTTCAGCGGCAGCGGGTTTGCGTGGCGGGTGCTGTTGGCGGCCGAGCTGAAGGGAATCGCCTACACATCCCGGCTCATCGAGGCGTCGGCCGGCGACCACAAGACGCCGGAGTTCATCGCCATGAACCCACGCGGCAAGGTACCGGTCCTGCGCGACGGCGATACCGTCGTGACCGAATCCCTGGCGATCATCGCTTACCTCGACCGGCGTTTTCCCGATCCGCCGCTGTTCGGCCGGACGTCCGAGGAGATGGCTCAGATTTGGCGGCTGGCGCTCGATTTCGACAACTACGCCGCCGCCCGCTTCTCCGACTTCGTGCTGCCGATCTATTTCGACGAGGTCGACGCCCACCGTGCCCAGATCGATGCCGCCCTCGGAGACGTGCTCCGCGAACTGGCGACGCTGGAAGCGCGGCTGGAAAATCACCCGTGGCTTGCCGGCGACACGCTTTCGGCCGCCGACATCGCCATCTACCCGTTCGTCGAGGGTCTGCTGAGGGCGGCCGGCAAGCCGGCGGCGGCGCCCCTCGATCTGAGCTATGTGCCCTTGGAAGGAACCCATCCGGCGCTTGCCGCGTGGCGCCAGCGGATCATCGCGCTGCCTGGCTACGAGGGCGCCTACCCGCCACACTGGCGCGATGCCGCCTGACCCGCCGGGCATCGGAGATCCGACATGTCCACGTCCATCTGCCATACCGGCCGCTGCCACTGCGGCGCCGTCAGCTACGAGTTCTCCGGCGAGCCCGTGATGTCGATGACCTGCCATTGCGCCGACTGTGCGCGCATCGGCGGCTCGGTCGGCCACGCAGCCTTCGTCGTCCCGCGCGACGCGATCCCGAACTGAGCGTGGAGGCTCGGCGTCGCGCTTCCCTTTCCCCTCTTGGCCGTGTGAAAACGGTCGGGCGGATGCGCTTGTAGCTTGGTTGGCGTCGCTGGGCCTTGGGTTGCGCTGTTTTGGCGCGAAGTGGGGCCTTTTGGAGGGGCTGAGAGCGTCTTTGACACAG
>Ga0209259_1000164_pt1 | contig 17622 bp, 8 predicted proteins | sample WorMetGr2BELIZE1_FD_187417 | JGI IMG/M metagenome (GOLD analysis project Ga0209259, IMG submission 187417) | Marine gutless worms symbiont microbial communities from Max Planck institute for Marine Microbiology, Germany - Inanidrilus... ...
GACTTGGATACGCCAAGGAATCATGTATTAGACGGGGTCCAGGTTCCCCATGGGAAGGGCCAAATTTAAGGAGGGGGAAGGGGCGGCGCGTTGTAAAGTGTAGCGAGTCTCTGCCGTGAGCTGTGCAAAAACGGCTGAACCGATCGAGATGCTGTTTGGGTTGTGAACTCGGGTGGGCCCAAGTAAAATAGCCGTAATTTGTGTAGCGTTTTATCATGATAAACTCATCTTTAAAGCGCTCAGGTATGGCACGTGTTAACGAGGGATTCATTGTTTTACCTGCCACACACACACGTTTAGGCTGTCTACAAGTGGAATGAACCATACCTGCCTTTACTCCCAGCAGCAGAGCGTCACGCACTTTGGCCGGTACTCATTTTCCGTCCCGCCGAGGGTAGAAGGCTGAGTTAGCCTGAGTGGCTGGTTATAAACCGAGGTGGTTTACCCGCCCCCAAGCGGTAACCCATCCCAACACTAATCGCGAGACCGGCGTAGAGCAACTTTGTTGATCGAGACCAACTCACTACCATTAAGCCAAGCCGCCACCAAGGAACCACGCCTTAGATGTGGCTCCAGATTGCCCCAAGCGAAGGGGCAATTTTGAGGGGAAATGACATGCCCGGGCATGCCCGATGACACACTGCCGTGAGCTGTGCAAAAATGACTGAACGGATCGAGATACCGTTTGTGTTGTGGACTCAGGTGGGTGCAAGGAAGCATTGTTACATGGGGTGCACATTGGCGCTACCTGGCGAATATGAACGATTGAACCGTCCATGTTCGGCGGCCCTGCAAAAACGGCTAAACCGATCGCGATGCCGTTTGGGGTGTGGATTCGGGTGGGCTCATGGAGCCATGTATTAGTTGGGGTCCAGATCGCCCCATGCCAAGGGGCAATTTTGAGGGGAAAGGACATGCCCCAGCATGCCCGACGACACTGCCGTGAGCTGTGCAAAAATGGCTGAACGGATCGAGATGCCGTTTGCGTTGTGGACTCGGGTAGGCCCAAGGAAGCATGTGTATAGGTGGGGTGCAGACTGGCGCAACCTGGCGAATACCATTAAACCGTTCATGTGCAGCGGCGATGCGGCCTTTTTGTCAAATTACTTTGACCACTTGTTATTGTTACTACAGTTCACATTAGCGGTAGTTGCAGGCCTAGGCATAATGTGCTTGTAGGGCCTACTTGAAAACGTTTCTTCAACAAACCAGCACTAAGTAAGGCGTAGTCCTAGGCCTATGAGATTGTCGCTAGACTGAGCGACTGATTTCACTGTCACGCCGTCACTACTAGTGATGCTGATGATTGCAGGTGCGACTGCGACTAACAACGACGACGGATACTCATACTCTCTTGACAACTGTACTTCTTTACCGCATTTCTACGATTACGCCTATTCGAAAGTCTGTATACATCAATACTTTGCACATCAGTTTTAAAGCTGCACAGTTGCACCGTGCACAAGACTCCCATCTAATCATTCTCTTGTCTACAGATGTATTGCCATTTCATTGTCTTCCTTCACTGGTCAAGTTTCATTGGCGTTGTAAGATGTCATCAGCTGTCAGCAATGGGTCAGCTTTCTAAAGCTGTGAACTTACTGCAGTTACTTCTTATCTCGTGTAGGCCTACTAGGGCTACACGCACGTCAGTGTCACACATCATATCCTCTGGATAGGAGAACTAGTCAATTGCTACTTTGAGTTTGTTTAAACGGCCTTCTTTTCCAGAATTAGGGCTACTGCCGACTCCAAACGAGAATCTTTGGGATAGATGGAGCAGGTTTCTGCAGGCCCTATACCCTTCCTGTCACCCAACACTGTCAAAGCACTCATAGCACCGAACTCATTGCTCTTGTCGTTGATCTTTAAAAGACAACATTTGTGTGCTTCTCCTACGATCCTTGTTAACATCTCGCCAGTTGATACTCTGTGCTTGCTTTCGTCAATAAATTCGATCCTTCACGTCAGTGTTTTAACAAGAAACTCATCAGGAGATGAGATAGCGAACGTGAACTTTTTTTACGACATGGTACATGTACAGGCTAGCGCCTACGCCCATTGAACCAACTTCCTAATTTCTACTATACATCTACGCTACCTATGTACCTACCTACCCATCAAACCGAGTTCTAACGTGGACTCGCCCGTCCAACCCGCTGTGCTGTACAAGTACAAGAAACTTATCAGGAGACATGGGCGTAGGCAACTACAGTCTGAAGTGGAGACCACTGCCTCCTCGTTTTGCCAAAATAATCGCTGAATAATCGTGCAGATCGTATTAATATGATCACAGAATATCAAAAGTAGACTCTGATCCCGAGGCAGGCCTAATAATTGTTTTACGACATCGTACACGAAAATTTGGTGAAATAACGCAAAATAAGGGCCATTACGCCGTTCAAGGTCATTCAAGGTCGCCGATTTTGGTACCAATTGAAAGCTCATATACGACTTCCTATTAGTGATTAATACTAACTTACCTCCTATCTTGCACCGTTTCCGAGATATAGCCTTCGATACGTCCAAAATCACTATATTTGGCTACCCCTCTTGCGTTTAATCCCTCCGATGGAGGGGTTCCCTACATCATATCGTAAGTGATATATCGGTAAAAACTAGGGACGATCTCCCTAAAATTTTCTGTGCATGTCAACGGATGGCCAAGGTACCAAATGCCGTAGAAATATTGTGGAAAATTTCAACCGGCTGAGTAGGGTGCACGAGCGTTACAGACGACAGACGGACGGGCGATAGCATATAGCGAACGTTCACTAAAAACTGATACATGATGTAACATACATTTACTAATTTATTTTAGTCTTCGGAAACTATCACTTCAATGTCATTCAAGCTATCAACATTTCCCGAACTGCACAGTAGCACAAAACTTTTCATCGCTGCATGGCATAGTTGAAAGAATGCTATTCACCTTTGCCAGTTCAGCACAAGTCAAGAGGGTGCTTTCTAAGAAGCAGTTTCCTGTTTAGACCCATCATCACTCGCTGCTTGATCGTCTCTGATATAGCCATATTTGTGCTGAAAAGGGACGTTAAACTCCAACCAGTTAGTTACTCGTTGCTTGAAAACTTATTACATTATTTTGTAACAGTGGAACTACTGTGCTGTAAACTAATCACAATCGTATCTGTCTGCAGAACAAATGTTATATGTTTGCTTTTCTGGCAGTTTTTTTGAAACAAAATTTTTGGATTATGTCGCGTGAGTGTTAAAACAACTGTTGGCTTTTGGTCGTCGATGTCCTTGAGAACAACTCCTTGTAGTGAAGTGCGATGTTCTAACTTCCTGAAGTTTTACTGCTGTTAATCTCACGTTGGGAGTTGGTAAAATGCACAGCTTTTGGCCATGTCCAACCAAACCAACACCAAATGTGAACGTCATCCAACAATGCCGGGGACATTACAAGTTTTAAACAGGCTGATAACTGCAGTTAAACAAATAAAAAGCCGATACCAGATGCTAGCTAACACTACAGGTGAGTTACCAAGGAACATATGAAAATGCATAACGGGTAACCAGCTTAATCTACCCTAGACGCTAGATCTACCACAAATAAACAATAAAATTTCTGCTAAAAAGTCGCACGTTTCCTCTCTTAAATTAATACAAATGGAGCAAGCAAGTAAGTGCAAGGTATGCTAACAAAATCTAACACTTCGCTGTATTTAACACTGCATTCATTTGTAGCTGTACAAGTGCACCCAAAATCCTTACTGTCCTCGGCTAGAATAGGTTAGTTATCGCCAACTGGTGCTTCCACGTCGTCGGGATGGGCAACGGCAGCCTGAAGTTGGATGATGCAGACAAGGGGTATACCGGCGTGGCAAAGGAAAGGGAGCGGCTGTGTTAAATCACAAACCTACCAAGGTGCTGCGACGAAGTACGAGTAACGCTGTAGCGTCTCGCCAGCCGGACACGCGGAGTCTGCATCAGAAGCTGGCTGCTGGTTAAAGCCAGTGAGGTCAGAGGAAAACCTCTACAGTTAGGCAGGACCTACCATGTACCAGAAGGACACACAAGAAGACGAAAACCGCAGGGAATGCAATGGGAAACCACCTGGCAAATACAGGATACGTGAGACTGTGAGTATGCAGCTGCACCATTCAGCAGTGTAGACATGCCATTACGGTCCCTCATGTGGAGTATCACCCCTAGACATGACATGTTAAAAATGTCATAAACCTGCTGGTAACAGCATAAGACTAGAGAGAGAGCTGTACAAGCAATCAAGAAAGCAGAGAGTAGCTGCTTATGTGACTGAAACAGCAACTTCACAGAATGTGACGAGCAAATTCGCACTGGAATGTCACAATCCAAGCAGCACGTGTACTTCCCTAGGATATCAACAATGGCTGAAATACGGTGCAATATAAACTGATGATAATAAATACAGTACAGACTAGCTAGCTGCAGCTGATGTACAGTGTTAATATGACGATGATTCAACTTCATATCAACAACAGCTGACTTTGGCTGTCACTGCTGCTTGCTGTGTCACATAACATGTACACTCACTATGCGACACTTTGACTGCCAGTCAACTCACCATCCTGCAACATCACACAGTTAACCAGCAAATAACAAAATCCAGTATAATAGACGAAACCAAAATGTAGAACTACTCACAGTTGTGAAATATTTCTGCCGACTGTTAACACGCAGCATGAACGATGCCATCTCAACCTCACTTGCAAGACAACTATACTGGGTGGGCCAAAAAAGTAAGCCCCAACTTTTTAGTCTTACGGTGTTAAATAAGCAGACTGTTTGTACTGTTATAATATAAAATAATAAAATACACAGTAATACTGTGTATTTTTTTTGGGGGGGGGAGGGTATGGAGACAGTGCAGGTAACACCGTTTAGGATAACTCTAGCATCTTCTCTATAATCCGAATGCGCTGTTGCCTTCAGTGCTTTGACGCTGTTGGTTGGGCAGCAGGAAAGGGCATCTGGCCTGTAAAAAATATGGCAGGATGGTGGAGGTGGGCAGTGGTTAGTCCTGTTGGAGTGGCACCCAGCCGGATGGTCGGTGTGTCTGCCTCTGTTAATGTTCCCTTGCACCACAAAGTCCAGAAGTTCTGTTCTGGCACTGGCTCACCCGGGTGGTCCCAGAAATAGGGCCGTAGAACGGTTGTGGTGGTAATACTGTGTAATTTTACATGTCACTGATGACAAAAACCTAACAACAGTCACGTGACACTTGCCTGATTCAGTTTCTTACACTCGACGACGTGCTGAAATACATGTTGTAGAACATGCTTCGCTGATCGTCTGTTGGCGGCCAGTTTGCCGCTGATGCCGAGGATGTCAGCACACTCACGCACGTAGTACTCGAGGTCATCATCACCGCCTTCATCACACATCACCCGCCGCTCATTCACTGCATCCAGACATGACTAGGCAAAATAAAGTTATGCTCTTCTTGTTAACAATGTCAGCAATGTTGTGAATACCCACAAATGTACGACACATAAAGGAGATGATACACTTTAATCAGAAATAGTTTGATCATTTTGATGTTTCACTGTATAAGCTCCATTATTATTCTGAATTATGGTTGTAAAATGATTAATTTTTTAATAGCATTAATCACAGTGATTTTTTAAAAATCGCGCGTTAATCGCGTTTTAATGCACATTGTAAAGTATAGGGACTCTGCCGTGAGCTGTGACAAAATGGCTGAACTGATTGAGATGCAGTTTGGAATGCTGAGTCAGGTGCGTCCAGGAACATGTATTACATGGGATGTAGATGCCTCCACGGGAAGGGCACTTTTGAGGGTGTTTGGCCAATTGAAAAGCATTGTAAAGCTTAGGACTTTGGGAGTGGGGCACTGTAAAGTATAGTAAAAGAGTGAGCTGTGCAAAAAACGGGTGGACCAATATATACATCGTATGACATGCTTTTGTGTAAGGAGTTGCCTTTTGGGGGTTGCAATGACTGTGTCTGCATCAAAATTTTTACTGGTATTAATTTTTTACTCGTGATAATTCCTTAATGCATTAATTTGACAGCATTATTCCAAATGCATCTTTCAAGTCAGACAACCTTGGCAGGGGGAATGACATTCTGACATATGATGAAAAGGATGTATCAGGCAAAAAGGTTATGAACCACTGTGATAGTAGTTCAACAAATAGCTACTTAAGCTGGCTGTAGAGTCAACACAGAAAAGAAGCATCTCAGACTGAAGAAGCAACTTCACAAAAATGTAGCGTATTTACAGCGGAGCAACACAAACCAAGCATCAAGCAGCACACACACATGCACACACACACGCACACACACATGCACACACACATGCACACACACACGCACACACACATGCACACACATGCACACACACATGCACACACACATGCACACACACACGCACACACACGCACACACACACGCACACACACATGCACGTATTAACAGCAGCAACAACTTACATTTGTTGGTCAACTGTGCAAGTCGGGCTTTCTCAGACGTAAAATGTTCATCAAGATCAAACAGATCCAGTTTCGGTGGCGGGAGCTCACGGAATGATGGCGGAAACACCTACAAGCAGCCACCATTCAGCTGTTCTGCAGTCTTCTAATCCATCATCTCACACTGACACACAGTGAACTACAATAACAGCCACAACATAACAGACAGAACAGACCCAACTAACAAGACTAAGACAGGTAAATTATGGTTTATCTGCTTCACCTGAGCTTTGCAGTGGAACAGACAGCAAATTCCACACACGTATACTAAGCACAAATGCACATTTGCACACGCACACACCACAAACAACCATGACAACAGTGGCTCCAAATGCAACGTATTACACACATGGTGCATTACACACTGCACTACACTTCTCTTCCATAATATACACCGGGTCTGGAAAAAAGGTGCCACTATATTTCTGCATCTAACTTTGCCAAATGCTTACCAATTTTCAAACTTCTTTCACAACATACTTAGCAAAAATTTCTAGCAAAGCTATTGTAAAATATCCCACCACACCTCAAACGCATTGCTACACTACCTTGTGAAATATTGATGTCAGAAAAACAGAATCAACCTGAAGCACATATCGTGATTTACGATATTTTGCAAGGCATTGTAGCAACGAGATTTAGGTGTGGTGGGACATATGACCATCACTTTATTGCAAATTTACTGCTTAGTCTGCTTTGCAAAATTTGTTAAAATTGGTCAACATCTGGCAAAGTTATGGGTAAGAAAGATGATTGCCTAAGCGCAGTCTGCGTCAGGGCACAGTCCTGCTGAAACACGAAGAACTTGCTTGAGATGTGACGCATAAAAAGCAGGAACTGTTTAACAGCGTCACGTTACGATAACAGGCCTCGTTGATCTTGAGTCCATGATCAACAAGTGTCAAACTGGTATACTGTCAATCACTTGTGGCTCGTCGACTGATGCCGTCAGTGACTGAACGTTAATATTGTGTGCAGGTATTTTGTCGCGACGTCTTTGTTCCTGTTTGTTGCAGGTGTGTACTGCTAGATATACTGCCAGACTGTTAGTCATTCTGTGGGTTTCGGTGTGGCCACTGTAAATATCTTTTCATCAGTGAACAGAAATACTGCTAACGTCACTCGATTAATATTTTTCAGCAGATGTTCTGAACGGCTAAGTCTTGCATGGCAGTTCTCTTCACTCAGCTCTGGGTCATTGCGATTTTTGAACACAACAATTTCACAAGGTAGTGGTAGTGATGCGTTTGAAGTGCGGTGGGCTGTTTACTTTAATTACTGCTTTACCAGAAATTTACTGCTTAGTCTGTCGGTGAAAGAATTTTGAAAATCGGTTAGTATTTGGCAAAGTTAGAGTGGCACATTTTTTTTCTGTCACGGTGTATAAAGCAACAATTAAATGAGTAAGCAACTACCAGTATTTTACGGCCATTATACATGACAACTTGCCTTAGCTAGCATCTCCAGGTAAGAACAACTTGCATTAGCTAGCATCTCCAGGTAAGAACTGGAGGACTTTGTTGGAGCAAAGTTTTACTGCTCTCATGCCCTTGCTGATTGCTATCAGTAACGTCTTCTCCCTAATCCGAATGCCCTAGTTGGCATTAGGGCATTTCGGATTAGGGAGAAGACGTTAGAATGCTCCTCAATGGTGTTACCTGCACCATCTCTGTACCATCAACTAAATGAATAAGCAAATTAAAACAAAATTCTGTCAAAAACAAGCGCTGTCTGTTCCTAGAACGTGAACTGAACTTGCTTGGCAGTTGCAGCTGTGCACTCATGGAACTCACTACCATCTTATCATACTGTACACACCTTTGAAGGACATCTGAAAACCCCTTTCTTCAGACTTATGAACCTGAAGCCAGCAGCGTCTCTATATCCTCAGACTTTAAGCTGCTATAGAAATAGTGTATTATTATATTATTATCATAATTAAAAATGACAATTACTTGACTGTCTTAGCAACGAGAGTTGTGTTCAACTTGCCCACAGCTAGCTGTACAGTTCACAGTAACTGTGCCAGTTTAAAAAAGACTCAGTAGACTGGATTTTGCGCTGGCAACAATGAACATGGATATGTATTGTACAGAGCAGGTTGAATGCGTTGTTGATAGACTTACAGCTGGCTGCAGCGGTGGCAGCGGCGTCTCAAACTGAGGTGGTATCAGTGTCAGCTGTTCATGTGGAACTCTGAGTTGCTCATACGCTCTGCAGTCAACAAGTTAACTCACCAATCACACATTTTTTGATAAAAGGACACAGTTAGCAAAGTAAACTAACTAAATCAGCAACCAAACTAGACTCATACTAAAATTCTGACAAAGAAGTAATTAAAAACAACAATTACTTGATTGCCTTAGGAACAAGGGTGGTGTCCAACTTGTACAGAGAGCTGTCAAACAGTGTCGTGATGTCTCGTGGCACTTCTTCCGTCTCCTGCAGGCAAGACTTGACTTGCTCGGCCATTGTTGCCGTGTCCGGCAGGTAGTTGTAGTCCGCAATCTAATCACAACACAGCTTCTCAGTCACACCAACACCTCCACAATGCACTCTGTCATGCAAAAAAGCACTCAGTAAACAGAAATAGCAACAACTGTGCAATAACGGATCTGCTGACCTCAGGATCTTCCGCATCAATCTGGTTCAGCTGGATGTCGTCGGTTGTTAGGAAGTTGAACACAACATCCTGTATCAGTCACACATTGTTAATGCAGGACATACGTGCCTCAGTTACACATTCACTCATATACACTAGACTCAGACACACACGCACACACATACACACACACACACACACACACACCAAAACTTTCACCAACAGACAGCGGACAAACTGTGAAGTCTTACCAATATCTTGCCATTATCTTCCTTGTCAACGTACTGATCAGTGAACATATGGCACGAGCCTACGACAGCCAGCTTTCCTTTGCCACCCTGCAACAACACAACACTCAGTTACACATTTTCGGTCAAACACTAACAGATAACAACTGGCAATGAACATCATCAGCAGAGTAAGCTAACCTTCAGTCCATAGAGTGGAATACTGTATTTCCTTGAATACAAGCCAGGCCTCGAATACAGGCCTCGGGTTTGACATAATTGTGTTAATAGAGGCCGGGCCTTGAATACAAGCCGGGCCTTGAATATAAGCCGGGGGTCATGGTTTACATACTGATCGAGACCGGCAGGTATGCACTGTCTGTGCGCCACTAGTGTGTGTCATGGCACGACACGAAGCTAAGTCTATCAGTATTTTGGCTTCCTTATTCAGATCCCCAATCTAAACCTATCAGTAACCTTTTAACAAATGTGTTTATTGTTTCTGTGAAATACACATAATGTTACCATCAGTTCGTCGTAATGTGAATGTGCTAATAGAGGCCGGGCCTCGAATACAGGCCGGGCCTCGAATACAGGCCGGGGGTCTGACATAATTGTGCTAATAGAGGCGGGGGGCTTCTATTCGAGGAAATACGGTAAGCTAACCTTGAATCGATAGAATGGAGTAAGCTAACCTTCAGTCCATAGAATGCACACACAGGCCGATTGAGTGGGTACGACACACTGCCACTTGACAGAACAGCAACTGCAGGCTTCGCAACATTCAGTGTTGCACCAAAAGGATAAACAAATGCGAGCGCTCTACAGCAATGTGCACACATGTAAGTTTTTGTGAACACCACAATCACCATTGTCAAACAATACATCACACTGCACTAGTCCAAACTGGCAAATAGCAACTCTACTTTGCTCCAGTAGACTGTATAAATCAAAAAATGTTGATAATGTACTCTCAAAGTGAAAGTTTTAAAAATTTCTGAGCCAAGAAGCTGATGTTCAGCATTAAACCCGTTTGGCTCTTTCATATTAAATTAGAAGATAGTGCAAGAATCTTGTAACAGACATTGCATGATTGTGTTTTAAATTAAGAAGCAGAAGAAAAATACGAAAATCAGCAGAAGAAAACCTTGTAAAATTATAGAAAATACAGTAAATTTTACCACAGAACTAGACAGCATGCGCTGATTTTCCCACCGGCATAGAAGTGACAGATGACACAACTGCATTACTTATTTACGCGCCCCGAGGACCGCTGCAAAAAAATGCCGCACGAGATCGTGCCTCAGAGGACGATTCCCGAATAAAATGCCACACTTTTTTGTTTTTTTTGTCCCTGGTGTCCTTGGACCTTTGACCTTGACATTCGAACTCCGGTGAGACTTTTGTACAATGCACCTAACTGCCAAGTTTCATCATCCTACATTTAATTGTTCAGAAGCTATCGTGTTGACAAACAAACAGACGACACTAAAACATCCACCTCGCTCCGCTATGCTACGCCACTGGGTAAAAATTCCAACTATGCATGCAGCACATAGAGTTCTGAATTTTATCTTTATAACTTTTGTTTATTTGTAAAACAAGTTAATAATAAATATCAAAATAATTATGACTGTAGTTGGTACACTTTAAATACATGTCACATGGTCAAATAGTACAGTAAAAGATGCAGAACATTTCTATGCTTCACATAAGAAACTCTGTTACAGCACATATTGCCAAAGGCCACTCATTTTCATCTGCACATCACTAATTTTTCTTTAAAAACACTTTTGCCTGTTAGCTATAGCTGGTACTTATTTCTGACCCAAAATGAATGGAAGGCTGAGTTGGTCTAGGCAACCAGGACAGTCAGTAAGCCATTACTATAATTATTTCCCACTCAGAGACTGTGCAAACCACTCAGCTACACACATGCATCTTATCACATCACAATTTCAATGTCTACTCTTATCACATACAAGCCACAAAACAATCCTTTGACTGACAACGTTCATGTAGAATCTACAGACTACAGAGATCCTACAAGTGTCCAGTTACCTTTATCAACATTATGTTGGCTATAATTACCACAGCCCTCAACTTACTGCTGTGTAACTTTTGTACAACAATAACAACAACAACAGTTTTCTGGCATTACACAGAACAACCTGCATTAGCTGGCATCCCACTTAAAAACTGGACGATTTTGTTGCAGCAAAGTTTTACTGCCCAAATGCCTCTGCTGACGGCAGCTAGTGCACTCACATTAGGGAGATTCTAGAGTTCTCCTCAATGGTGTTAGCTACACCGTCTCCATACCCTAGCTGTTGTAAAATTTACTTGATAAGCTGTTTGTTTTCCTTCTGCAGATTTTCTTTCTGTGTAACTTTTGTCACAAGCAGCTAACTTTTGACAAAAGTTCAGCAAAAGTTTTGTCAAGCTATGCTGCATGTACAGTAATGTTAAGAATTTCCTCTTCTCATTGACAGACTCACACTGCCAACTGAAAACTGCAAGACAAGTTCCAAAAATAATGTAATCGGAACAAATGAAAAGAATTTGTTAAAATAATAGGCTTGCATGATTAATTAGACATAATCAGCATTTTGACACAATCTCTAAGACAACTGTTGCACAGACTGTAGCAGCAATAATGTGCTATCTCAGTCTCAGCTTTGACACTGTTGGCTGGGCGTCAGGAAGTGCATCCAGCCTGTAAAAAACGAGTGATGACTGATGAGGTTATATGTGCATGGTTATCTGTGTGGAGCAAGGTGCTTGACTGAGTTAAGGTTTTACATCCCAATCGACATAAAATAGGTCATTTTGGAGATGCTCTTCCAAGCCAATCTCTTGGCTAGTATTGAGAGAACAAAAATCAAAAACCAGGAGAAATAACCACAAAAATATACAATAAACCTTGGCTACCAGAACACAAACAAGCATGCGCCAGAAGCACAAAAATACTATAACAAAGTAAACTAAAACAACTAAAAAGCCCACGTTTGGTCGCCTCTTACCTTACAACCTCCAGCTTGGAAAAAGTACGACACCACCACAACCGTTTACAGTCTTTTTTCCGGGACAACCCGGGTGAGCCGGTGCCAGAAGAGAACTTCTGGACTTTATGGTGCAAAGGAAGATTAACAGAGACAGACACACCGACCATCCGGATGGGCGCCACTCCATCCGGACTAAGCTGTGCCCATCTCCATCATCATCCATGTTCTTTACAGGCCGGATGCTCTTCCTGCCGCCCAACCAACAGTGTCAAAGCACTGAAGGCAACTAGTGCATTTGGATTAGGGAGAAGACGCTAGAGTTCTCCTCAATGGTGAAAAGGCCCGCATGGGGTGGAGCAAGGTACAACAGATTTGCATATGGTCCAGCTGATGCCACTGCCACCCGAACAATGCTTTGTTAAAATCCAGAATTATTTAACCTCTCTGGTGCTGGCTTATCCAGGTTGTTCTGGAAAACAAGTGTTAATCTGTCTGTCCAGTTTGTCGGAGTTTGCAATCTCCATGCACTCAGTCTCACAGCTCCTCAGTGTCCTCGATAGACTTCTTTGTGTATGATCGACCTAACTTTGTCGTTCACTGGTTTTAGGATCAGACTGCTTGGTGGCCAGAATGTGGATGGAAAGAAGTCTTGGGTCTCCTTTGTCAGCAGCTGTCCTGCCGAACAATGTGTATATGTGTATTGCAATTTCATCTGCAGTTTGTCAGATGTTACAATAAACACATTCAGTCAGTCAGTCAGTTGATAACATCCGGCAGAAGATCTGTGAGACATCTCTGTAATATGTCCACTGACGTTTACATCAGGCTTCACAAACTGAATACTTGTTATGCCACGCACTGACACACTGAAAGACACCATTAGAGAGTGGAACATAAATGCACTGTGAGCAGTCAAGTGGCTGGAACTTGCTCCTCTGACGCGCCTTGATGAGTGTAGACTTGACTGTTTTGAGTGTTCACTGGAGTAGCAACCGTCAACACTTTCTCATCTAAAATAAAGAAGTTAACAAGACTTCGTGGGCATCATCTCAGAAGCTGGCAAGAACATTGCACCCGGCAGTCTCAAGAGATTGTTTGCCTTGGTGAGTTCAGTTGATCTGCATTTCTTGAAGTACAAGATGAAGGTCACTTTTCAGTATTTGTCCTACTGGCATGTATGAGATGCCTAGCCTCACTGGCAACGTCTGTCAGTGATGAGTGAGTCTGTGATTGGTCTTCCTGACTGAATGCAAGCTGCTCGTGACGTTCAACGATGTTATCATGTTGCACTGACACCTGATACTCACTCAGTTGAAATGGTTTTGACGATTCTCTTAATTAGCTGATTTAGTCCATTAGTTAATCAGGATTTTGTATGAAACACTGATAGAAAATGATTTCCACCACAACTTTTGGTTTTTCTAGTTAATTTTATTGCCATTATCTCATTATCATCATAAGGATGTCTCGCTTCTTATCAGATGGAAATTATATGGAAGCTGTGTGCATAGTTGTATGTTACATTGCATGAAACATGGCCAGTAAAGAAAGAGAACAAGTTGGCACTTCAGTGAGCTGAGATGAGAATGATTAGGTGGATGTGTGGCATTAAAGTAACAGACAGGTTACCATGTAGTGAGTTGAGAGAGAGACTAGGAATAGATGATATAATTACAGTTGCGCAGTGACATAGGCTAAGATGGTATGGACATGTTTTAAGAAAGGATAAGAATGATTGGGTGAAAAATGAATAGATTATGAAGTGGAAGTTGTAAGACCTAGAGGCAGGTTAAAGAAAATTAGGAGTGAGGTTACAGAACAAGATTGTCACACCTGACAAATATGCAAGGCAGATGCTATGGACTGTAGGAAATGGAGAAAGTTAATTAAAGATGTTGTGTAATAGCCACAAGGATAGAGTGTGAGTGAATGAACGTTTTTTCTGACACCGGCTCACACAGGTCGTCCTGGATAAAGGGCCATTAAATGGGTTGCTGTTGTTTCGTCATCAGTGTAAACCACTGTAACAAACTCAGCAGTAAGCAAATATGTCATGTTAATGCAGTCATCGCAAAGTAAAGGAGTATATTTTGCCAGACAATTTTAAAAATTAACTAAAAACATAATCATTTCCACCAGTTAATTTAATTAACAGAAATGGAAAGCCAGTGGCTGACACCATGCTGCGTACTGATGAATATCAGTAAAGTATACAATCAAGCAAACAGCAACAAGTCTGACAGAAGAGAGAGATTACTGTGAGTGTTTCATGTCCTCGTCAATTTCTCCGACTGACTTGCCAGCGGCTTGGCTGATTGCCCTGAAACAGGTGAACTGTGTTATCAACAAACATCTTGCTGAACAGTTACATCAGTCACTACCTCAGTGCTTACAAGTTCCCAACCTGCATGCAGCTACGTCAGCTGTGACGTCCCAACATCCTTGTTCTTGCCGTGTGACTGTTACTACTGCTTTTAGGTGACTGTGCAAGCGTTCTTCTCATGGCAGACACTGGTTCCACTTTATACACTTTATTAACACGCTATGTACAGTTCATACCAACACCGGTCTTTACACTCACGATCACTCGTCCACCATCTCCCCACTCGCTCTTCTTCCTCTGCTACTCTCTATGTACACGGTCTTTATTAGCAGCTCCTGCGCTGCGTGTTCCCCTCGCCAATTGATGCATGGGTTGCTATGGGTTTGACTGTAGGCCCCACCTTACTTCATGGCCGGCGTCATTGCCGACTGTCTCGTTCATTACATAATCACCACAGACAGCACTGCACAAGGAAGCTATGACTGTATCACTCAGTCAGACTCCACTGCTCTGACACAGTCACAGACAAACCATACTAGTCATTAACTAGACCACCCTGAAAAATAAACAGTGTAAGCAGTATAGTATTTAGATGAGATCCAGATGATAGCAATTTAATAAACAAATGTTACTGGTATCAACAAATACTTAGTATAGCTACAGTGCACCTCCTGTTGAATGGATTTTTGGGAAGAGCACCTTCGTTAAAAAGATTGACTACAGACCACAGACACTTAACAACAACTGATCGAGAACATGACAGTTATGTTGCAACTATGAAGTTAGCTGCATGGTGTGCTGCATGTAAAATCACACCGGCACACATACAGAGTAATCACCCAACAGCACAATGTACGTAAGAACAAGCACCTGTTGAGCACTCCGTTAGAGACAAGAGCTTCCTTTGGATGAAAGTATTTGTAGAAATGAGTGCGAACAACAACATCTGCAGCAGACACGACACACAGCATTGCAGTCATCTCAGACATGACATGACACACAGCATTGCAATCATCTCAGACATGACACCCAGCATTGCAATCATATCAGTCAGGCGTGACACACAGCATTGCAGTCATCTCAGACAGACACAACACACAGCATTGCAATCATCTCAGACATGACATGACACACAGCATTGCAATCATCTCAGACATGACATGACACACAGCATTGCAATCATCTCAGACATGACACCCAGCATTGCAATCATATCAGTCAGGCGTGACACACAGCATTGCAGTCATCTCAGACATGACATGACACACAGCATTGCAATCATCTCAGACATGACGTGACACACAGCATTGCAGTCATCTCAGACATGACATGACACACAGCATTGCAATCATCTCAGACATGACACCCAGCATTGCAATCATATCAGTCAGGCGTGACACACAGCATTGCAATCATCTCAGTCAGACATGACACACAGCACTGCAATCATCTCAGACAGACATGACACACAGCATTGCAATCATCTCAGTCAGACATGACACACAGCACTGCAATCATCTCAGACATGACACGACACACAGCATTGCAATCATCTCAGACATGACACCCAGCATTGCAATCATCTCAGTCAATGACACCCAGCATTGCAATCATCTCAGTCAGACAAGACACCCAGCATTGCAATCATCTCAGACATGACACCCAGCATTGCAATCATCTCAGTCAATGACATGCAGCACTGCAATCATCTCAGTCAATGACACCCAGCATTGCAATCATCTCAGTCAGACAAGACACCCAGCATTGCAATCAACTCAGTCAGACACAACACACAGCATTGCAATCATCTCAGTCAATGACACACAGCATTGCAATCAACTCAGTCAGACACAACACACAGCATTGCAATCATCTCAGTCAATGACACCCAGCATTGCAATCAACTCAGTCAGACACAACACACAGCATTGCAATCATCTCAGTCAATGACACACAGCATTGCAATCATCTCAGACAGATGTGACACTTTTTAGTCGATGGATTAACTGTAGGGACCCTACAAGTTCAAGGTCACGTGACACAACAAGTAGGACTAATATCAAAAATCCGACCCGATCAAATTTAGATATTGTGCTTTAGTTTAAGAATCGGTGGTCATTTGTCAGCTCCCATTGTAAATGGCGGAGGAGATAGACATTGAAAAGTGCAATTTTGGGAACTTCAGAAGCCCCGTGACCATGATCTTGACCTTGGATCGGGTCATACGGCATACCGTCATGCATCAGTCACTGGCTTCTACCTACAAGCCAAATTTCATTAAAATCGGAACAATTTTTTGTGGACGGATGTACGTACATATGGACATACTTACTGACGGACATTTCAGGCCCCTCTAATGTGGTAGGTCGACTTAGAGGAGTCAACCTAAAAATAAACAAGTATCAATGCAGTTCAATAACTGACCACTATTAACTGAGATGCCATACTGCTCCAGTAGGTAGTTAATATTCGTCTGTGCCCGAGACTCACCACCTTCACTCATCAGTACTAGCAGACTGCCGCCACCATCCACGTACCGCTTTATCACATCAAACTGCAACATCAACACACGCACACACATATACACGCTGTAAGGCTTGCCACCTTTCTGTAGACAGACAGGGTCTGCCTCCTATCCATCTAACCAATATGGCAGCCCAGAACATATTTCTTTAATAACTAATGTTCATTTTAAAATTATTTTGCATTCATAAATTATCATCCAGTTTGAATTTAAACTAGATGGCTGTATTGTGCGGAATGCCCACAATACAGTACTCGGCTCGAAGTGCTTGGCTGTCTGTGCGACTGTGTAAGTGGGCGTGTCCAAAGATAACAAGTGGTCAAAGTAATTTGACATAAGGCGCATCATTGCCGTAGACAAATGGTTCAATGTTATTCGACAGGTGACGGCAAGGTGTCCTTCCATAAGGGCACATTGGCGCCACCTGGCGAATACGATTGAACT
>Ga0209259_1000166_pt1 | contig 17524 bp, 9 predicted proteins | sample WorMetGr2BELIZE1_FD_187417 | JGI IMG/M metagenome (GOLD analysis project Ga0209259, IMG submission 187417) | Marine gutless worms symbiont microbial communities from Max Planck institute for Marine Microbiology, Germany - Inanidrilus... ...
ACGGCTCATATTGAGCGTTGGAATAATACCTTACGGCAACAGTTGGCATGCTTCGAAAACTCTTCATACACCGATATAATACCGAATTATTGCCGATTGTTGGCTAGATATCACTTCAAAAATCACCACTACCACGAACTGAACATCGGTGCTGTAACAGGACCCGCGACGAGGCAGGTGGCCCAGCCTCTCTTTCTTCCTGGTATCGACACACAACACCGGTACGCCGCGGGCACGGGCTTGGCGGCGCAAGGTAGCGATCAACCGGAACTGCCGGTCGCGTTCATGTAGATCGACGTCACCGGTACTCAACGCCTAAGGTCGGTCCAGCGCACCGCTTCATCGGTCGGGCTGCCGGCACTGTGGGCTTCGAGCACCTCGTCTACCACTTCCCCCAGCCCCGGTTGGCGTTGGGTGACTTGGCGACGACCACCGCCAGGACGGCGGATGCGCTTGGCACCGCCACGGGGACGCTGTGGGGGGGTGATCCTCGTTGCCCATGGCCTCCAGCTCGCCGATTCCCGTATAGATCGTTCGCCGGCTCATCCCCAACACTCGCGCTACATACGCGAAACCGCCAAAGCCGATCTTCAGCGCCTCGACCGCGGCGTGGCGGCGTCCGTGCTCTTCCGGCAGCGAACGCAAGTAGACATGAAGTCTTCGTGCGATTGATCGTAGCCTTGAAACCCGTTCATCAGGTTACCGGTATCTTGTACTTCAGGTAGGCTCATTCTCCTATGAGAACATCGTGTGTTCAACTCGCTACCGACATTTTTAACGAATTCACTAATACTAAACATGTCTAACTTGTTAGTGAATTGTTCCTCATCATTCATCACTCAAAGTGAACCAAGCACTCCTACTAGGTGGATGTATGACCAAGGCGGTGGTCCTCCTTAGTGGTGGGCTGGACTCTACAACGACCCTGGCCATTGCCAAAGCAGAGGGATTCGAGTGCTACGCCCTGTCCTTCCGGTACGGCCAGCGGCACCAGGAAGTGGAGCTCGAGTCCGCGACGCGGGTGGCGCAGACCTTAGATGTGGCCGAGCACCTTATTCTGGACATCGACCTGTGCCGTTTCGGTGGATCGGCCCTCACCGGTGACCTGGCGGTGCCGAAGGATCGGGGTCCGTATCGGACAGAGGCAGGTATCCCGGTCACCTATGTCCCGGCGCGCAATACCGTCTTCCTGTCCTTTGCCCTGGCCTGGGCGGAGGTGCTGGAGGCGAGCGGCATCTTCATCGGTGTCAATGCCCTCGACTACTCCGGCTATCCCGATTGTCGGCCCGAGTACATCGCGGCCTACCAACGCATGGCCAACCTGGCCACCAAGATAGATACCGAGGGAGGCCGGACAATCAAGATCCACGCCCCCTTGATCCGGCTTACCAAGGCCCGGATCATCCGTAAGGGTATGGAGCTGGGCCTGGACTACGCCCTTACCAGCAGCTGCTATGATCCGGGTACGGATGGTCACCCCTGTCGCCGGTGCGATGCCTGTCGGCTGCGCGCTAAGGGTTTTCACGAGGCCGGGGTCGCCGACCCCTTGCTCGCCGGATACGGCAGTCCCGCACCATGACCGCGCGTCTCCTGCACCTGGCAGACGCCCCGTTCGAGGCGGCGAGACGGGTGTCTATCCTCCCCGCAAGACACAGATCACGACGCCTGCATGGACACAGCTTCCTTGCCCGCGTGCGGGCCGAGCTGCCGACCGACTGGGCGTCGTTTCCGGGGGGCGAGACAGGTACGTTGAGAGACCACCTGGCACGCTGTGTCGCGGATCTCGATTACTGCGATCTCAACGAGCACCTGCCGGTTCCCACCGACGAGAACCTCGCTCGCTGGGTGCGCGCGCGTCTTCGGATACCGGGCATCGAGGCGGTAGGCATCCAGAGTACCCGCGACCAGGGGGTGGACCTCGACGGTTCGGACCATGCCCATCTCTGGCACCGCTTCCGTTTCGAGGCCGCCCACCAGCTGCCCAATGTACCGGCGGGCCACAAGTGCGGGTGTATGCACGGACATGGATTCGAAGTCATCCTGCATGCGGATCAGGACCCGGGAAGCGATGACATGGGCATCGACTTCGACCAGCTCGGCGATACCTGGGCGCCCTTGCACCGAACACTCCACGCCGCCTGCCTCAACGATCTGCCGGGGCTCGCAAATCCCACCAGCGAGCTCTTCTCGGCCTGGTTATGGGAACGCCTGAAGCCGACCCTGCCGGCCTTGTCCTGGATCAGCGTCTATGAGACCGCTCGCGCCGGCTGCCACTACGACGGCCAGCGCTTCCGCATCTGGACCGAGCAGCGATTCGAGAGCGCCCTGCGCCTGGTCCGGGCGCCCGATGGCGTTTCCGGGCACCGCCTGCATGGTCACAGCTACCTGGTGCGGCTGCACCTGAGCGCGCCCTTGGACCGGGTCATGGGTTGGGTCATGGACTATGGGGATGTCAAAGAACGCTTCCGGCCCGTTTATAAGCAACTCGACCATCGACTGCTCAACGAGCTGCCGCGTATCGAGGATGTCGATCCGGCGAGCCTGGTCCGGTGGTTACGCGAAGAGGTAGAACCCGATCTCCCCCAGCTCGACCGTATCGACCTGCAGGAAACCCCCGGCTGCGGAGTCCTGCTGTGCTGGGGCGAGCAGGGTCCGGCGCTGCCTACATGAGCTACGCCGTCAAGGAGATCTTCTATACGCTCCAGGGTGAGGGTGCGAACACGGGTCGCGCAGCTGTATTGTGTCGCTTTGCCGGCTGCAACCTATGGACGGGGCGGGAACAGGACAGATCCACGGCCCGTTGCCGGTTCTGCGACACGGATTTTCGGGGCACCGACGACACGCACGGCGGCAGCTACCGGAATGCTGCGAAGCTGGCGGACCGGATTGCCGCGACCTGGCCGTCGCTCCTCACCGGGGAAACCAGCGCCCCCTTCGTCGTCTGCACCGGCGGCGAGCCTCTCTTGCAGCTCGACCAAGACCTGATCACGGCACTCCATGTCCGTGGCTTTGAGGTTGCTGTGGAGACCAACGGGACCCGGCCGGTCCCTCCGGGTCTCGACTGGGTCTGCGTCAGTCCGAAGACCAATGAAGAGCTGGCAGTACGCTCAGGCAACGAGCTGAAGCTGGTCTACCCGCAAGCGAAGGCACCGCCGGAGCGCTTCGAGCAGCTGGCCTTCGATTACTTCTTCCTACAGCCGATGGCCGGGCCGAACCTGGAGGCAAACACGCGGGACGCATTGACCTTCTGCCTGGATCACCCCCGCTGGCGGCTGAGCCTTCAGATCCACAAACTGCTCGGTATTTCCTAAGGGCTGTTGACATTTATCTGAGCGAGGACGGTTGCGAGGAATTTTTTCGTGCTGACAAGGCGCGGCGAGGAAGAATAGCCGGCCTATTTTGACGAGCCGTAACGCCGTCAGCGCGGGAAAGGGCCGCAATCGGACCGTGAGCGATGAATGTCAACAGCCCCTAGTACCTCGTTTCATCAAAATTTGCTGTTAAAACCATCCCTGTCATCCCGAGCGTAGCGAGGGATCTTCGGCTTGGCAAAAGTCCTCAGCGCCCAGGATTTCTCGCTACGCTCGAAATGACAATCAGAAAGATCGGATGAAATGGTCTACTAGGGGGCGTTCTCGATTAAGCCAAATTCACGTAGCGCAGGCGTCCCGTCTGCCGGAAGCCGGCGACTGGAAGCTGGTAGTTGTAGCTAACGACACACTTTGTCTTCCTACTCAACTTAAAATTGAAGCAATAGTCGCTCACTGATAGTATTAAAAACCTGTGTTGTTTGCAGTGGCAACGGCTGCCGGCGGTAAGGCGTTCACCCAAAGATCCGCCGCATTTCCATAAAGCTCAGGTACCATCCCGGACATCCCGCGGCCCTACCCCCGCATCGGTGGTAGGTGGTCTGCGCCTTTCAGAGCTGTTGCGAGCGGGCGCGGATTGTACATCGAGATGGCTCGAGCGCACGCCATCGCCTGCTGCAAACCCCAGGTTTCACGGTCCCCCGAAGTCGCGAGGAGCGACTTACGCGGTCGCCCAACTGTGGCGGCCGCGACGGAAGAGATCTTAAGGTGCGTGCCCCAGCACGATCTGGGGCCGGTTTGGGTCTGTCGGGCCCGCACGGTCCGAGGTAGCGGACACAGACAGGCGCTACCGGCGCCGCGGTAGTCTGTCGCCCGGACCCGCACCCTATCGCGGAATTCAAAAATACATGAAGAGAATGCTGATCAACGCGACTCAGCCGGAGGAGTTGCGGGTAGCGATCGTCGATGGCCAAAAGCTCTTTAATCTCGACATCGAAGCGCCGGGCCGGGAACAAAAAAAGGCCAATATCTATAAAGGGATTATCATCCGCATCGAGCCCAGCCTGGAGGCCGCTTTCGTCAATTACGGCAGCGAGCGCCACGGCTTCCTGCCGTTGAAAGAGACCGCCCGCGGCTACTTCGACCCGAAGGCCCTCACCCCCGGCACTCGCGTCAGCATCAAGGATGCGTTGCGCAACGGCCAGGAGCTCATGGTCCAGGTGGACAAGGAGGAACGCGGTAACAAGGGCGCGGCACTGACCACCTTCATCTCCCTCGCCGGCCGCTACCTGGTACTGATGCCCAACAACCCGCGCGCCGGCGGTGTGTCCCGCCGCATCGAGGGTCAGGATCGCACGGAGCTGCGCGAGGCCATGGGCCAGCTCGAGATCCCGGAAGACATGGGACTGATCGTGCGTACTGCCGGTGTCGGCAAAAATGTCGAAGAGCTGCAGTGGGACCTGGATTACCTCGTCCAGCTCTGGAACGCCATCGAGCAATCGGCAACGGAACGTGGGGCGCCCTTCCTGATTTACCAGGAGAGCGACGTCATCATCCGTTCCATCCGCGATCACCTGCGTACCGACATCGGCGAGATCGTGGTCGATGACCGCCGGGTGTACGAAAAGGCGGAGCAGTTCATCCGCCAGGTGATGCCCTCCAACCTCAAGAAGCTGCGTCTCTACGATGACGAGGTGCCGCTGTTCACCCGTTATCAGATCGAGAGCCAGATCGAATCCGCATTCCAGCGCGAGCTTCAGCTCCCTTCCGGCGGTTCCATCGTCATCGACCACTCCGAGGCCCTGACCTCCATCGACATCAACTCCGCGCGGGCCACCAAGGGCGCGGGCATCGAGGAAACAGCCCTGAACACCAATCTGGAGGCGGCGGACGAGATCGCCCGCCAGCTGCGGCTGCGCGACCTCGGGGGCCTGTTCGTCATCGACTTCATCGACATGGCCCCCGCGCGCAACCAACGCGAGGTAGAGACCCGACTGCGCGAGGCCCTCAAACAGGACCGTGCCAGAGTTCAGCTCGGCCGTATCTCCCGCTTCGGCCTGCTGGAGATGTCACGCCAGCGCCAGCGCCCGTCCCTCGGCGAATCGAGCCAGCTCGTATGCCCGCGCTGTCGCGGTCAGGGCACCATTCGTGGAGTGGAGTCACTGGCCTTATCGATCCTGCGCATCGTTGAAGAAGAGACGATGAAGGAGAACACGGAACGCATCCTGGCCCAGCTGCCGGTCGATGTGGCCACCTTTCTCCTCAACGAGAAGCGCCGCACCATCCTCGAGATCGAGCAGCGACAGGACGTTGACGTCATCCTGCTGCCCAACCAGCTCATGGACACGCCCGATTACCGGATCGAGCGCATCCGTACCCAGGATTTGGGAAAGATGGCGAAGGAGCAGGCAAGCTATGAGATGGCAACCGCCGTAGAGGCCGAATCCCCGGGCCTTGCACGCCGGACCGAGGCCGGTCAGATGGAGGAACCCGCGGTCAAGCAGCTCACTCCCACTGCGCCCGTCCCGACGCAAAACCGGGAGGAGATACCAGGGGATACAAGGTCGGCCCATGGCCTCCTGAAGCGAATCTGGACCAACTTGGTCGCCTCTGGGCGCACCAGCGAAGAGGGAACATCCACACCGGAACCTAAGGTATCACCTCAACCGCAGCCCGCGGGGGCACCCCGACGCGGTGGACAGTCGCAGCGACGCAGGGAATCCGCGCCCAAACCCGAACGCCCCGATGCCCGACCTGAACGCAGCCCGGACCAGGCATTGAAGGTATCTACCTCCAGCCAGGCCACGGGAGGCGAAGACGGGCGCAAGTCAGGCGGCCAGGGTGCGGTGGACGCTTCGGACCAGCCCAAGAGCGGGGAGCGCAGAGCCCGCCGCGGCAGCCGTGGACGCGGCCGTAGGGGTGGTGAGGGGCGCCGGGACGACAACCAGCGTCAGGGAGACCGGGGCGGGCAAGCCGACGCAACCGGCGAGAGACCACCCGAGACAGCGAATGGTAACGGGTGTGGTGCATCCGACAAATACCGGCAACCGACCCGCAAGCAGGGACCCGCACCGACGCCTGCCGCCGCTGCCACCGACCCGGAGTCTGAAGGCGACTGGTTGCTGGAAACCCAAGCGTCTGCGGACCCGATCATGGACGCTGACGCCCAATCGACCCGAGAAGAACCCAAGCCGACAGAGCAGGCTGTACCGGCTCGACCCGAACCGACACCCAGCGCGAAACCGGACCCGGCTCCCGTCCCCGGTGCCCGGATCCCTCTCCCCCAAGCCGAAAAAGCCTCTCAGTCCCTCCCGGACGGGTGAAGGGCCGCACCGGCGGAATCCATGGAGGAACCACCCGCCGGCGTGCCGGAAGCGGGCAACGACGAGCCTGCCCAGGAAGGAGAACCGAACCAGGATGGCCCTAAACCACGCCGCCGGCGCGGCGGTGGGGGACGCAGCAGGAAGAAGATAGTGGCCCGTGACGGCAGCGGCGAGGAGATCCCATCCGCTCTCCCCGTCGACTCCGATCCGAGCGCATCCGCATCCGGCAAGCAGTCGGATACCGTGACGCTGCAAGAGGCGGCAGAGCCGAGACCTACGTCCGACACGGCGGCGGATCCGATCCGACCCACGCCCGGTACCGGTCTCACATCGCGACCTGCTCCAGCTACCGGCACTAGACAAGGGCAATTAAATCCCACGGGTGATGTCCCTGTCGGTACCGTGACGGAGGGACCCACATCAGCTTCAACCGAGGATTGAGGCAAGTAAGATGGAGTGGTTCCCAGGGACCTATCCAGGTGTTGAGGGGTCAAAAAAGGGAGATGCTCATTAGATATCCGACCAAATACCAATACTGCAGGTGACCTTCGATGAGGCCCCACTGCGAGAAGCGGGTTATACGGACACGGCCGTGCTTAGATATCCGTGCTTAGATATAAAAAGACTGTGTCAGATTTCTCAGAGGAATTGTTCCGTCGTTCCACTCGGCTTGGTGATGCATCCAAAGCACTCAACTTTCCCAGAGAAATTACCCGGCATCATGTTCAATCCTCCGCAATGGAGTTGGGTGCTCTCGTCACTGCTAGGCCAAAACCTAAATAGTTTATACTAGCCTATGTTCTTGAGTACGTCTGTCTCGCCATCGCAGGTATAGGCGGCGGCCACTTAGAGGCTGTCTAAAAACTAACTTATTGATTTTTAATGATAAAAAAATCAGATTTTCTGGTGGAATAATAACTGTGAGCACTTCTATTTCGGATTCCAATATGACTCCTGAAAAGACTCAATCTCCTATCCGGCAGCCGCCTTTCGTCGGCAGGTCGCTGCCGGCCTGAACCAGAAAACCACCCCATTATGGTGCGGTGCGTTCACCTCATCTTACGGCTACGCCGGAAATGCAGGATGCGGTGAGCGTCAGGCTTGTCCCGACGCAGGAGGGAGCTTGACCGAACCGCATCATCGACCAGATACCAGTCGCCAGCTGCTGGAAGCTTGGATCCTTAAGAAGGAGCAGCCTCGTCGGTCTGAGGCGAAGCCTCGCTAGTGACTGGTAGCTGGCGACTGGTAGCTGACAACACGTACTCACCCTACGGAGTGAGAAACCGTCATTGGCACGATGCCTGTTTGTTTGGTAGCTTTAGAGGTTTGGCGCGCCAGAGCGCCGAATCTGTCTATGGGCCCCGTAACACCCGCTTCGTCGATAAGAACACCTAGTACCAGCGAGATCAGCGATGAGCCTTCGTGCCCTACCCTCAGCGCAGGGTCTCTACGACCCTGCCCGCGAGCATGATGCCTGTGGCGTCGGCTTTGTCTGCAACATCAAGAACTATAAAAGCCACGCGATCATCCGGCAGGGCCTGGAGATTCTGCAACGCCTGACCCATCGTGGTGCCGTGGGCGCCGATCCCAGGGCGGGCGACGGGGCCGGTATCCTGATCCAGATCCCGGATGCTTTCTTCCGCGCCGTCGTGGATTTCGAGCTGCCGCCCGCCGGCCAGTACGGCGTCGGCCATGTCTTTCTGCCCCAGGACGCGGAGGCGCGGCAGGAGATGGAGACACTGGTCGAGCGTCACCTGAGCGAGGGTGGACACCGGCTCTTGGCCTGGCGGGATGTCCCGGTGGACAACCGCGACCTGGGCGAGAGTGTGCTTCCGACCGAGCCCTGTATCCGCCAGGTGTTCATCGGCCGCCCTGTGGACTGCCCGGATCAGGACGGCTTCGAGCGCCGGCTGTTTAGCACCCGCAAGGGCATGAGCAATGAGATCCGCCGGGCCGGTATCAACAAGACCGCCTATTACGTCACCTCCATGTCGTCGCGCACCATTACCTACAAGGGGATGTTGCTCGCCGACCAGGTAGGCCGCTTTTACCTGGATCTTAAGGACGAGCGCTTCGCGTCCGCCCTAGCCCTGGTGCACCAGCGTTTTTCGACCAATACCTTCCCCACCTGGGACCTGGCCCAGCCCTTCCGCATGATCTGCCACAACGGGGAGATCAACACCCTGCGCGGCAATGTCAACTGGATGGCGGCGCGCCGGCATACCATGAAATCCGAGGTCCTCGGCGCCAACCTGGACCGGATTTGGCCCCTGATCGCCGAGGGCCAGTCCGACTCGGCCTGTTTCGACAATGCCCTGGAACTCTTGGTGATGGGCGGCTACTCCCTGGCCCATGCCATGATGCTCTTGATCCCCGAGGCCTGGACCGGCAACAGTCTGATGGATGAGCGGCGTCGCGCTTTTTATGAGTATCACGCCGCGTTGATGGAGCCCTGGGACGGCCCTGCGGCGGTGGCCTTCACGGACGGCCACCAAATCGGCGCTACCCTGGACCGCAACGGCCTGCGCCCGGCCCGCTATCTGGTCACCAACGACGATATGGTCATCATGGGCTCCGAGATGGGGGTACTCGACATCCCGGAAGAGATGATCATCAAGAAGTGGCGTCTGCAGCCGGGCAAGATGTTTCTGATCGACCTAGAGCAGGGCCGCATCATCGACGATGCGGAGGTCAAGGCACAGTTGGCCGACTCTCAGCCCTACCGGCAATGGCTGCACAAGACCCAGATCTCCGTGGATACCCTGCCGACGGACGTGGCCCCCATGGCCCCGGACCGGGAGACCCTGCTGCACGCCCAGCAGGCCTTCGGCTATAGCCAGGAAGATATCAAGTTCCTGCTCACCCCCATGGTCCTGACGGGCCAGGAAGCGGTGGGTTCCATGGGAGCGGATAACCCGCCCTCTGTGCTTTCGAGCCGCTCCAAGCACCTCTCGACCTATTTCAAGCAGAACTTCGCCCAAGTGACCAATCCGGCCATCGACCCGATCCGCGAAGAGCTGGTGATGTCCCTGGTGTCCCTGATCGGCCCGCGACCCAACCTGTTGGGGCTCACGCAAGCCGGCAAACACATGCGCCTGGAAGTCAAGCAGCCGGTCCTGACCAACGAGGACCTGGAACGGGTCCGTCATATCGAGGACAACACCGGCGGCGCCTTCCGCACCCGGACCCTAGACATCACCTACACGGCCGATCAGGGTGCCGCCGGCATGGAGCCAGCCCTGAAGCAGTTGTGCAAGGACGCGGAGGAGGCGGTGCTCGAGGGCTTCAATATCCTGATCCTCTCCGACCGCCACATGAACCAGGACTACATTGCCATCCCGGTCCTGCTGGCCACGTCCGCCGTGCATCATCATCTGATCCGACGGGGTCTGCGCACCAGCTCGGGGCTGGTGGTGGAGACCGGCGCGGCCTTGGAGGTCCACCACTTCGCGACCCTGGCCGGCTACGGGGCTGAGGCCATCAATCCCTATTTAGCCTTCGATACCATCGCCGAGCTGCTGCCGCGGCTTCCCGAGCGGCTCGACTTCGAGGAGGCCCAGAAACGCTACATCAAGGCCGTGGGCAAGGGCCTGCTCAAGGTGATGTCCAAGATGGGGATCTCCACCTATCAGTCCTATTGCGGGGCCCAGATCTTCGATGCGGTGGGTCTTGCCACCCCCCTCGTGGATGCCTACTTCGCCGGCACCCATACCCGGGTGGAAGGGGTCGACCTCGAACAAATCGCCCGGGAGGCGGTGCGCTGGCATCAGGCCGGCTACGGCGACGCCCACATCTATCGCAGGCACCTAGACGTGGGCGGGGACTATGCCTTCCGCCTGCGCGGCGAGGACCACGTTTGGACGCCGAATACCATCGCCAAGCTCCAGCACGCGACCCGTTCCAAGAATGCCGAGACCTACGAGGAATACGCCCGGCTGGTCAATGAGCAGAACGAGAAGCTGATGACCTTCCGCGGACTCATGGAGTTCAAGTGGGCGGACCGGCCGCTACCTTTAGAAAAGGTCGAGCCCGCGACCGAGATCGTCAAGCGCTTCGCCACCGGGGCCATGTCCTTCGGGTCCATCTCCTACGAGGCCCACTCGACCCTAGCGCGGGCCATGAACCGGCTCGGCGGCAAGTCCAACACCGGAGAAGGGGGAGAGGAGCCGGAGCGTTTCAATCCGCTCCCGGACGGGTCCCGCAACCCGGAGCGTTCGGCGATCAAGCAGGTAGCCTCCGGCCGTTTCGGGGTGACCATCGAGTACCTAGCCAATTCCGATGACATCCAGATCAAGATCGCCCAAGGCGCCAAGCCGGGGGAGGGCGGTCAGCTCCCCGGCCACAAGGTCAACCGGCAGATCGCCCGGGTGCGTCACTCTACCCCCGGCGTGGGCCTGATCTCGCCGCCGCCGCACCACGACATTTACTCGATAGAAGATTTGGCCCAGCTCATCCACGACCTCAAAAACGCCAACCCCAAGGCCCGTATCTCCGTCAAGCTGGTGTCCGAGATCGGCGTGGGCACGGTGGCGGCTGGGGTTTCCAAAGCCCACGCCGACCATGTGACCATCTCGGGCTACGACGGCGGCACGGGGGCATCGCCCCTGACCTCCATCAAGCACGCCGGCTCACCCTGGGAGATCGGCCTGGCCGAGACCCACCAGACCCTGGTGCTGAACCGCCTGCGCGGGCGCATCGCGGTCCAGGTCGACGGGGGCATGAGAACTGGCCACGACGTGGCCGTCGCCCTGCTGCTCGGTGCCGACGAGATCGGCTTTTCCACTGCCCCCCTGATCGTCTCGGGCTGCATCATGATGCGCAAGTGCCACCTCAACACCTGCCCGGTGGGGTTGGCGACCCAGGACCCTGAACTGAGAAAAAAATTCACTGGCAAGCCGGAACACGTAGTCAACTATTTCTTCTTCGTGGCCGAGGAAGTGCGCCGGATCATGGCCAGGTTGGGCTTTGCCAAGGTCGATGACGTGATCGGGCAGACCGATCGCCTGTCGATGCGCCGTGCCATCGACCATTGGAAGGCCAGGGGTCTGGATTTCACTAGGCTCCTGACCAAGCCCCAGGTCCCGGCGAGCGTTGCCCTCTACAATTGCGAGCCGCAGGACCATAGCTTAGACAAGGCCCTGGACCATGAGCTGATTCGCCGGGCCGAGCCGGCATTGGAACGCGGCGAGCCGGTGCGCATCGAGCTCCCGGTCAAGAACTACCACCGCACCGTCGGGACCATGCTCTCGGGAGAGGTGGCTAAACGCTACGGCCTGGCCGGGCTACCGGACGATACCATCTACATCAAGGCCAAGGGCGTCGGCGGTCAATCCTGGGGCGCCTGGGTGGCCAAGGGTATCACCATTGAGCTGGAAGGCGAGGCCAACGACTACGTGGGCAAAGGGCTTTCCGGCGGCCGTCTGGTCGTTTACCCGCCCCGGGAGTCGGGCATGGCAGACCGGGCCGAAGACAACATCATCGTCGGCAATACAGTGCTCTACGGCGCCATCGCCGGTGAATGTTACTTCCGTGGCGTGGCCGGCGAGCGCTTCTGCGTCCGCAACTCGGGAGCCAGCGCAGTCATCGAAGGCGTGGGCGACCATGGCTGCGAGTACATGACCGGGGGTGTCATGGTCTGCCTGGGACCCACCGGCCGCAACTTCGCCGCCGGCATGTCCGGCGGCATCGCCTATGTGCTCGACGAAGAGGAAGGTTTTTCCCGGCGCTGTAATATGGCCATGGTCGAGCTCGAGCCCATCGTAGCCGAGGACGATGCCCTGGAAACCTTCCACCAGGGCGGCGACCTAGAGACCATGGGCTGGGTGGACGTGAGCCACGATATGACACGCTTCGACGCCGTCCGCCTGCGCCAACTCATCGCCAAGCACCTGCACTACACCGACAGCCCGGTGGCCAAGCGTATCTTGGACAAGTGGGCGACCTATCTACCTAGATTCGTCAAGGTCATGCCCGTAGACTACCGCCGCGCCCTCACCGAGATGCAGGCCCGACACCGCCGGCCGCCGGGGCTTCCCGCGCGGCAGTCACCAGGCCCCCTTGAGTGATATGACCGCCAAAGACATCATCAGCCCCGGTGCGCTCAAGCGCCTGACCACCGACCTGGCACGCCATCTCTTAGTGCTCGACGCCGAGGCCGTTGAACTACTGGAGACCCAGAACCAACGGATCGAAGACCGCCGGGCTGATCTAGTCGCCCGCATGCGCGCGACCGACGGCCAAGAATTCCTGCTGCACATCGAAATCGCCAACGACAATAAGGCGAACATGCCGTTGCGGATGCTGCGGTACTACACCGACATCCGCTTTGCCGGTCACCGGGGACTTATCCGACAATTTCTGATCTACATCGGCGCTGATTGCCTGATCATGCCGGCGGGGCTCGACGAGCCGGGACTGCTCGACTACCACTATGGCCTGCTCGACATGCACCGCGTCGACTGTGCCGGTTTACTGGTCCAAGACAATCCCGATGCCTTGGTACTAGCCGTACTCTGCGACTTTGGGGACCGCAGGCCCCAGGAGGTTGTCACCTATATCGTGCGCCGCTTGCAAGAGTTGTTGGGTGCCGACGAGCGGGGATTCTGCGATTACATGAACATGCAGATCCTGTCGGAAAATCGGGATCTCCGGGCACAGGTCGAGGAAGCTGAACACATCTTGACCCAAGTCGATATCGAACGCTTGCCGTCTTTCGCCATTGGCTTCGAGCAAGGCGAGAAAAAAGGCAGGGAAGAAGGCAAGGCGCAGCTTGTGCATCGGCTGTTGGGCCGGCTTGGCGTCACGGAGGTTTCCGAGTTACTCGGTCTGGCTCCGGAGGATGTAGAACGCATCGCGGCAAAGAGAGGCGACGGTGATTCAGCGCGCAACCGACATTGACAGAGCTGACCGGCAAAGTTGGAGTCTTCAATCCTGCTCCCTCGAGCAGCTCCTCTGCCTATTGTTCACGTCAACATTCCGGCTGACGAAAGCCCCTCTCCCCTCGGGGAGAAGGGGTCAAAGGGCGAAGATCGGTGTCTTTTGCGATACCCTCGCCGGGAGAGGGGGATCAAAAACTGATCCTCGGTATTTGCTCTATCCGACTCGACCTTGTGCATGCACAAAAAATTCTCGCTAGGAGTTATCAAGCATGGGTAAACCCACCGGATTCATGGAATACGAGCGGTTGGACCGGGGCTACCAGCCCGTCTCCGATCGCGTCGTCCACTACCGAGAATTCCTCGTCTCCCTCTCCGACTCAGACCTGAGCACCCAGGGTGCCCGCTGCATGGACTGCGGCATCCCCTACTGCCATGAAGGCTGTCCGGTGGACAACCTCATCCCGGACTGGAACGACCTGGTCTACCGGGGCGATTGGCAGGCGGCGCTCGAAGTCCTGCACGCCACCAACAACTTCCCCGAGTTCACTGGGCGCATTTGCCCCGCCCCCTGCGAGGCCGCCTGCACCTTGAACCTGCACGACGCCCCCGTCACCATCAAGACCATCGAATGCGCCATCATCGACAAGGCCTGGGAGCAGGGCCGGGTCCAACCCCAAATCTCCCGCCACAAGACCCGTAAGCAAGTGGCCGTGGTCGGCTCCGGCCCCGCCGGGCTGGCGGCGGCACAACAGCTTGCCCGCGCCGGCCACTCCGCTACCATCTACGAGCGCCAGGACCGGATCGGCGGACTACTGCGCTACGGCATCCCGGACTTCAAGCTCGACAAGCGGCTCATCGACCGGCGCATGGCCCAAATGCGCGCCGAGGGTGTAGAGTTCCGCACCAACTGCCATGTGGGGATCGCCCCCCCGGCCCGCAAGCTGGTCGAGGACTATGACGCCGTTGTACTCGCCGGCGGCTCCGAGCAACCTAGGGACTTAGATGTACCGGGCCGTGACCTGAAGGGCGTGCACTTCGCCATGGACTTTCTGCGCTCCAACAGCAAGCGCGTCCAGGGCGTCCATGTGCCGGACGCCGAATTCATCAGCGCCGAAGGCAAGCAAGTCGTCGTCATCGGCGGCGGCGACACCGGCTCCGACTGCATCGGCACCGCCAACCGCCACGGCGCCAAGACCGTCACCCAGCTCGAAATCCTGCCCAAGCCCCCGGAACAGGAAAACAAGGGACTGACTTGGCCCGACTGGCCCAACAAACTGCGCACCTCCAGCTCCCAGGAAGAAGGCTGCGAACGCAAGTGGTCCGTGCTCACCAAGGAATTCATCGACGACGGCAAGGGCCAGGTTAAGGCCCTCAACTGCATCCAGGTGGACTGGACCAGGGACGACACTGGAAACTGGCGGGTGAGCGAGGTCCCAGGCACCGAATTCTCCCTAGAAGCCGATCTGGTCACCCTCGCCATGGGTTTCGTACATCCGGTCCGTGAAGGGATGATCCAAGAACTCGGCGTCGAGCGCGACGGACGCGGCAACGTCAAGACTCCCACCGAAGGCCCCGACGCCTACCACACCTCCCTCCCCGGCGTCTTCGCCGCCGGCGACATGCGCCGCGGCCAATCTCTGGTAGTATGGGCTATTCGCGAAGGTCGCCAGTGTGCCCGTACCGTGGACGAGTGGCTGATGGGTAGGTCGGATTTAGTGGGGTGAGCATCAAATACACAGAGTGGGGAGTTCGATTTGATGAGCACGAACGCTTAAAACTATTTTCTTCTGTCCAGTCTGTCGCGGAGTAATTGATTAGCGAGGCAGCTTCTCGCGCGGCCTAGTTCTGGGGAGAGGCGTTCCCCGAGGGTTGGAGGTTATCAGGATGCACCGAAAGCGGAATCGGAAGGAATCGGATCAGATGCCTGATTGTCAGAACGGAACAAGTCCATGAGCCCGCTGACCAGAGACTTTCCGCGTTTGCGTGCGGGTAGTGGTGATTTTTGAAGTGATATCTAGCCAACAATCGGCAATAATTCGGTAGGGTCTGGATAACTTTAGCATCTTGAGAGTATGCCAAGGTTATGTTATGCAAGGAAAAAACAGATATTTCAGGCGTTCACACCTTTGGGAAGCTAAATTCAGAGCACTTATACGCTATTTCGCGCACGATTTGCGGGCCTGAAAAATCGCCGAGCTGAGTGGTGTAAGCCGCCCGACGATTAATCAGCTATTCATGAAGTTACGAATCAGGATCGCCCAGGTTTGTAACGCTTCATCCCCTCTATCCGGTGAGGGTGAAGTCGATGAATCTTATGTTGGCGCACGCCGTGTTCGCGGAAAAAGCAGAGGGGCACGGAGCGGTGAAAGATCGTCTTCGGAATCCTGGAACGCCACGGGAAAGTGTCGGAAATCGTCCCTGATGCCTCCAGGAAGCAGCTACAGAGCGCGATCCGGGATCAGGCAGCCCTGGACAGCATCATCCACTCGGACGGCTGGAGAGGCTACAATGGGCTGGTGGATATGGGCTACAAAAAGCATTTCCGGGTGCATCATGGTGAGCATGAGTTTGCCCGCAGTAATCGCCATATCAATGGCATTGAGTCATTCTGGTCATATGCCAAACGGAGGCTTGCAAAGTTCAATGCTGTTCCCCGACAAACGTTCCTTTTACACTTCAAGGAATGTGAATTCAGATTTCATCACCGAGAGGAAGATCTCTCTGGTAGAATACTTGCTCTACTGAAAGAAAACCCACTCTAAAGTTATCTAGACCCTAAGAGTCTGTCTAAAAGCTAACTTATTGATTTTAATGATAAAAAATCAGATTTTCTGGTGGTATAATAACTGCGAGCACTTCTATTTCGGATTACAATATGACTCCTGAAAGGACTCAATCTCCTATCAGGTACCCAAGCGACCTCATTGATGAAGAGCGGGAAATTTCCAGCCTATTTTTGATGAGCTCGAACCCTATATCACTGGACGTCCATGAACGACCGATCTTCGCGAAATCCTGAATACGATTTTTTGTCTGAATAAAACCGGTTGTCCATGGCGCTACCTCCCAACAGACTTTCCCCCTTACCGACCGGTTAACTCTTACTACAACAAATGGACGGACAATCGAACGTTGGAAAAAGTCAATACCGCGCTACGTCAGAAGTTACGTGAAAAAAGTCGAAACCCAGACCAAACGGCAGCCATCATTGACAGTCAAAGCATCAAGGGAACCCCAGAATCCTGTCTGGAATCAGGGTTCGATAGAGGCAAGCTCATTAAAGGGAGAAAAAGAAATATCCTTTTCGATATAATGGGTTGTCTGATTATTGTTCGGGTGTTCGCAGCCAACGTATTTGATGGGAAAGCGGTTCGTCAGCCCATAACGGATCTGTTCTCATTCCTTCATGCCATCACAAAAATCTGGGCCGACAGTGGTTATTCCGGCCCGGAGCTTTCCGATTGGCTCTGGCATCCAATTCGGATGCCTGATCGAGGTCGTTTAGAAAACAAACAGGGTTTCCCGGCTTCCCGTGTTACCTCGTCGATGGGTGGTTGAAAGAACCTTTGCCTGGCCAGTTCGATCACGTCGATTAAGTGAAGTTACGAACGTAAGCCAACTTCGAGTGAAGCTCAGGTTTGTTTCGCGTCAAGCCGCTTGCTTCTCCAACAGATCTGTAATAACTAGACGCCCTATAAAATGACCGTTGGGTGCTTTTCTATTAACTTATGTCTTTTTAGATAGCCTCTAAACAAATCTCATGAATTTTAATACATTTGGAAAAAGACAACGTCTTACGTACGAAGCGTGTCAACTGTTGCCGTAAGGTATTATTCCAATGCTCAATATGAGCCGTTTCCCCGTTTCTTTACCCACAGGGCGATAACGTCCGTTCAATCCCACGCATACTGGATCTTTCTTGATAAACGTTTATAATGAGTTCTTTCTTTTCTTCCGTCGCGCGTTCTGTGCGCTCAAGTACGCCATAGGCACCATAGGATTTACAGGATATTGC
>Ga0209259_1000167_pt1 | contig 17524 bp, 17 predicted proteins | sample WorMetGr2BELIZE1_FD_187417 | JGI IMG/M metagenome (GOLD analysis project Ga0209259, IMG submission 187417) | Marine gutless worms symbiont microbial communities from Max Planck institute for Marine Microbiology, Germany - Inanidrilus... ...
GTTCGTTTTATCAATGAACGCAATCGTTCAGACCAAGCGTATTCTTCCGGAAGAGAGGGCTAAAATCTGGAATCAGGTAACGAGAAAAACGGTGGCAATCGGAATGATTACCGATGAATCCATCTACTCTATCACTTCAAAAATCACCACTACCCACTTGGGCGATCTGCTCACTTATGGACGCAACATCGCCGGCCACGAGACCACGTGGCGCTGCCGCGTTCCCTCCCCGAAGGCCAACCGCCACTTCGCATTGCTCAGCTCCAGCGCCATGTACAGAACCGCTTCGTTAACGTACGCTTGGTCTTGAAGGTCCGCAGTCATCTTTGCGGTTCTCCTCTTCGCCCTTCGTGCCTTTGCGGTTCATTCCCTTAACGATTGCTGTGCATTCGTGTGGATTCGTGGTTCATCTGTTCGACGCGGTTCGCGTCGTCCCTGACGCTCACCAGCATCCTACAATTCTTTGTGCCTTTGCGGTTTTATTGGCACGCCTCGCATTCAGGGTTCAGGACAGAGCAGGCATTGATTTCACCCGATCCATTCCCTTTATCGGAAGGGTAATCACCACCCACGGCATTGAACTGACTGGCTTTGGCAGCGTCTTCCATGGTGGATTTCTCCAAATGGGTCGCGCCCAGGGACCGCAGGTAGTAGGTCGTCTTGAGTCCCCGCACCCAGGCCAGCTTGTAGAGGTTGTCCAGTTTCTTGCCGTTCGGTTCGCGCATGTAGAGGTTGAGGCTCTGGGCTTGGTCGAGCCATTTCTGGCGCCGACTGGCGGCCTCTACCAGCCAGCGAGGGTCGATCTCGAAGGCGGTGGCGTAGAGTTCCTTGAGTTCCTGCGGGATGCGGTCGATGGCCTGGACGGAGCCGTCGTAATATTTGAGGTCATTGACCATGACCGGGTCCCACAGGTCCCGTTCCTTCAGATCTCTGACCAGATAGGGGTTTACTACGGTGAACTCCCTGGAGAGATTGGATTTGACGAACAGGTTCTGATAGGTGGGCTCGATGGACTGGCTGACTCCGACGATGTTGGAGATAGTCGCTGTGGGTGCGATGGCCATGCAGTTGGAGTTGCGCATCCCGACGGTGCGTACCCGCTCGCGTAGCTCGTCCCAGTCCAGGGTGCTGTCGCGGTCCAGCTGCAGGTAGCCGCCACGGCCTTCTTCCAGGTGGGCGATGGAATCGATGGGCAGGATGCCCCGACTCCACAGGGAGCCCTCGAAGCTGGGGTAGCGTCCGAGTTCTTTGGCCAGGTCCGTGGAGGCGCGGATGGCGTAATAGGAGATGGCCTCCATGGAGCGATCGGCGAAACGCACGGCCTCCTCGCTGGCATAGGAGATGCGCAGCTTGTGGAGGGCGTCCTGGAAGCCCATGATGCCGAGCCCCACCGGGCGGTGGCGCATGTTGGCGTTCCGGGCTTGGGACACGCTGTAGTAGTTGTAGTCGATCACATTGTCGAGCATGCGCATGGCGGTGTTGATGGTCTTGGCCAAGCGGTCCGTGTCCAGCCCCCGCTCGTTTACATGGGCGGCCAGGTTCACCGAGCCCAGGTTGCACACGGCGATTTCCTGGTCGTTGGTGTGCAGAGTGATTTCGGTGCACAGGTTGGAGGTGTGCACCGTGCCCAGATGCCGGTTGGTGTAACGCAGGTTGCAAGGGTCTTTGAAGGCGAGCCATGGGTGGCCGGTCTCGAATAACATGCCGAGCATTTTTCGCTACAGATCCAAGGCCTTGAGGGTCTTGGTGACCCGTAGCTCGCCGCGGGTGGCCTTCTGTTCATAGGCGCAATAGGCATCCTCGAAGGCCCGCCCGGTGAGGTCATGCAGATCCGGAGTCTCGTCCGGAGAAAAGAGGGTCCAAGGGCCGTCCTCGGCGACCCGTTTCATGAACAGGTCCGGTATCCAGTTGGCGGTGTTCATGTCGTGGGTACGGCGGCGGTCGTCGCCGGTGTTCTTTCTCAGCTCCAGGAATTCCTCCACGTCGATATGCCAGGTCTCCAGATAGGCGAAGACGGCCCCCTTCCGCTTGCCGCCGTTGTGGACCAGGGCGGCGGCGGTCATGTAGGTCTCGTCGCCCTCTACTTTGAGGTCGTGGACTTTGGGTACGGGTCGGATGGGGGTGACGGACTTGATTCTGGTAAAAATCCTGTTGCCGAGGCGGAACCAGTTGTGTTTGGTGAGTGGCGGCATGCCTACCAGGTCGGCGATTTGATGTACTGCCGGGATGCGCAGATCGAAGGAGCGAGTAGTGCCGGTGAAGGCTACTACGGAACCATCGCTACGGGTGCCCAGATGGGCCTGGTCACGCTCCCGGTATTGGCCGGCGCAGTGGACGCCGAGACGCAGGAGCTGATAGCGCAGGCCCTCGGCCAATGGAGCGGATGTGGTGAAAAAATAGATTTCCTTGCCGCGGGAGATCCCGCCGTCGGTCTCCAATAGCCCTTGGACCAGGGCCAGGGTCTGGTCGTGGGGAAGGTGGCTGAAGCGGCGGACGATACGCTTATTGCCGCGGGCGTCGTAGAGGTCCTCGTAGGTGAAGGGTAGGTGGGATTGATCCAAACCTACCCAGCGTCCCGTAGTGGCACAGCGGGCCAGGCCCCGACCGACGCTCCACTTGATCTGCAGGCAGGCGTCGTCGTGCCCGTTCTCCCAATAACGGATATCACGGGCATCCAGGTAGTCGCGCACGAATTGGAGATGTCCGTTGTCCCTGCCGGGATTGCCGGAGACGCCGAATTCCGAGCTGCGGGTCAGGTAGCCATCTCCCAGCAGGATGCCGTAGAAACGGGCATCGTCCTGGTTCAAGCCGGGAACGGGGACGATTTCACTCGGAATCACCTGGGCCACATAGTCGCCGGGTTCGAGCTGGCTAGCCTCGACCCAATCGGGAGTAAAGCGTCCGCTCTCGATCTGCTTCAGGGTGCGTTCGATAGACTGCTCCCTGGGCATCCCTTGGATGGCCCACAAGGGGTGGCCGGCGGTGATCCACAGGTCCTGGATCGCATGCTTGACCGCAATCCGCACCATGGGGGCGTCTTGCTGCTCGTAGACAAGATGCTCCGTGACCTGCCGATAACGGCCCCGCTGGCCGAGCACCAAGTCGCCGACCTTGACTTTGTCAATGGCTCGGGGTCCATCGGTGGTAAAGACAGTGGTGTCCGGCGCAAAGCATTGGTTTACCGCTACCGCCGTATCGTTGGCGACCTTGAGGAAGGGCACCACGCCCTGACTCTTGCCGTTGGTGCCTTTGATGTGGGCGCCTATGCCCCGCACCCGGGTCCAGTCGTTGCCGAGTCCGCCCGCGAACTTGGATAACAAGGCGTTGTCCTTGATGGCACTTATAGATGCCGTCCAGGTCGTCCGGGACGGTGGTCAGATAGCAGGAGCTCAGCTGGGGACGCGGGGTATCGGAATTGAACAGGGTCGGGGTGGAGCTCATGAAGTCGAAGGAGGACAGGAGTCGGTAGAATTCGATGGCCCGTTCCTCGCGGTCAAGCTCGTTCATGGCGAGCCCCATGGCAACCCGCATGAAGAAGGCTTGGGGAAGCTCGAAATGCACCCCGTGCGTGCTGTGGATGAAATAGCGGTCGTAGAGGGTCTGCAGCCCGAGGTAGGTAAAGGCGAGGTCGCGCTCGGGCTCCAAGGCGGTGCCCAGGCACTCCAGATCGTACTGGGCCAGACGGCGGTCCAGCAGCTCCAGGTCCGTTGCCCGTTTGATATAAGCGGTGAAATAGTCGCCGTAGCGCTCCGCCAGATCCGCCTGGGTCTCGACCCCCATGGCCATCCCCAGGAACTCCAGGGCTTCCCGGCGCAGGATGTCCAGCAGCAGACGAGCGGCGACCAGGCCATATGCCGGGTCTTGCTCGATCAGAGCACGGGCGCTCATGACCAGAGCCTGGCTCACGTCCGCCTCCTTGACCCCATCGAACAGGTTGCGGTAGGTATCGTCCAGGACGGCCTGACCGTCGACCGCCTCCAGGCCCCGGCAGGCCTCCGCCATCAGGCGCTGCAGCCGGGCCACGTCCAACGGGCGGGTGCTGCCGTCGGCGCAGGAGATACTGATCCGGTGTGCTTTCTTGGGTGCGGCGGGGGTCTTCTCGGCCCGTTCTCGGGTGCGCTGCTCCCGGTAGAGCACATAGGCACGGGCCACCTTGTGCTCGCCGGCGCGCATCAAGGCCAGCTCCACCTGGTCCTGGATGTCCTCGATGTGCACGGTACTGCCACCGGGCAGGCGGCGGGTGAGGGCACCCACGACCTGGTCGGTGAGAGTCCGTACGGTGTCGTGGATGCGGCTGGAAGCGGCCGCGTTGCTCCCCTCGGGTGACCTCGGCGTTGCGTCGGATTACCTGCACCTGTCCGGGGATGTGAACGGCGAGCTCGGCCCGATGGTCCAGCGGCTCGTTTTCGGGCGATACTGTGCTGAGATCCGGTGGAATGACGGACGGCGCTTTCGGGACCACACTTCCTCCTGGAGTTTGAAGTCTTCAAGATAGGTATAAGCACAATATATATGCTGTCAACAGTCTGTCAACTACCATATCTTGTGTCAGGAGCCATTGACTTTCGGAACCTCGAAAAATTCCGGCCTTGGTATTTTTCGAGGCAGCCTTGAAAATACGATCATTCAGACTCGGAGACATCGGATGGCGCAAAATACAGAGACTCTTTCGGGAAAGGTCGCGCTGGTCACCGGCGCTGCCCGTCGCATCGGTGCCGAGATCGCGCGCAGCCTGCACGCGCTGGGCATGGATATTGTCCTCCATTACCACAGATCGGAGGCCGCCGCGCGTGCCCTCGGGGCCGAGCTGGAACTATCCCGACCCGATTCCGTACGCCTGATCCAGGTCGATCTCAACCATTGTCTCTGGTTTGCCGGCCTGATCGAGCAGGTCCGTGCCTTTCGGGGTAGATTGGACGTCTTGGTCAACAACGCATCCGGCTTCTATCCGACGCCCTTTGGCGACGCCGACGAAAAACAGTGGGAGGACCTTATGGGCTCCAACCTCAAGGGGCCCTTCTTTCTGACCAAGGAGGCCGCGCCTTTGCTGCGCTCCACCTCCGGTTGCGTGGTCAATCTGGTGGATATCTACGCCGAGCGGCCCATGAAAGACTATCCCATCTATTCCATCGCCAAGGCGGGTAACGCCATGATGGTGAAGGCTCTGGCACGGGAGCTGGGGCCGCAGGTGCGGGTCAACGGTATTGCCCCGGGGATTGTCCTCTGGGCCGAGCAGGACCTGAGCGATCACGTCAAAAAGGAGATCCTTGCCCGTACGGTGCTGAAGCGTGCCGGTGCGCCCACGGATATCGTCCGCGCCCTGGTGTTCCTGGTACGGGATGCCGATTACATTACCGGCCAGATCATCACCATCGACGGCGGCAGGACACTGCAGCAGTAGGGGAGATCGGCAGACTGATTGCGATCTTGATTCATCATTTATCACTCATCATTCAGAGGCGGGTCCGTCAAGGAATCCTTGTTCCGGAAGGTAAAGAAAGAACTCATCATAAACGTTTATCAAGAAAGATCCAGTATGCGCGGGATTGAACGGACGTTTGGGGTCTCGCACCGAACATTGAGCGCCTGGTTAAAAGAACAGGCGAATGACCTCCCACCCCTTGAAGAGACGCTACAACCTGTTGAGTGCAAAAAGATTCCTGCGCTGGATGTGGATGAGTTGTGGTCCTTTGTCTTTCGTAGCAAAGACAAAGTGTGGGTCTGGATTGCCATGAACAGAGGGACCCGAGAAATCGTCGCCTCTGCCTGCGGTGATCGCAGAGAAAACACCTGTCGGATACTCTGGGATCGCGTAAAGAAACGGGGGAAACGGCTCATATTGAGCGTTGGAATAATGCCTTACGGAAACAGTTGGCACGCTTCGTACGTAAGACGTTTTCTTTTTCCAAATGTGTTAAAATGCATGAGATTTGTTTAGAACTCTTCATACATCGCTATAATACCGAATTATTGCCGGTTGTTGGCTAGATATCACTTCAAAAATCACCACTACCTTAGGATCGGCCACCAGCCCACGCTGAAGAAGGTGGTCAACGACCGCCGGGCATTGCTGGACGAAGCGACCGAGATCATGCCCGCCATGCGCGAGCTGGTCGAAGACGAGTTCCGGCGTGGGGCTGGGACTCCCGTCGTGCCCTTTCCCCGCGACGGCGCGGAGGTCCCGGACACGCCGCGGCTCACGCTTGTCGTGGCCGAGCCGGAGGCCGAGTGGACCGGCAGCGCTTCCCCGCGGGAGAACATCGCCGAGTGGACGAAGCAGCGTGGCAAGTCCCCGCGGCTCTACCCCGGCTCGCTCGTGTGGTGCATCAAGAAGCCGGGCCGGGATCTTCGGGAGAAGGTCGAGCTGTGGCTCGCGTGGAGGCGTGTGGGCCGGGAAATCACCGAGGGGACGCTGGGGGGAAATTTCGACCGGACGGATCGCGCCGGGATCCGGTCGCAGGTCGCAACCGCGGAAGAGGCCGCAAAGGAGGAGGTCTGCGGCGGCTATCAGTTTGCCGTGATCGCCGATCACCAGGAAGCGGACGGACTCAGGACCATCGACCTCGGGGCCGGCCACTCCAGCAGCGGCGAGACCCTCTGTGGGCGGGTCATCTCCGTGCTCAAGTCGGCGGCGCTCCTCAACGAATCGGTTGGTGCCGGCTACATCGACCGCAACTGGCTGCCCGCGCTGAAGGAATCCGGCACCTGGCCGTTGACCAGCCTGCGGCAGAGCTTTCTGAACGGCTCGCTCACCCGGCTGCTCGATCCCGACACTATCCTGCGGAGCAAGATCGTCGAGTTCATCGAAAAAGGCGATTTCGGGCTCGCCTCGGGCCGGAAGCCGGATGGAACCTATGAGCGGATCTGGTTCCGGGAGCCGGTCACTGCGGACGAGGTGGCTTTCGAGTCAGGTGTCTTCCTGCTCACAAAGGCCAGGGCGCAAGCCTTGAAGGTCGGCGTTCCGGAGCCTGCTCCGGACCCCCAAGCCGGCGCCTCCTGCACCGGTGCCCGAACCGGATCCCGGATCTGAGCCGGACCCGGAGCCGACGCCTGGGACCCGGACTACGACCATTCGACTGGTCGGTTCCGTCCCGCCCGAGGTGTGGAATCGCCTGGGGACGAAGGTTTTGCCGAAGCTCAGAGAAGGTCGGCGTGGATTTCTCGGTCGCGGTCGACCGCGAGGTGGCAGGGGGCCTGACCTCGGACCTCCGCCAGATCCTCGATGATCTGGGACTGGCAGACAAGGTTCGGCTCGATGGGGAATAGAGGGAGTCCAAAGCACGACCTGTTCGAGCCTTTGGACACGCCCTTTCAGGTCGGTTACGTCCTCTTCCAGGCGCTCCACATGGTGGGTATGGAATCGCTCGTGTTTGGCTTAATCGAGGGCAATCCGGCGCATGAATTTGCCGAGGTCATTAAGACCTTGTTCTACCCGCCCAAGACGCGAGTTAGTCTGGTCGAGCCGTTGATTGAAGTCCTCCCGCAACTCTTTGATGCCGTCTCGGATTTGCTTGAGGATCTCGGTGGTAAGATCGGTAGTCATGATTTCAAAAGACCTGGTGCATAGGGCCTAACCCAGGCATCGTACCTCGCTGGTCGATCCGCGACGTCGGTCGGGTTCTGTCTTTCAGGCCGGAAGCGCGCGGGTACGTGCCCTGATAAGGCTTTAGTATACTTGATAGATCATTACCGCTTCCGGGGAAATCAAAAGAGGAGCCTCCATGGATATCATCTTCCTGCGCGGATTGCGCATCGAGACCGTCATCGGCATCCATGACTGGGAGAAGGAGGTCAAGCAACCGGTCGTTCTGGACCTGGAGATGAGCACGGACGTGGCGAGGGCCGCGGCCGGTGATCGCATCGAGGACACCCTCGACTACGGGGCCGTCTCCAGACGTCTGAAGCAGTTCGTAGGCGCCAGCCAGGTCGATCTGGTGGAGACCCTGGCGGAGCGCTGTGCCGGGATCATCCGCAACGAGTTCAGCGTACCTTGGGTACGGCTCAGCCTCAACAAAATCGGCGCCGTCTCCGATGCCGAAGGCGCCGGCGTCGTCATCGAGCGCGGAGAGCGCGCCTGACTGCCGCCAATGGCACGTTGCCGAAGGAATGGTGAGTCCCATCATTCATCACTCATCACTCATCATTCCGAAGTGCAGGCGGGGGCGCCTGCGCTACGCTAGGACCAAATCTTGAGCCACAGGCACCCCCCAGTGCTCGCCTCGTTGATCGCGGCGAGCCGGGTCCGGTGGGCTGCGAGTTCCTCCGCACCTGCCCGTACCACGACCAGGGGCGGGCGTTGCGCCGAAAGCCGATGCGGGCCCGCGCACGCGCCGTCGGTCTCCGACCTACCGTAAGTACCCAGGGACAGGCTGACCTGTCCCCCCGACATGGCAAGGTAAAGGTCGGCCAGGATTTCCGCATCTAGCAGGGCACCATGCAGATCCCGCTGCGAGTTGTCTACCTCGTAGCGCTTGCATAGGGCGTCGAGACTGTTACGCTGTCCAGGGTGCAGGGACCTCGCCATGACCAGGGTATCCGTAATTCGGCACAGCTCACCGATGGGTTGCGCATCCTTCCGCCACAGGTCCAGCTCATGGTTCAGAAAGCCTACATCGAAGGGCGCATTGTGGATGATGAGCTCGGCGCCCCCGACATAGCCCAGAAAATTCTCTGCGATGTCGCCAAAGCGCGGCTTATCGCGCAGAAATTCATTCGTGATGCCGTGAACCTGCACCGCCCCCTGGTCGATTTCCCGGTCCGGCTGCAGGTATTGATGAAAGTTGTTGCGGGTAAGGCGGCGGTCGACTAGCTCGACGCAGCCGATCTCGACAATGCGGTGCCCTTCCGACGGTTCCAGGCCTGTGGTTTCAGTGTCCAATACGATTTGGCGCATCTTAAGACCCGTTCAGGTAAGTTGAGCCTGCGCCGAGCGCAGCGAGAGGGCTTGGGGAGAGGGCGAACGAAGCATTATTGCCCACCACGGCCGGATCACCTTGAATGCGGAATGATGAATGATGAATCCGCAGCCCCGCCGGCAAGCAGATCGAGCATCTGCTCCGCCGCCTGCTGCTCGGCACGCCGGCGGCTCGTGCCCTTTCCCTGGGCCTCTTCGGCACCATCGGCCAGCACGCAGCGCACCTTGAACTGCTGCGAGTGATCGCTGCCAGTGACTTGCAGCACTTCGTAGCCGGGCAGGGGTCGCTTGAGGGCCTGCAGCAGCTCCTGGAGGTGGGTCTTCGGGTCCTTTGTGGTACCGGTAGCCTGCACCCGATCGAGAGCCGCCGCGAACACCGAACATACCACCTCGCGCGCCGTTGCGAAGCCCGCATCCAGATAGACGGCGGCAAAGACCGCCTCCAAGGCATCGGCAAGGATCGACTCCCGCGCATGGCCACCGGAGTGTTGCTCGCCAGCCCCCAACCGCAGGTAAGCGCCGAGATCCAGGCCCCGTGCTAGCATCGCAAGTGATTCCCGTTTGACCAGGGAAGCCCGCAGCCGGCTCAAGCTTCCTTCGTCTGCACCCGGAAATCGCTCCCACAAGACCTCGGCGATCACGAATCCGAGCAGGGCGTCGCCCAGAAACTCCAACCGCTCGTTGTTCTCGCTGGAGGCACTGCGATGGGTCAAGGCCTGCACGAGCAATCCGTGCTCGCGGAATTCATAGCCGAGCGTGCGCGCCAACTGCTCAGGGTTCCTCCTCACGAGTACACCTACGTACAAAAACAGGAAATAAAAATCACAAATAGACACCAATGATTCGTGAAAATTCGTGTTTATTCGGGGTTCACTATATGGTGGATGTCAGTCCAAAGATGCGGTTCGGTCGTCCCTGACCTCACCGCATCCTACTCGATAAGATTGCCGAGACGGCGCCAATCCACCGGAAAGCCGTTGAGCTCGGTATCCCAGCTCATCCAGATCATCACGGCCTTGCCCACCAGGTTCTTTTCCGGGACGAAGCCCCAGCACCGGCTGTCGTTGCTGTTGTCCCGATTGTCGCCCATCACGAAGTAGCTGCCCTTCGGCACCTCGAGCCATTCCCCGGTCGCCAGTGCGGAGAAAGGGGGGCACCTGTAATCCGGTGCCCGGGGATCGACCAGGATCCGATGCTCGTGGCCGGTGAGATCTTCGAGGCGCAGATCTGTATCGGTCATGTCCGCTCCCGCGCCGACCCCCAGGTAGGCCCCGGCAGGTGTCTGGGCAACAGGCTCGCCGTTCACATAGAGGGTCTTAGCGCGATATTGCAGCTCGTCCCCAGGTATTCCGACGACCCGTTTGATGTAGTCGGTGGACGGCTCTTGGGGAAATCGGAAGACCACCACATCCCCCCGCTCGGGGGCACCGAATTCCGCGAATTTCCGGTTCAGGACCGGCCACCTCAGCCCGTAGGTGAACTTGTTTACCAAGATGAAGTCGCCCACCAGCAGGGTCGGCATCATCGAGCCCGACGGGATGCGGAATGGCTCGACGAGGAAGGAACGCAGCAACAGCACGATGAGGATTACCGGAAAAAAGGAGCGCGCATACTCGACGATGACCGGCTCTTTGTAGCCATCTGCCGGCGCATCGGTAGCATACGCGCTGCCGACCATGCGTGCCGCCAATGTCCGCTTGCGCCGCCGCGCGAACAGCACCGCATCCACAAGCCAGATACCTCCGGTGACCAGACAGGCAAGTACCAGAAAGCTGGGGAAATCGAATTTCATTGCATTGGTTTCCAGGTGCCGAGGGAGCCGGAACGGATAGTTGCGATCCGCCCACATCCATAAACTATTAATTATCCTTCCCAACCTGGAGCACCGCAAGGAAAGCCTCTTGTCGAATCTCTTCCTTGCTTACCTGCTTCATGCACCGCTTGCCCGACTTCAGCTTCTCTGGTAGCCCGCGCTTGTGGGTCACGTCGCCGCCGTAGCATTCGGGGATCCCGTTTCCGCGCCGGGCCTTACACGTAAGGACAATAGAGTTGCACCCGATAGTTAAAAAGATTACCTATGATGCAAACCGACGCGGGCCGTGACCGGCAAGACCGAGGTGAGGGGAGTAGTATGAACCCTGCGGTGATCCTCTCCAGGCTGCGTGCCCAGGTGCCGAAACTTCTGGTGGTTTATGCCTTTGGCAGCCGTATTCAGGGCACGGCCGGGGCGGACAGCGATCTGGATCTAGCGGTGCTGGTGGCTGGTTATGCCGAGCCGCTGTTACTCTGGGAGCTGGCGGGCGAGCTGGCCGATCCGTCTGGTTGCCTGGTGGACCTGTTGGACCTGCGGGCTGCATCCACCGTAATGCAGTACCGGATCATTATTCAGGGAAAGCGTTGGTGGGCGCAGGACGCGCAAGCGAGGGAAGGTGGTATGGCCGATGATATCCTGATCAACAAGGCGGCCACCATCGAGAAGACTACGAATCACGCGAATCAGCGCGAATCGGACTCGCGCTGATTCGCGTGATTCGTAGCTTTTCCTCTAGTTTTCCGAATGGTAACGCTTAACTTAATGGCATTGCCGTATACCTCCAAGTGACACCCCATCGGGTACCGCTTGTTCAGAGGCTGTATGAACACTCCACTGGCTTTAGTCGAGTAGGTCGGGTTAGGCGCGCACTTCGGTGTTCGGTCGAGTCCTAAGGTATGGGCGCGCCGTAACCCGACACAGGGTGCTTATTCAAACCTGCTCGGCATATTCTCAAGCAATCTCTTGCCATGAATAACGGCCAGAATGATGATTGTACAACCTTTGATTCTGTAAATGCCTGTTCCGGGATTTTACGAGATACGGCAAGTATTTTCGAAACAATGGCGCGCGCATAAAACTCAGAATCTCTCGCAATGTATTCCGCTATCGATTCGATATCTTCAGTTGCTTCCGGCGACCATTCTACTCTGTAGTCCATCGACTGAATTTCCTCTCCACATCCGCTTGACTCATGGTTCCTTCCACATCGGCACGGCCGATGCCTCTACGTATTTTTTCAACCACATAGAGATGATACTGAACATCTTCCAGCATACATTCGTCCGGCAATCGATCGAGCAGCGACTTCACTTCCTCTTTTGCCGTACTCATATTCACCTCGTGATTTCCAGCTTTCACTAAACAGACATATGTGGTGCTATCCTGGGAGACCTACCGCGCTCACCACCTCCTACGCGGTACGCGCATCCTAACGGGCTTTGCTCAACCCACGAATCACGCGAATCGATTCGTAAGGATTTGCGTGATTCGCAGTTTTGATCGTTTTCTCTGTATCCTCAGCATCTCTGCGGTTCAAATGTCAACACGCCCTAATTATCCCTCCCAACCTGAAGCATCGCAAGGAAGGCCTCCTGCGGGATCTCTACCCTTCCCACCTGCTTCATGCGCCGCTTGCCCGCTTTCTGCTTTTCGAGCAGCTTGCGCTTGCGGGTCACATCGCCGCCGTAGCACTTGGCGGTCACGTTCTTGCGCAGTGCCTTGACCGTGGTGCGGGCGATGATCTTGCTGCCGATGGCGGCCTGGATGGCGACCTCGAACATCTGACGGGGGATGATTTCCTTCATGCGCACGGTGATCTCATGGCCCCGGAACTGCGCATTGTCCCGATGCACGATGACGGACAGGGCATCCAGCCGTTCCCCGTTGATCAGGACCTCGAGCTTGACTAGGTTGGAGGCCTGAAAGCGCCTGAATTCGTACTCGAAAGAGGCATAGCCGCGGCTGACGGATTTCAGGCGGTCGAAGAAATCTAACACCACCTCGCTCAGGGGCAGCTCGTAAGTGGCCTGGACCTGGCCGCCCAGGTACCGGATATCCTTCTGCACGCCGCGTTTCTCGATGCACAGGTTGATGACCCCGCCGAGCAGGTCTTGCGGCACCAGGATATGGGCCTCGATGATGGGCTCCCGGATCTCGCCGATCTTGCCCGTCTCGGGCAGATCGGCCGGATTGTCCACCCGGATGACCGCGCCGTCGGAGAGCAGGACCTCATAGACGACCGTAGGTGCCGTCGTAATCAGGTCCAGGTCGTACTCGCGCTCTAGGCGTTCCTGGACGATCTCTAGGTGCAGCATCCCCAGGAAGCCGCAACGGAATCCGAAGCCGAGGGCCTGGGAGACCTCCGGCTCGTGGAACAGGGCCGCGTCGTTGAGCCGCAGCTTGCGCAGGGCATCGCGCAGGTCCTCGTAGGCGTCGGAGCGGGTAGGGTAGAGCCCGGCGAACACTCGCGGCTGCAGCTGCTTGAATCCGGGCAACGACGCCGGTGCCGGGCGGTCCGCATGGGTAATGGTATCGCCGACCGGTGCGCCGTCGATCTCTTTGATCCCGGCGACCAGGAAGCCGACCTCCCCCGTTCCCAGGACCTGACGTTCGACTCTCTTGGGGGTGAACACCCCGATACTGTCCGCCTGATGGGTACGCCCGGTGGATATGACGAGCAGCTTGTCGCGGCGCTTGATCGCGCCGTTGACGATCCGCACCAGGGAAACGACTCCGACATAGGGGTCGAACCAGGAGTCGATAATCAGGGCCTGCAGCGGACCGTCGGGATTACCTGTCGGCGGTGGGATGTCGGCGATCAGGCGTTCGAGCAGCTCGGAGACACCCGCCCCCGTTTTGGCACTCACCCGCAGGGCATCCCTGGCCTCGAGCCCGATGATCTCCTCGATCTGATGGATCACCCGCTCCGGCTCCGCCGCCGGCAGGTCGATCTTGTTGAGCACCGGCAGGACCTCGAGGCCCTGCTCGATGGCCGTGTAGCAGTTGGCTACGCTCTGGGCCTCGACGCCCTGGGCCGCATCGACCACCAGCAGGGCCCCCTCACAGGCGGCCAGCGAGCGTGAGACCTCATAGGAGAAGTCCACGTGGCCGGGGGTGTCGATGAAATTGAGCCGATAGGTCCCGCCATCCTTGGCCACATAATCGAGGGTAACGCTCTGGGCCTTTATGGTGATCCCGCGTTCCCGCTCCAGGTCCATCGAATCCAGCACCTGGTCGGCCATCTCACGCTCGCTGAGGGTACCGCTGAGCTGGATAAAGCGGTCCGCAAGGGTGGATTTGCCATGGTCGATATGGGCAATGATGGAGAAGTTGCGGACGTGATTGAGGTCGAACATCGAATCACGTTCACTCCTTCGGGATGCGCAGGGCGAAGAATATGCGCCCGTCGCCGCGCTGGATCAGAACGGCGACCGAACGGCCCGGCTCGATGCCGGCGAGTAGCTCCCGGAACTGCCCGGCGTTCTCTACTGGCCGATTATCGAACGTCAAAATCACATCACCGGGATCGATGCCGGTACGTTCGGACGGACCGGGCTTGACCTCCTGAACGATCACGCCGCCTTTTTCGAGCCCAAGCCGGTCACGCTGCTCCGCATTCGGATCCCCCACCACCAAGCCAATATTGTTTGCCGTCGTCGATTGCGGCTTCGCGGCAGTCAGCTTGTCCTCGTCCGGTAGCTCGCCGATGAACACCGTTACCTCCTCGATGCGGCCCCTGCGCAGCACCTCCAACTGCACGGACTCGTTCACCCGGGTAGCGCCGACCAGCGGCGGCAGTGCACTATGGGTAGAGACATCTCTGCCGTTAAAGCGCAGGATCACATCCCCCTCCTGAAGGCTCGACTCCCGTGCCAGGCTGTTCGGAAGCAGTTGAGCGACCAGCGCCCCCCGAGGCTGATCCATACCAAAGGTCTCCGCCAGCTCACTGGTTACTTCCTGAATCCTCACCCCAAGCCAGCCCCGGCTGACCCTTCCTGTGGTCTTGAGCTGCTCGACCACATCCATGGCCATATCGATGGGGACCGCAAAGGACAGCCCCATAAAACCGCCGGTGCGGCTATAGATCTGGGAGTTTACGCCCACAACATCGCCCTTCAGATCGAACAGGGGACCACCGGAGTTGCCCGGGTTGATCGCCACATCGCTCTGGATGAAGGGGACATAATTCTCGCTCGGCAGGCTCCGGCCCTTGGCGCTGACGATACCGGCGGTAGCTGAGTGATCAAAGCCGAAGGGCGATCCGATGGCGAGCACCCACTCGCCCACCTTGAGATCCTTCGCGGTACCTATCTTGACGGGCGGTAGATTTTTGGCCTCCACCTTGAGCAAAGCGATGTCGCTGCGCTTGTCCGTTCCCACCAGCTTGGCGATGAATTCCCTGCGATCGCTGGTGCGGACGATAATCTCATCGGCGTCCGCCACCACGTGGGAATTGGTGAGGAGATACCCGTCCGAGGAGATGAAGAAGCCGGAGCCCAGGGATCGGGACTGCTGGTTTTCGTTGTGGGGCAGCAGGTCCTTCTCCTCGAAAAAGTGGCGGAAGAAATCGTAGAAAGGGCTGTCCTCGGGCAGCTCAGGCAGCGAAAACCGGTGGAATTTGCGGACGCTACGGCGGGCCTGCCTAGTACTGATGTTGACCACGGACGGCCCGTAGGCCTCGACCAGCCCACTGAACTCCGGCAGCGCACCGGCTAGGGCGTGCGGCGGCAACACAAGCCAAGCCTGGACCAGACAGACTGCTGCTGTGATGAGCGCGTTCTTTTTCATGGATACTCCTGTTTCGGCCTGATCGCCGTGTTTGCCCTACTGCCAGATTTCTTCTCGGAGTCCGTGGTGCTCGTGGCGGAGATGTAGAATTTTGGTAGTGGTGATTTTTGAAGTGATATCTAGCCAACAATCGGCAATAATTCGGTATTATAGCGGTGTATGAAGAATTTTAGACGAATCTCATGCATTTTAATACATTTGGAAAAAGAAAACGTCTTACGTACGAAGCGTGCCAACTGTTGCCGTAAGGTATTATTCCAACGCTCAATATGAGCCGTTTCCCCGTTTCCTTACCTACAGGTCGCTGTTGCTCGCTCGGAATGACGGCTCGATACGCGCTCCAATAATCACTGAAAACGATGGCTTCTTTATAAGCAGACGGTACGCGATCCCAGAGTATCCGACAGGTGTTTTCGCTGCGATCGCCGCAGGCAGAGGCAGCGATTTCTCGGATCTCTCTATTCATGGCAATCTAGACCTAAACTTTGCCTTTGCTACGAAAAACAAAGGACCATAACTCATCCACCTCCAGCACAGGAATCTTTTTACACTCAACAGGTTGTAGCGTCTCTTCAAGGGGTGGGAGGTCATTCGCCTGTTCTTTTAACCAGGCGCTCAATGTTCGGCGCGAGATCCCAAACGTCCGTTCAATCCCGCGCATACTGGATCTTTCTTGATAAACGTTTATGATGAGTTCTTTCTTTTCTTCCGTTGCGCGTTCTGTGCGCTCAAGTACGCCATAGGCACCACAGGCTTTACAGTGATATTGCGAGCTACCGGACGCATTTGTGCCATTTTTAACGAGGTCTTCGCTCTGACATTCGCGACAGCTGTATACTTTAGTCTCGATAATCATAATTGAAAACTCTTCGGTTCGTTTTGTCAATGAACGCAATCGTTCAGACCAAGCGTACTCTTCCAGAAGAGAGGGCTAAAATCTGGAATCAGGTAACGAGAAAAACGGTGGCAATCGGAATGATTACCGATGAATCCATCTACTCTATCACTTCAAAAATCACCACTATCCAGTAGAGTAAGTATTCTATCAGAGAGATCTTCCTCTCGGTGATTAAATCTAAATTCACATTCCTTGATGTGTAAAAGGAACGTTTGTCGGGGAACAGCATAAACAGCATTGAACTTTGCAAGCCTCCGTTTGGCATATGACCAGAATGACTCAATGCCATTGATATGGCAATTACCACGGGCAAACTCATGCTCACCATGATGCACCCGGAAATGCTTTTTGTAGCCCATGTCCACCAGCCCATTGTAGCCTTTCCAGCCGTCCGAGTGGATGATGCTTCCAAGGCTACCTGGCCCCGGATCGCGTTCTGTAGCTTCTTCTTGGAGGCGTCAGGGACGATTTTCGACACTTTCCCGTGGCGTTCCAGGATTCCGAAGACGATCGGTTTACCGCTTGCTCCGCACCGCTTTTTTCTGCGAACATGGTGTGCGTAAAAATAAGATTCATCGACTTCAACCTCACCGGATAGAGGGGATGAAGCGTTACAAACCTAGGCGATTCTGGTTCGTAACTTCATGAATAGCTGATTAACAGTAATGGGAAATCCCCCGGGTATGCCGTGGAGACAGCAACAGTTTGATGTTTGCGGGAAGCCATCCCGACTAGAGGCACTCTCGTACAGCAAGAGTTTGGCACGAGACAGGAAGGGTTTGACGTTTTTGAGAGTCTATCTGGGACACTCCGCTCGTGAGCCGCCAAGCACACGAGTGAGAGGAGGCCCCGATGGACGAAGCCGAAAGCTTAAGCCACTCCAAGCGGGAGTGTAAATACCGTGTGGTTTTTATTCCGAAATGTCGGTGCCGGATCTTGTGCGAGCAATGGCGACGCCATCTCGGGGAAGGTTTCCACGAGTTAGCTCGATAGCGAGAGAGCTGGATCGAAGAAGGGCACCTGATGCCTGACCATGTTCATATGCTGATTTCGATCCCACCAAAGTATGCAGTGTCGCAAGTGGTCGGGTACATCAAGGGGAAAAGCGCGA
>Ga0209259_1000170_pt1 | contig 17462 bp, 13 predicted proteins | sample WorMetGr2BELIZE1_FD_187417 | JGI IMG/M metagenome (GOLD analysis project Ga0209259, IMG submission 187417) | Marine gutless worms symbiont microbial communities from Max Planck institute for Marine Microbiology, Germany - Inanidrilus... ...
GTATGGCACACATAGGCCCATAATTCCACGTGAACATACATGGCTGTCAAAAATACATTACTGAAATCAGACGGCTAACTGTCGTCAACCATCGTCGCCCGCCTTACCAGCCTCGCCTGCATAGTGCGCCACTACCCACGGATGATTACATAATTAGCACCGCGATCTCACGCACCTACAAATCGGCACTGTCGGCGAGGCGGCTAACTATCGTCAACCGTCGTTGAACGTAGCCTGCCTCGCCCGACTTGCCTGCATAGTTTAGCATGGCCGCATCCTAACCCTGCTAAACCCTACTAACCTTAACCATAACAGTAAAACGATGAAATACTTCTTTTCAGCATGCATGCCACATCCGGTTCCTGACGTGTCGGCAGTACCAAAACTCGAATAGTTGTTATATGTGGCAGTGATGACATACATTATAGGAAGTGGCTAGGTACACGAAGGTCGTGCCCCTTAATAGCGAAAACGACTGTTAGCTCAGATGCACAAATGCATTATAGACACAACTATATTTCGTGTTTACAGTTAGGTTACATTTAGGGTTGAGGTTAGTGTTTAGGGTTAGGGTTAGTGCTAGGGTTTCGGTTAGTATTAGCATTATGACTAACCTCTAGTGCATGGCAATAATTAACTTGCCAGAAGGCTGCAGTGTTGTTGTTACAATAGATTCACTAGATGGCGTCACGGCGCATTTGTAATGTTTTCATATATTACTTGTTTTCTCTTGCATTGAGCATATATTGTTTGTATAATATATGATGGTTTACTCACTGTGTCGGACTATTTGTTTCTGATTGTTTGTTGAGTTCTTCTATTAGAAAAAAACACAAGTTCAGTTGGTTACTTTAAGGCTATGTTATATGGCTCCAATGGACAGTCACAAAATATCCGCCATCCGTGCTGCAGCCATCGGTTTCAGCAATCTAGATGGCTGCAGCAGATTTATTGGCGTGTGCATGCGGCAGATCTGCAGCGGTGCAGGTACCCCTGATCATGTGTATAGTCCATCTGTCAACTATACACAACCATGGTGTTGGTAGTACCGACAATATGAGACGTGACGGTCATGTCTGTAACATCCGCCTACATCATATATGGGTTGGGTGGTCAGCGTGCGTGCTTGGTTGCAGTCAGTGTTAATTTCACTCCTCAAAATAATTTTTACCCAGCGTAGACTAGCGACACATTGCACTGCTGTAAGCTCCGTAGTGAGTCCTGGCAGAGCCTGGCCACCAGATGCTTTTGTGCAATATTTAGTGCAATTCTGGACACATGGACTAATGCTATTTTTACTTTTCCTTTTCATTTTCAAGGTTTATACTGCTATCGTCCAAATTCCTCTTCCATGAAGCTAAGGGGGATTCATCCCATGATCGCCCTGACTGTGCCCATGACATGTACACACAAGCTGATGGTAGTTTCCATTGATTGTCTTGCAGGCATTTTTCCGTCGTAGTTTGAGACAGAGACTTGAGTACAAATGTGCCGGCAATGATGACTGTGTTATTGAGCCTGGGAGACGTAACGCCTGCCCAGCTTGTCGGCTCAAGAAATGTCTTCAGGTCGGCATGTCGACCACTGGTATGTAGAACTGTTCGTTATCGTACATTATCATGATGCTTTATGCAATTTTCAGCCCATGTCTGTTGTGGCCACTTGGTATGGAGGTAGGCCTCGGCCCAGAATGCATTGTGCTAGATGCCACAGCCCCCCAATTTTCGGTCCATGTTTGTTGTGGCCAAACGGCTGGATGGATCAAAATGCCACTTGGTACGATGGTAGGCCTCGGCCCGGGCAACATTGTAATAATAATATAATAATACAAACATTTGTAATGCGCACAATGTCAGCAAACATACTGAATCTGAGGTGCAATTGTGTTAGATGTGGACCCAGCTCCGCACTCTAAGGGGCACAGCCCCCCAAATTTAGGCCCATGTCTGTTGTGGCCAAACAGCTGAATGGATCAAGATGCCACTTGATACGAAGCTAAGCCTCGGCCCAGGCCACATTGTGTCACATGGGAACCCAGTTCCCCCTTCCAAAAGGGACACAGCCCCCCAATTTTCGGCCCATGTCTATTGTGGCCATATGGTTGCCCATCTCAGCTACTGTTGAGCACTTGTATTACCAGATGTATTACCTGTTCTATTAAGTCTCAGTGATAAATAAACAGTAACTCTGCTACATGCAGTATTTAATGTATGTGGCACATTGCTTGCTAATGTAGTTGACATTTTAAAATTTATGTCGACATTTTATAAATATAATGCTACACAGTGTCACACTGGGAGTCAAGTAACTTGATTACTTGGATATTTGGATACTGAGGCTGCACACTGAGAATGTTAACTGATTTGTTGCAGCCATAAAGACGGGCCGATATACACACGCAAAGAAAGCAAAATACATTACTGAAGTGAAGATGCTTTTGGCTCAGAAACAACAAGAGAAAACGTTGAGAAATTGTACCGACAGTGTTCAGGAGAACAGATCACTAGATCCTCAGGAGAACAGTCACGACGTCTCGTCACTAAATTCTCATGAGAACAGCCAGAACGTCTCATCACTAAATACTCCGATCATTGCCACCGAGTTGTCATCCACGAACAGTGCATCGCCAGTGAATGGGGGCATGAATATTCATGATTCATTTTCCGCTGCTGTGGCACAGCATACGCATGAAGTGATGCATATTGATGTTTTAAGTCAGTCATCGCCACTTGCCATTAATGAGATGAATCAGATAATTGAGCACATTACGAACGTTCATTTAAGTCAAACGCCGCTGACTCCGGACTTCGTTGCTTCATTGCCAGAACGAGAGAAACGCTACTTTGTAAGTGTTTGCCCTCTGCTACCACTTAACAACAACAGCAACACCGTTTTACGGCCAGTATACGGGTCATCGTGGGGGATGGTGGATGTGGGCACTGGTTAGTCCGGATGGAGTGACGCCCAGCCGGATTGTCAGTGTGTCTGCCTTTGTTAATCTTCCCTTGCGCCATAAAGTCCAGAAGTTCTCTTCTCGCACCGGCTCAACTGGGTGGTCCTGGAAAAGGGCCATAAAATGGTTGTGATGTGGTATACGGGTCATCGTGTTTAGCTGAGACTGCCAGTTGAGAATTGGAGATTTTGTTGGAGCAAAGTTTTACAGCCTGCAGTGCTGGGTGTTGCTGACGGTAACTAGCACATTTGAATTAGGGAGAAGATGCTAGAATTCTCCTCATTGGTGTGTTACGTGTGCCATCTCTGTACCTTTCAATGATGGTGATGATGATGATGACAGGCATTGACAATCGCTAGATGGCGGCACTGGTAGATGTAGAAAGTTAGGTAAAAGGTCACTACAAGATATTATTAATCCAGGAAAACCTTGTATCAAGTGGTAGAAAGTTCCTGACAGGATAACTAGAAGATCTTTTGACAAATTTGATGGAGAATGATGAATGATTAGTTGATTAATCGGCAGATATGTTTGTCCATTGATAATTTGATATAACAGTTTTTATTTGATGGTACGGCGACGGTGCACCATTGAGGAGAATTCTAGCATCTTCTCCCTAATCCAAATGCACTAGTTAGCCAGGGAATGCGGGCAGTAAAACTTCGCTCCAGCAAAATCCTCCAGTTCTTAACTGGAGGTGGTGGCTAACACAGGTTGTCCTGTATAATGGCCATAAGACCCTAATAGTAGTGGTAGTATAACAATGTTTTAAAACACCAATGTGGGCATTTTTGATTTACAGCTCATAGATTCTTATCGCTGTTTCCTTCAGTGCTTTGATGCCATTGGTTGGGTGACACTGTGACAGGAAGGACATTCAGTCGGTTTTCCCCAAATGTTCTGTTCTTGAACAAGTGGAGGGAAAAGCCGATGGGGAACGGGCTAACCCACGATCACCTGGAAAATGGCCATTGAAATGGAGGTAGGTAGGTATGTAGGTAGGTAAATGTTATTTGTTGTATGACATGGCTGTTTATGAGCATTATTGTCTCATGTCAAAACAGGTATCTGTTTAAAATAAGTGTGTTAGAATGCCTCTACTCTGTCAATGAATTTTTATATACAAAATTGCCACTAAACTCCTTCATTCCTTCAGTGCTTTGAGGCTGTGATAAGAAGGGCATCTGGCCTGTGAAAACTCTCACTCCGACAATTCCCAAACCTGGCTGGGCAATCTAGTTGTTATGGTGTTGGACTTGCTACTCAATGGTTACCAGTTCGATTCCCAGCCGCTGAGACCAATACAGGGATGGGTGACAGTCTTCAGGTGGGCATCCCACTTCAGTGTTTTAACAAGCCATCCAGGCCGACTCAGCCTCTTCCTCAACGGAATGGCAAATGACTACCCTTGCACGTATGCCCTTGCTGACACTCTCACCATTGTTACCTAAATCATCTTTGTATTCTACCTACTGCATGCCTTCAGTGCTTTGACGCTGTTGGTTGGGCTGCAGGAAGAGCATCCGGCCTGTCGAAAAAATTGACTGGTGCGGTACTGGCATGGTTATCTGTGTGGAGCGAGGTTAGTTAGTTAGTTAGTTGGAGTTTAACGTCCCTTTTCAGCACAAATACGGCTATATCAGAGACGAATGGAGCGAGGTAAGTAAGTAAGTAAACCGTGGCACAATGAAATCAAAATGTCACTAGTGCGCCATGGTCTCGCCAAATAGAAATGCCTTTAAAAGTTTAAAGCGTTCGAAAGGTGCAGATGATTTGCATATAGTCCAGCTGATGCCACCGCCACCCCATCATCTCTCGCTTCAGTAAAATCCAGTATGGTTTACCTTATGGTTTACCTTTCTGGTGTTGGCTTACCCAGGTTGTCCTGGAAAAAAGGCTGTTAAATGGATGGGGTACACTGTGTCCATGAAAAAACGGCATCCCCTGAGCATGCTTAAAAATCTTCAAAATTAGCAAGCTTTGCACAATTACAATTTAACAGCATGAATATATGTCTGTTTTCAATAACATGATGACCCTCCACAGTGCAGGTATGCAGTTGCTGACACTCTCGCCTGTGTTACCTAAATCATCTCTCTGTTTTACCTACTGTGATTAGCACTGTGGTAAATGTGACGCACAGGAGCAGAAGGCTCTGAAGCAGCAGATGTTTGGTCCGATGAAGCCGCTGACAGGTGACGAATACAACACGATATTCAGCGTTACGGGCATTGACATTGACGGACGCCGAGAGATGTTGCAGAACTGTTTCATTCCGCACATTGAGGCTTGTGTCAAGCGCTTTGTCGTCTTCGTCAAAGCCATTCCAGGATTCAGTCAACTGTCCCTCGCTGATCAGATTGCTCTTGTGAAAGGTATTTTTGTCGTTTATTATCGTCACTCGGTTTGTCATCATCACCTGTGTATAGCATTAAAAAACCAGCTCAGGTGGAACACAAGCTGTTGCTGGATGCTGTGCTTGTCTCCTGTGTCACGCTTAATTTTTATTCGTTTTTTTGTTCTCAATCTGGATTTCCACGCGATGTTTTTATTGTGGCATTCCCTCCTATTTTTTTCTCCGTCTCAACACACACACACACACACACAAGTGTTTTACGGCCCTTTTTCCGGGACTATCCGGGTGAGCCGGCGCCATAAGAAAACTTCTGCACTTCATGATGCAAGGGAAGATTAACAGAGGCCGACACACCGACCATCTGGCTGGGCACCACTCCATCCGGACTAACCAGCCCCCACCTCCACCATCCCCCATTTTTTTGAAGGCTGGATGCCCTTCCTGCCGCTCAACCAACAGTGTCGAATCACTGAAGGCACAACGTGTGTTGAAATATGATTCTTACCATTGACCACCAGTTGTGCAAATTCCTGTTACTGTTACTCCTTCTTCCACAGTTTCGCCTTCGCTGGATACCATTTCCTCTTGCTCCATTTTACTCTGTGTTAATCGACAGTTATATACGTGGTGCAGAATGCAGACATTCAGGCACTGGCATTATCATGTATGAGCATAAAGGGAGCAATGCCCCTACCACCAGCAGTCCAGTCTTCTTCTTCTTTTCTGGCATGCACCACTAGGAGTGCGTAGTACCATACGTAGACATCAGCCTCCACAGAGGGCGGTTCTGAGCCAGGTCGACTGCTTCGTTCAGTGTAAGGTTGTAGGCTATCAAGTCTCGTTGGATGGTGTTCAGCCACGTGATACAGGGACGCCCTGGTGGTCTCTTCCAGTTCTGTGGAGGGGAGTGTGAATGTTAACCATGATCCTGAGAAAAAGCTGGTCAACATTCCTGTCAAGTAGTTTATCAAACAAGGAGCAGTATTGATTCCAAGCAATGTTCTCAAGCACCGCTGATCAGTGGTGGATGAAAAACAGATGAGGTCAGGCCACTGATTGGGGTCAGTGGTTTTTGTTCCCTTCAGTGATTTCACACTGATGGTTGGGTGGCAGAAAGGACATTCGGCACGTAAGAAACCATTTCCAATAATCCACAGCCATTCTCTTCCACAACAGATCGAGGAGGAAGACCTAGAAGGTAAAAGGTAAAGGACGGGTTCTTATGTAGCGCTACTTACATGGTAGACCGAGAACAGCGCGCTTTGACAATCTTGGAAGTGGCAGTTGATTGGCAAGAGGCAATGGTGGTGCAGTGCAAATGCGGCCATCCACTGTTCGTGCTAATGGACGTTGGACCCGTGGTAACAGCTAGCAAGCACACCACCGCCCCAATCAACCACACCAGGCCTTCACCCCGTAAGCATTCACCAGATGTCACCACTCCAAGCAAGATGGCAGAACCCCTGCCATCTTGCTTGGAGTGGTGACATCATTTATTGACCGCGAAAGGATGAAAGGCTGAGTTGGCCTGGTTGGCTAACCTGTAGTGGATGGTTTACCCACATAAGTGGTCACCCATCAGCTGCAGGTCGAGTGCAGGACGGGGAAAACACGCTGGCCAAAGACCGACGTTATACCACTGAACCACGCAACCAACCTGAGGGGAACCTGCTGACCCAGGTTTACCTAGAAAAACGACTGCTAAATGGAAGTAGTCAGCCATACATATGTCCAACTAGATGGACACATTTCTGTATGTTTGTACGCCCATGTCTGTGTTGTTCACGGTGAGTTTCTGGTTGTGTCAGCATCTCGATATGACGTGCACATGATACTGGGGCAGAGGTCATTCAACCCGGCTCTGCAGCTGCATCATACCCTTGATGGCGACGTGTTGTCGGTCGACGAGATGTCTAAATTCAGCGGCGACGCAAGTCTGATGGAGTCTGTGTTCGAGTCACAGTCGAGACTTCAGGGCCTCCGTCTCACCGACGAAGAGAACTGTTTGCTGGCCGCATTCACCGTCATGTCTACCGGTGCGAACGAATGTTGGTTTCGTTAACCAGGATAAGAATTTTAGACACTAAAAACAGAATATTTACTTCCGCCAAGGAGGATCGTCTCTGATATAGCCATATTTGTGCTGAAAAGGGACGTTAAACTCCAACTAACTAACTCCACCAAGGAGGATACATAATCGTCGTTGTCTTTCTGTCTGTTAGCAACTTTGCGTAAAAACTTGCGAACAGATTTGCGTGACATTTTCAGGGAATGTTTGGCAATAGGCCAATGAGCAAATTATTAAATTTTAGTGGAGATCCAGATCAGGGATCGGGATATGGATCCGGATCTGGATCCGTATCGCGACACTGGTAAGACGTGCCTTGGCGGAGGTATGCACTGTTGCACTGCTTCTAGTGATTTATTGATTGACTGATTGATTTGTTTGTTTGTTTATTTATTTACTTTCCTCAGCGGGACAGGAAATGAGTACCGGCCAAAGTGTGATGATGCTGGGGAGTAAATGCAGGTACGGTTCATTCCCTATGTGGATGCACATGTGGTTGGCAGGTAAAACTGTGTGATCCCTCGTTAACATGTGCCATACCTCAGCACCTTAAGTTGCTATACAAGTATCCTGTTTACTTCGCTTACTATTGTATTGTTTTGCTTTGTGTACTGCCTCTGTGGCAATAAAATTCATCATTAATGATAAAACAATAGAACCTGTCTGAGCAATAATTTTTTTTATTTCTGACATCCGGTTACAGCACCCATATACAACACTAACAGACGTCCATGAGTACTGCAGCAGCCGAATTGGGAAGAAATTCTCATTAGCACACTGATAAGCTAGATTTATGGGTGTTTGTTACAGTGTAATATTTATTAATCTTGGCTCTACTGATCATGCAGCTGTGAGTAATGCTGTCATTGTTTATTGAAACTGTATAAAGTACGGGGATGCATGTACTCTAGTGCTGTGGGGCAGCTTACTGCCAGTTAGTGCTGCCAACAGGCTGTTGTGCAGAGGATGTCATGGTAACATTAAACAAATGGCCATTTTGTGGACACATCCTGCACTTCATCAAGTAGAGGTGACTTTGTCGTCTTGGAGTTGGGTTAGGTTTAGTACTATCGAGGGCATACAGGCAGTAAAACTTTGCTTTAACAAAATTATCCAGTTTTCACCGGAGGTGCTAGATAATGCAGTTTGTCCTGCATAATGGCCGCAGAACAGTAGTATTGGTAGTAATAGCAGTAGTAAGTAAAGGAAAAGAAAGGAAACGAAGGAGTATTTATGTTGCGCCATTTATAGTATGCATACTCTCAAAGCGCTCAGACATGGATCACACAGGCAAATGGGCAAATTACACCACGCCTGCCTTTCCTTCGTAAGCGTTCACTAGATGGCGCCACCCCTAACTGAGGTAGCAGGCATCCAATTGCAGCTTACTACTCATTTATCCACCTGAAAGAATGAAAGGCTGATTTGGCATGGTTGGTTGACCCATAGTGGACGGTGATCACCCGTTGACTACGAGTCGAGCACAGTACAGGGAAGTTCGCTGGCCAAAGACTGATGTTCTACTGCTGTGCCACGCAACCAAGTAGTAGTAGTAGTAGTAGTAGTAGTAGTAGTCGCAGTCGCAGTCGTAGTTAGTGTGACAATTTGAGTTTGGATTGGGTAACCATGCCAGAGAACGGGTCGTCGGGTACGGGTAGCATGCATACCATACCTACCTTTACTGTTGGCCATACTGTGTACACAGCCTCATTTATTATGGCATCTGTCGGTGTCAGATCGTTGCAGTCTTCAAGATCCTCAGGCGGTTCAGCGATGTCAGACGGTTCTGCTCGAATGCTTGCTGCACCTGTTTGCCAAGAACCACGCCGAGGACGATGTCTTCTTTGCTCGAGTCGTTGCCGTTCTCGTCCGCATGCGAAGTGAGGCCGAGGTGCAGAGCCACGCCGAGGAACGGTTCATTATCGAGTGGCGCGACAAACTGGATTTCCCGCCGATATTTTTCGAAATGGGATCATAGTGCACAAATGTCGCACAGTGATGAGTGCAATCTTCGGCCGCATGTCCTGAAATTAAAATACCTCGAGCTAATATTTTAAGCCAGACAGAGAGACAGACATCTGTTTAATGAACTCGTTTCCAGGACAACCTGGGTAAGCCGTCACCAGAAAGGTTAAACCAAACTGGATGTTAATGAAGCAAGAGATGATGGAATCGCAGTGGCATCAGCTGGACAATGTGCAATCATTTCCACCTCGCCCCAGACAGATAACCATGCCACCACCTCATTTTCTACAGGCCGGATCCTCTTCCCGACGTCAGACCAACAGTGTCTTAAGCACTGAAGACAACTGATATTTTAACTAGAACATATGTACAGTTAATTGTTGCACAAGATGTTAACTTACATATGCTTTGTCATTTGACCAACTGAAAATGTTAGTGTTTTTAAACTTGTTTTAAAACACGGTCAACTTAAATAAAAACATTCGGATTCAATACAGCACACGGAATGTGTATTCACGTACTTAGTGTAGTTGGCCTGCTTAACTGGTGATGCACACATCAGTAATGCGTTATTGATAAGTCAATTGTTAGGTGGGCGGGGCCTCTTACGAGATATTTCATGATAATGAATGTCATGTGACTGTGCTTGGACCAGTTAACACTGCACATTGTATTCGGTTGTATGGCAAAATTATCATGCACACATTGAAGTTGCAGTAATAGGTGAGAGCCAGGGCCCTGTGGTCAACAACCACTGCATATGTCGTAAAATTTTGTCGACTAGTCGATGAAATAGTCTGCCTTCAGTGCTTCGACGCTGTTGGTTGGGTGGCAGGCAGGGCATCTGGCCCGTAAGACTGAGTAGTGACGAACTGGCGTGGTTATCTGTCTGGAGCGAGGTGCAAATATGGTCCAGCTGATGCCACTGCCACCCCATCATCTCTTGCTGCAGTAAAATCCAGAGTGGTTTACCTTTCTGGTGCCGGCTTACCCAGGTGGTCCAGGAAAAAAGGCCATTAAACGGATGTAGTAGTTGTAGTAGTAGTTGATAAAATAGTTGATAGCGGCAGCTAAACTGGCAGCAGTTTCTGCTACCGACCCTGGCATTACACACTGTTTCAGACAGCACTGACTTTAAGAAGCACTTGAAAACATCTTTTTTGAACTAGCCTGACATGCAGCAGGTGCTTTTATTAACGCCATTTCTGTTTTGTATCGTTATTGTGTGGCACCTGTGTTCTTACTGTGTATACCATAACCCCCTTCCCTCAAATACACGTCATCGGAGCAATGATGATTGTCTGGAGGGTAAGAGGGAAAATTATTAGCTCTGTTCTGTGCACTGTTGTGTGCAACAATTGTGCATAGTGCAATGCACACACATATGAACAGACCTAACAGTTCTCTGGATTGGGTTTCGTCTCACTGGGCCCATTTCACTGTGCTTAGATTCATTTTTGTATGTAGTATTGCATGCATGTGTAGAAGTGTAACATGTTGAGGTGGGCCTGGTGGGATTGAAGCCTGTCCTTAGGACCACCACTTCTTCAGTGCTTTGACACTGTCGGTTGGGTCATTTGACCCGTAAAAACCCGTCCCCGATATGACCTATAATGTGTTTAGTGGGACATTAAACCCTACTCAGTCAGTCAGTTTGTGTTTCCATTTGTGTACATCTTGGTATTCATACTATTGTACACCAGGCATAGAGCGAGTACAAGCACTCACTGACATTTTGCGTTCGGTGCTGTGTTGTCAAGGCAACAAAACCCGTGCACCGATAGCAAATTCGCCTAGTAGTGCACAACTAGGGGGCACCTCCTACCATTCCTCCAAGTTCTATCTGGGTCCGTGCAGTAGTGTGGGAATGTGGTGAGTGACAGGCAGACACACAGACGCCGTGACCGCTATACATTTCACGTTGTCTGTGACTCGTGCAAAGTGTAATAATTATGCACCTTGTACATAATCTGCACTATTTCTGTATAATTCTCAAGAGCAGTGCTATTGTTAGTTTGTGGACTTCTTGTTGTGTGTGACTGTTTTCTGTGTAGTTTACTGTTTGACATTTGTTTGCCTTACAGTGAACAATGGATTGGTGAAACAGTGAACGTTCTATGGTCGTGTGAACAATATGGATCACACTGGATTAGGTTGGCTTGACAGTTCAGTATTGAATAGCCAACTACAAAATTGGTCAAAGCGGCAAATAAAAAATAGACAGCTGGAACTGAATTAAAACCAAAAAAGTGCAGTATTAGATCATGCTTGCACGTCATTATATTGCTGCTGATTCCCAGAGTCTTGTTCGTATGGACCTCCGATCATAAAAATATGCATGTTCCATTTCTAAGCTGGATGTTGTATGGACAAGGCAGCCAAACCTTGCGTTCAGTTTTTTAATATTTATTTTGTGTTGTAGTATCTGCCTTCAGTGCTTTGCCACATTTTGGCGTGAGGAAGAGCATCTGGCCTGTAAAAATTGAGTGATGAGGTGCGTGTGGTCCAGTTGATGCCACTGCCATCCCATCATCTCTTGCTTCATTAGAGCTGAGAATGGTGTACCTTTCTGGTGCCGGCTTACCGAGGTTGTCCCTGAAAAGAGGCCGTTAAATGAGAGTTGTTTTTTGTATTTAGTATCTTTACCTTCAGTGGTGCTTGTTGTCTTAGGTTTTGTTTCTTCATTATAAGTGATTGGCTGGGAAGAATGTCTCCAAAAAGACCTTTTGTGTTCAGTCGAACGGTAAACCTTAATTCAGTCAGTTCCCTCTGAGACTGGGGAGAGTTCCAGGCAGAAGGTCCAGTGATATAGAACACTGTCTCTCAGAACTTTGTCCTCATCTTTGCTACAGCCGCAAAATGACTTTCACATAACCTTTGCCCTACAGTGGACATCATCTGAGATATGATGATTGTCTGGAGGATAAAAGGGGAAATTATCAGAACTGTTCTGTGCTGTGTTGTGTATGGCAGTTATACACAATGATATGCACACATGTGAGCAGTTCTTAAAAAGGAATGTTGGTTTTTGGGCGACCTTTCTGTTTGTCCTGTCTGTAAAGTTGGTGTATTGTGGCCAAATGGCTGGATGTATCAAGATGAAACTTGGCATGGAGGTAGGCCCCGGCCACATTGTGTAAGATGGGGATCCAGCCCCCCCAAAAAAAAATAAAATAAAAGGACATGCGTGACACACCCCAATTTCGACCATGTCTGTTGTGGCCGAACGGCTGGATGGATAGAGATGCCACTTGGTATGGAGGTAGGCTTGGCTCAGGCCACATGTTGTTAGATTGGGACGCAGCTCCTTCCCAGAAAAGGGTCACAGTCCCGCCAATTTTCGGCCCATGTCTGTCGTTAGATTCATTTTTGCATGTATTATGTGTATTATTGTATACTGTGTGCATGTGTAGGTTTGTAACACGGTGAGATGGGCCTGGTGGGATTGAAGCCTATCCTTAGGAACACTACTTCCTTCAGTGCTTTGACACTGTTGGTTGGGTCATTTGACCCGCAAAAAACGTCCCCGAAATGACCTATAATGTGTTTAGTGGGACGTTAAACCCTACTCACTTCACTTCACCTGCACCTGCCACATCTTCTCCCTCTGTTAATTCACCATTTGCTCCATCCATAACTCCCTTACTGTATCACTCTTGGCTTAAAATCTTCCTCTTTCACAAATCTTTCCTACCATACAATGCAATATCTCTTGCAGCCTCAAGACTGACTCCATGGACTTCTTTACTGGAATGTTTCTTCTGACCAGCTCATTTTTGGTTTTTTTTAGTTCTTTCCATTATTTTAGTGTTTTTTTTGTTCTGTGCGGTAGATTAAGCTATCAAACAGTCAGCTTTTGGGTGCACATAAAACATACTGTATCTTATTGTATCGTGTCAGCCAAGTTGACACATTTGGTTTACAAACTTTTTGCTAACTTAGATTAATCTTGTGTTGTTATGTGCAACTAATGCCTTCAGTGCTTTGACACTGTTGGTATGGCGGCAGGAAGGGCATCTGGCCTGTAAAAACTGAGTGGTGAGGTACTGGCGGCGTGGTTATCTGTCTGGAGTGAGGTGCAAATGATTTGCATGTGGTCCAGCTGATGACACTGCCACCCCATCATCTCCTGCTCCAGTAAAAATCCAAAATGGTTTACCTTTCTGGTGCCGGCTTACCCAGGTTGTCCTCGAAAAAGGCCGTTAAACAGATGTAGTGTAGTAGTAGTAGTTGTGTGAGTGATTAGTGATGAAGCAAACTGTTGCAGGAGAAAGAAGTGTCGATGCTGCGGGAAGACCAGCTGCAGGTAATTCAACTGCGAAATGAAGTGACAAAGCTGCAGGCTGCAGAGCAGAGCTCCAAGATGACAGCCGGTCACGTCAAAGAACTGGAAGCTGTCGTCCAGAAGCTGACGACTGAATTGGAAAATGAAAGAAAAGAAAAGGAACGCGTTATTGCAGAGCGTGAAAGCACTTGCAGAGAAAAGGATGAAGTGAGTGACTTTGATTGTGAGTTATACAGAATTGGGTGTAAGACTCAGAAGTACATGTAGACCAAAGAATATCTGGACAGATTGTGGGAAAAGACTGTCAGATCTGACAACTAAACAACAAGGACGCTGTGGACCATAGTAATTGGAGAAAATAATTAGATATACTGAACAATATTCCCAAAGGTAGGGAATGAGTGAGTGACGTGACTTTTTTCTGGTACTGGCTGCTCGGTTTGTCCTGGATAAAAGGTTGTTAAACAGGCTATTGTTGTTGTTTTTGTTGTTATATATAATGGTGTTGAGTAGCAATGCTGGTTCAGTGATTATGATCTCTGCTTGGATTCAACTCCTACTGAGATGACATAAGTTATCTTTTATATCGCGAAGGCTAAACGTGCAAAAATGCTTCAGTGTTCCAAAAAACCGGCACTGTCCATGTTGGAATATCTGAATCCTTTTAACACCAAAAATTTATTTACAGAGATAGATATGAATTGAAATTTGAGTCATGATCCTATAATAGTAAAATATCTGCATTTTTGTTGTTTGCATATGAAGTACAACAACATTACAACAGTAATTTTTAGTGCATTTATGTACAACATAATACTGGCTTTCTTTTCCAGAGATATTCCACGTTGGGCCAGGTACCCCAAAAGAGAACAACAACTACAACCATTTTTGGCCATTATGCAGGCTAACCTGTGTTATCCAGACCCTCCCCCCCCCAGTTGAGAACTAAGAATTTTGTTGGAGCACAGTTTTACTACCCACATACCCTTGCTGATGGCAACTGGCAAATTCAGATTAGAGAGAAGATGCCAGAGTTCTCTTCGTCGGTGTTACCCATGCTATCTTTCTATCATGTCCCTCAGAAGGAGAACATTTTGGGATGATTTGAGCAGGTTTTGCAAGTCAGATGTCCGTTGTGTTGCCCAGCTTACAGTGTCACTGTCTGAAGGAACTCAAGGCACTGATTAGTGACTGGGTAAAGTCACTCACTAGCCTCATTATGCCGTGTTCCAGTGACAGACTCCCAGTGGAATGGATGCTGCTCCTTTATGCTGGCTGTTTGATGCCAGTACAAGATGATCTTAAGTTCACACATTTATGCAGTGTTGTTGAGTTTGACAGAAGATTTCACTTGTCTTAATTCTCAATCTCTCACTGTACCAGGAACTAATGTTTATGTATATATTAACTACCAGTACGTCAGCATGTTTGACGCTGTTGGTTGGGCGGCAGGAAGGGCATCCGGTCCATAAAAAAATATGGGGGGATGGTGGAGGTGGCACTGGTTAGTCCGGATGCAGTGGCACCCAGCCGGATGGTCGGTCCAGAAGTTCTCTTCGGGCACCGGCTCACCTGGGTGGTCCCGGAAAAGGGCCGTAAAACGGTTGTGGTGGTGGTGTGTACGTCAGCATGTTTTACAGAAGTTACAATATTCGCTATGGCAGTCAGACAGTGCATTGGGTGGGATTGAGTAATTACAGTACAAATATGTAAGGACATTGATGTTGTGCAAAGATTACTTTGTAGCACTATTTTTTGTACAGATTATCAACACCTTGAGCGCTGAGAAGTCGACAATGAAAGAAGAGCTCGATCGAATTAATCAACAGCTGCAGAAACATGTGGCTGAAAAGGAAGGTTGCTGTCACAAACTGCTATTTCTGTAGTATTTTGTGGAACTTTGTTGTGTTATATAGACACTTAATATGCTGCACTTTCAGCAGAAGGAGAGCAAATTATTTTGCCAGAAGAGATTGGCTGAGATACTGCCATAAGAGAGCCAGCATAAATGGAGCAGTGGTGGATGAAGAAAGGATGAGGCTAGAGGGAAGGTGCCTCCTGGCAGACTTACAGGTCAAGTTCATTGGCTTGGTTTGAGGGTTGGCGGCCATCTGGCACTCAGTGTACATTCATCAAATGAACCAAACCAGGTGAACTCTTGTAATGGCCTGGCCATGATCATATCACCATAGACATTCCCATTAGTATTATTGTTATTATTATTGCTAGACTAGGCTTTTGCATCATGTCATATGTTCTCATGTCTGTGAAGAAACTTAACTGCAAACAAAATGCATCGATTTATGCATCTTGTTGCTTAAATTGTCGAGCGTGTTTGCAGAGTTGATCCGCAGTGAAGTGGAGGAGGCAACAAGAATGCTGCACGCTGAGTTTGACGTGGAACGCACGCATCATCAGAAGATGTTGAAAGATCACGCTCGGCTGCAGCAGCGGCTTGAGAACCTGCAGAATTCCATCAGCTTGCAACATCCCACCGTCACTCACCTCAGTCGTTCACCGTCCAATGTCAGCAACCTCAGCTCAGAATCTGAACCAAACAGCGACAAGACTGAGCAGGTTACTGTTACTCTGATTTGTTGTTATTACTGCTGTCATGTAGGCAATATTTAATTATTAATTTATTGATTGTTGAAAGATCTGATCGATTAAAACTATATGCTGGATTAAAATCATGTCCTATTATACTTAACTTATTTTGTTCTGATGATGCATTGCAAGGTGACACACAAAATTGGTGGAGGAAGATTGCTTGAACATTTTTCACTCTAATATATATGAATGTAGATTATGGGATTGATAATGGCAATAATTATGATTTGCTTATCTGTGTTTTTTTGATGTCATTGACATACCACCTGCAGTACAGATATGCCACAGAAAGTGTGTGTACTAACAATTTTTACATTATTGGCTTTAATCCATCGTTATCAATTAATTAACAATCAAAGACGTTTAGTTAATTGACTTATATTTTTAACTGGTGCCAGCCCTGTTATGTAACAGTGACTTTTTATTTAGTTCTGTGTTACTTTGCCATTTCAGTTCATGTTTCAGAGCAGAAATTACATTCATATTTGAATACATTGTACCTAGCTGCATAGAATGGATCATTGAGAACATTTTGAATGGTTGCTGTTGAATAGCTGCAAAGCTATGACAGATTTAGTTTCTGTAGTGCCAAAATCTTAACTGCACTTCATCGCTGCTCACTAGGTTATGTTGTGATATCTACAAATTAGCTACCTCGGTTCATCAACTACAAATTTCAGGCTATTAAAAACAATTTCAGTTTGCCTGAATGGTGTCGTTTTATCAAATTTCACAGTATAGCTCAAGGACTATTTGGCTTGAACTTCATTGCCTCTGAAAATTGGACTTTTCTAGCAAAAATGGTGCTGAATAAATTTTTAATGATCACAGCAGCAGTAGAAGTGTGGTGCATCATAATCAATCAGTCTAGCTGCCATGGTTGTGCATTTATGTGGTGAAAGTGTGAAGGTTGCACGTTGATTTTCCGGCCAAACCAGCAGACATCAGGAGCCATGTCACCGTCAGCTAAGATGCGTGCAGTAATTTTAAGCCATATTTCTGGTTTGTCTGATAAAGCAGTGTTTTAGGTGATGTAGCTGCTATCTTTTGCTACATTAGAGCGCATTAGAGTTGTTACGATTATGCGCTATATAAATCTACATTTTACTTACCTAATTTACTTACTTACATTAAATGGGAAGATACTTCTTTGTTTATGGTCGCCCTATGGAATAGGGAGACCATATATATTTTCATGCTGTGGTTTGTTCTTTCTTCTTCTTTC
>Ga0209259_1000171_pt1 | contig 17443 bp, 7 predicted proteins | sample WorMetGr2BELIZE1_FD_187417 | JGI IMG/M metagenome (GOLD analysis project Ga0209259, IMG submission 187417) | Marine gutless worms symbiont microbial communities from Max Planck institute for Marine Microbiology, Germany - Inanidrilus... ...
GTATTTTAGTGCAGCAAGAGATGATGGGGTGGCAGTAGCATCAGCTGGACCATATGCAAATCATTTGCACCTTGCTCCAGACAGATAACCACACCAGCACCTCATGACTCAATTTTTTACAGGGCGAATGTTCTTCCTGATGCCCAACTATTGTCAAAGCACTGAAGGCAAATGCTAAAAATATTAGATTAATATTAAAAATATTAAATATTAATATTAAACAAAACACCAACTACAGTGTAAACAAAATTTCTGGACAGCATTTCCTTCCAGAAACAAATATTATGGCAAGCAGGAAGGTTATCTGCACAGAACTTGTTATGAACACCATACTATTTAACTAGTCTTGGGTTGGTATACCGAAAAACTGAACCGATATCGGATATTTTAAAATACCGATACTGATAATGACGTCGGTATTTATAATACCGAAAAATACTGAATACCGAGATAAAATACCTAACCGGTTCAGTATTTTCGGTATTTGCCTCGACGTTGTCCTCGGGCATTTTATGCTCACAAATACATGGTAAACGATTAGAAACTATGCAAGCTGCTACAAATGCAACTACTTCGACAACTTAAAGGTGATATGCAGTGATTTTTTGGTTGTTAAAGTAAATTACTGGTCGCATGTCTTTAATATAATCCAACCTATTTGAGTATTAAGGAACACCAAAAGATAAGAAAATTGCAGAAAAGGCGTCTTAAAGTGCGCACCGATGACTTGTTTACTTTTTGCAAGTGATGACGTCATACCAGGAAAACACAACCAAACAGCCTATAGAATGTTGAGTGTTGACAACCGATCGCGCAAAAACAAATAGGCATAACGATAAACGTAGAAGTAGGTTATTAAAACATAAACGGGTAAAATAACTTCCTATCAAATCTTAATAAAACGCAAACAAAACAAGCACATCCTGATATGACGTCACGCATGACAATGATTTCCGAAGAATAGCTATACTAAAAAGACCACTGAAGTTGTTCTTTTTAGAATTTTGCGGCATAATTGATCAAAATTTATTACACAGACGGGTTTATATTGCAGTAAGCAGCTAGAAACGACTTTTGCATCAGTTTTGTGAAAAACCGTTGCATATCATCTTTAACATAGTCCAGTGTTATTGCATTGTACACAATCAACTAACAACTGCATAGCAGAACAAGCTGTTCGTCTTTTGACTACAGTCACTACTCAATACACTCTGCACAAAATCACAGAAAGCCAGTGTCTCTCAGTGGTCGAGCATTCATTTTCCTCCATGTCAAGCGACTTGTCCATACGATTCACCTCCCCGTTTGAAGGGAGTCCTGATGCAGAGAAGATCAAGGTCCAAGTATTTAAGCATAGGCTTACATTAAAATTATCGATACTATATGGTTTCAGATAGTCAACTACTTTTTGCAATTTACTGAAGTCAGTGCAAGTTATGAAGGCATAATGATGCATTTGCCTTTCCCTTTCCTGACCAGATTGATATTCAGTATTGTCTCCGTACTCGTCCCCACAACACGACAATGATTAACAAAACCAAATTTCTAAATGATAGTGACTTTATAATCCGTATGTTGTATAAATATTCATACTAACACTGCATAAACTAACACTAACTCAGTGTCATACTTAATTTAATTTTGGATGGTTGCGTTTGACAACCTGTATTAAACGAATATGTTATGTTATGTTATGTTAAACGACAGGTGTGCGAAACTGCCAAGTTGTTGTGAGCAGTGAGCATACCTAGGCCTATGCTGCCAGCCTCGCACATTACATTGTTGTCAGTTCTGAGTTAATCGCCCACCTTTAATTGAAAGTCCAGTGGGCTTTACAGATTACACTGCCATTTAATTGCCTGACACATGCCATTCGCAAGCCACTAACAGTCTTATTTGCTTTCTCGTTCCTGCGTTATTCCAGCAACTTTGCAATGTACATTGTACAACAGGGTGCAGATAGTGCTAGTTCTACAGTTGGGGCCTATACCATGCACATATAGGCTATGCACAGACTTAAAATAATGCAAACGTGTAAAAAATACCAAATACCGATACCGATATCGCAGTATTTTGAAATACTGATACCGAATTCCAAATCGACTTAAAAAAATTCCGAAAAATATAGAAAAACCGACACCGACTTCAAATACCGACACCAACCCAAGACTACATTTAACCAAACAGCACCATGTAAAGACATATGTCAAAGTAAAGTTTTAAGCAGCATTCAAATTCGTTTAATGGCTTCTATTTCTAGAACGACCTGGGTAAGTTGGCACCAGAAGGTTAAAATCATCTGCACCTCCCTCCAAACGAATAACCATACCAACACCTCGTCACTCAATTTTTACAGGACAAATGCCCAACCAATAGTGTCAAAGCAATGAAGGCAAAAATTATAAATAACAAAAAGTTAAATAACAGACTGATAACACACAACCAATGAAGTCACATGTGAGAAGTGTACACTGACACAAAACCGTGCAGAGATCTTTAAATCAGAACTGCAATAAGAATTACTGCTCTACTCTCAATACTATAAAATGCAACGTAACTAATCAGGAATGTGCTACATCATGCCAAAAAGTATTAGCAATATTTACACAATGATGTTTACATACTGGAAAACATTTACTTTCCGGAAGTGACAAAACGCAGCAAATGACATAGAAATAACAGCCAAACTAAAATGGCAACTCTTTAAATCTGCATTCAGAAACATCACTTTGCAAAAGGTGTCAACAGTGTTACAAAACACACCATCAATAAACAATTAAGCATAAGCAGTGGCTGTCCCGACTGTACGACCATTACTATTTATTGTTTTAAGTGAAACCAGCATTGATGCTGAGCAGAGAATTTTGCACAAGCCCCATCTACTGACGCTCCTCACTCACACTGGACAGGTCCAACAATATCTGTCTGTTTCTATAGTTTCTGCAGCAGATACAGGCCGAGACTGACTAAAATAGACAAGAACCAAGTTTCAGAGAACGAAGCTTCTGCTCCTGTGATGCGGCTGCCTGGAACAGTTTGTCGTGCTATCTACACGATGTTACTGACACTAATATGTTCAAAAATGGCACAACGGCACACTTTTTAATCGATGACTATTGTATGGCACTCTGCACATTGTGTACAGCAGCACCCACTGTGCAAGGAAATACAGTGATTCAACTCCCATCTGCTCCCATTGAAGCCATCCTCATAACAAATATTTGCTTCTGTATTTTTACTGGAACAGACTGAGTACGATTAAGCATTTTTCTAAAACTAGAACTGCACAGAGTAATAGAACTTGAACATATCTGTAACGACTCTAAAATTTTCTAACAAAATCACAATAAATGTGAAAATAACTAACAAAAACTAGAACTACAGTAATAAACAGGAGATATTTATTGTATATGACTATATTTCTATTTACGCTGACCATGCTACGGATAAACAAACATCGTCTGCTGATTGATCATACCTCCCGCAATTGGTCCAGCATTGTCAATATCTATGCCCTCATTTTTGTCAGACAACTGTGCCTATTGGCTAAACTGTGGCAGCACCCTACAAATTCCATTTTGAACTCGAACTTAAATTGATCTATTGTTGTACAGTTATTCCAGGTAGGCTGCATCTAAAGTGTGTTTCATCCAGTATTCTGGGTTGCTGAAACACGTTATTTTACACACCGAATGGCTCTCCCGTCTCAAAACTGCATAAAACAACTCAGTGGATTCTGCTTAGTTACATTAAGTTCAACCATGCACTACTAAACTGCCTTCACTTGAGGTTGCTTGGACTGCTTTAGCACGAAGAAACTCCATAAACAACCAACTAGATGGCTGTTAGTCATTCAGTTTAAAATTCAGGTCTGCTTTTTAGCCAAGGTGGGCTTGTCTCAGCTAACATGCACCCACTGCCAAAAAAGGAATACTGTTCATCCTGTGACTATGCACTTAGAACTATAATCTTGACCTCTGAATATGACCTAGAAAGGATCAATATGATGGACTGAGTTAAGGTTTTACATCCCACTAGACACAAAATAGGTTATTTTGGAGATGCTCTTCCCAGCCAATCTCTTGGCTAGTACTAAGAAAACAAAAATCAAAAACCAGAAGAAATAACCACAAAAATATACAATAAACCTAGGCTAACAGAACACAAATAATCATATATCAGAAACACAAAAATACTATAACATAAAATAAACTAAAACATCTAAAAGAGCCCAGGTTTGGTTGCATCTTATGACCCCTGGCCTGAAAAGGAGAGGGTCTATTCTCAAAGGAAAAGACAAGTAAGGAAAAAAGGTAAGTGGGGAAGCATACAATGTAAACAAGCAGATGAGATACATATAGGGCCAAAATCAACAAATTAATCAAGGGTGCAGGACTTCCCGGAGCTGCATGGGACAGGATCAAGCTGAACCAGCACTCCAAATATCTAGGTCCAAAGTCATACTGTTCGAAACTTATTGTCCACACACACACACACACATCCAAGTGAATGCTCTGCCTGGACACAAAAACAAAACATTCTCTGATTCACTTGTGGCACACGGCAGTATATAAATTTTGTTTCATTTGACTCACTAAAATGCACATATTTTAAAAGACACGACATTTACAACATATACCAGACGCAACAATTAGCATTACTCAAATCAATGAGAAACTGACATCCACAAATCTTCTGTACATCGAACCTTAAGAAATCATTCCACAAACACATACACACAAGTCCTTTCTGAGCATTAACTTGGCCATAATAATGCAACAGACTAATACCACTACTACACCACAGAATATGCAAAACTCAAAAAAATTGGTCTGTACAACCAGTCAAGAAAAAAAGACAAAACTTTTGTTGACTGTACAAAGAACAATCAACAATCACTCAGAATGCACAAAATAGCATACATATGTAAGCATCCTCCCTAAGTATTAATGTATTAATTAACTACATTTCACATAACATGCAGAGATAATTCCCGAAACCCCCAAGCTACTTAGTAGTAAAATATGTCTACTTCAGAAACAATTACTCTGATTACTACATAGAAATATTGTCCCAACAGCACCACTCATAATTCATAGTATTGGCAGCGAGTGCTAACAAAATACTGCATCATAGCAATTAAAAGGCTGTCATCGGTAATTACATTGTGCCAAGGAGGAGTGCAAAGTACTGAGAAGAGTGTGTCTGTATTTTGGTCTTTTGTTTGCTCTATCATACAAACCACATGTCCAAACTTCACTAAATTTTCGGTATGTATCTGCAGCCATGGCTCGGTCCTCCTCTGATGATAATGCAATCCATTATTATGGTCGCCCTGTGTAATAGGGCAGACCATTATATTTTTGCCCTAGTGTTTCTATCTTTCTTCTTTCTTTTTTTCCTCGCCTAATCTCAGCAGTTGGAGATTGGATGTCTACCATACTTCCACACATGGTGTGGTCTTAGTGCGAATTTAGAATGCATGTCTGAAATGTGCTGCACGCGGCTCGCTGAAAATACACGATGCAAAAAATCGCCAATTTGGCACCATCGCACAATTTTGTCGAGCTGTACCTTCGCAATCAGAAAAAAAGTTGTTAAACATCGATACCTCCTCCACATGTCCTCATAATCTGGTGAACTTCAGCCTACTAACGGCTGAGATCTGTCGGCGAGTTTGGGGCGCCGCTGCAAATTTTAACGGCTTTCGCATCTTGGCAGCGTTACTGCACGGCACTCTAGTAGTGGGGGTCAGCCAAACTTTGTGGCGTTGAACAGAGGGCGCCACCTATATTTGGCAGGGTAACCATCACGTTGGGCATTGGCCCACATTCTAGTCTACTTCTGTTTTTTTGTGAATGACATCATGTTTTACCCACGTGACACTAGCTAGCACAGGTATTAGTGTCGTCGTGTGTCTGTCTGTCACAAGTCGGTGTTTTACTGAAACGGCTAAACGCAGGATCATGCAAACAATGCCACAGGATAGCCCAGGGAGTCTGTTTTCTGACGCTGAAAATCTCGGCAAAACTCAAGCAGGTCACCCCAACAGAGGCCACGGTTGAAATGTCATCACTCGGGCTGTGCCCTCGTGATGACATGTCAACCTCGGGACAACATATTTGAATGTTCCACTTGCAACCGTGCATCATTTGTATATTATTCACTGTCACTCGCAAGGTGGCGCATAGATCTTTCACACTGTTAACATCCACCTTAAATTGTAAACAAATTTCAGCAAGACCACAGACGACCACTTTAGAATCAATATAGGAAAGCGGCAAGCTTTAACCCTGACCGATCCCATTAGTGCAGTAAACTCACTAGATGTCCCTCATTCTCAGGTATGCACTCTGGAAAAAGTGGGGTGGATATGTCCACTCCAGTGCAATCCATGGCAATGCCCTTGGACTGGGCTAAGGTTTACTGTATTACTCGACACAATTTCAGAGACGATCCTCTCAGCCGATGACTTAACAAGGTACTGAAGAAATTAAACTCAATACAACAAACACAAATGTGCATCAGTACACCAAAAGATATTATAACACGAAATAACCACCTAAAAAACTAAAGCCAGGTTTGGTCCCTTTGGAAATGGATTAGGCCTATTCTGACAAACCTGGGGCCCACATGGGGCACCATATTTAACTAGCGGCTATGCTACTTGGTTCACGGCCGGGGGTGCAATCCGCATCGCTCATTATGATGTCGTTGATGACGTCATAACACGGAAAGTATAAGAGAGAGAAAAACGGAGACCACCTCGCCCCATGAAATCGTCTGAGCTATCTAATGGTGCAAACCGCATCGCTCTACGACAACTTTTGCAAAACCGGAAACTACGTCATTTATGACGTCATAATTTGGGTTCAAGATGGAAATTGCAAAAAATGGCTCAAGAGAATTTTAGTATTGGTGCGTTCTACAATATAACCAAAAATCAGGACAATCCGATCAAAACTGTAGGACGAGATAGTTTTTTGAACCCCAAAACCCCTAAAATACAAGTTTTTTACTCCAGCCCCCAGGGGTCGCACAGCCCCTATATTCTAGGGGACACAACTAGACCCAGACATAACATATGTCCTAGTTTGATCGAAATCGGATCAAAGATGGCTGAGAAAAACTCTGCACAAACAAACAGACAAACAGACACTACGAAAATAATGGTCACTTGGCCGTGAACCAATAAGCACACACAATAAATTACCACTGGTTAACACACCATATACCAGTAAAACAAATATATACTAACATAATAACTAATCTGAATGGCAACAAATCTTCACATAACTCCAAAACAACGTACAAAATGTGTGGAAAAGCATGTGCAAAAGATGTCATACTGGCACAAGATATTTTGCAGTGAGACCCAGCAATCGTCATTCGATATGTCAAAAATTGAGAGATCCTCAAAATCAAGAACGAAAATAAAAGACACACAACTGATTAGCAATCTACACTGAAACCAACCAACAGGAAGTACAAAACTGAAACTGTACAAAATATACACCTACGCATATTGGCACTGACACTGCCAATGAGTCCTTCTCTAACAACTCTAGTGCCAGCCACTGATTCTCTGTGTCGCAATTTCGTGGTTAATAAGTGGTCAAGATACACCCATAATCTTAAGGCCCAATGGATCCACTGCCAATTCCTGGCTTTCAAGACATATAACCCACAGATAATGTCGATCATAAACCTAGCATTAAACTGCCATTACTTTCTGCCGGGCCTGTGGTTACCTTCCCAGCTTCCCAGCATCACCGCCCTTAGCCGGTACCAATATATATTTCTTGGCGAACAGGGGGACACGCGGGTGAACGACTTGCCTAGGGTCACTGTGTGACAGTAGAATGGTCAGGGATTGAACATGCAAGCTTATATATCGCTAGTCCAATGCCACACCTATGATGACACCAAGCTACAACAAGTGGTTTGGTAAAAAATAAATTTCAAGGCAAAAAAGACTTACTACTTATCTGCACTGTATCTGATTTAATGCCCTTTTTCACGTGAATATGAGTTACCTGGATACTCCTCAGTTTTCTTCATCCACTTGTTCTTGAAAACGATGGTTGCCCCCAAAATCCTCACTGCACCTGGCTAGAATAGGTTAGTTCGTGCCAGTGCGTCCACGTCATGGAGGTGGGCAACAGCAGCCTTAAGGTGGATGAGGCAGACAAAGGTTATACTGGCAGGGCAAAGGAAAGGGCTCAGCAGTGTTAAATCACAAACCTACCAAGGTGCTGTGACTAAGAACGAGTAACCCCGCAGAGCCTCACAAGCCGGTCACGTGGAGCCTGTATCAGAAGCTAGCTGCTGGCTAAAGACAGTGGGGTCAGAGCCTCTGCAGTTAGGGAGGACCTACCATAGGAGTAGTACACTCATGAAGACAAAAACTGCAGGGAAGGCAACGGGAAACAACCCTGGCAAATACGTGATACATGAGACTGTGAGTATGCAGCCTCACCATTCTGTGGTGTAGACATGCCATCATGACCTCAAACCTGGAGTATCACCCATACAGATGACATGTTAAAAAATGTCATAAACATGCTGGCAACAACAGAAGACTAGAGAGACTAGGGAGACTAGGGAGAGCATATACATAGCACAGGTGTTCACAGGCTGAATGTCCATCCAGTCATCCAACCATGTCAACGAAACTCAAAACACTGCTCTTTACCAGGGAAAATCACCCACCGGGATCATCCTTTCTTATCTATCAACAGAAGCATTGCTTCCTCGACACCAGCCGTCCAATGCCAGACCCCCACCACCTATCTCCAACAGGTTAAAAAGTAAATGCTGTGCACGTTTTGCAAAGAGTTCACAGTATCCGACAAAAAACTCGACTCGAATACACAGTAGCAGCAAGTGAATCGACACATGCTTCACAACACTGACGACAGACTGTACCTTTCGACAGTTAGAAAATACACCACGAAAACATTCATAATAACGAACAGTTAATTTATGCAACACAAAAACAGGCATTTGTTACAAGAAAAAAAACAGAATAAACACACACCGATACACACCGGAATATGAACAGCACATTCAGTAGCACACTCATACTTTGGCACCACATGTACATTCCAAAACATGGTCATTTTTCGTTAATTTTCCATTATGGCTTCATGCAGTAGACTTTTTATTACATGCTACATGACACATCACACGAAAGTTTAAGTAAGTAAAGTCATCACCTAACTACACTGAGCCACAGGACAGTTTTTATCTCTTACCAAAGCCCTCAGTTAGAAACCAGCCACAATGGAGCCATTACCTTTTACTGAAAACTGAAAACATTTTATTGTTTGAGGCTGCAGCGCTTAGTGACGGTTACTTTTAGGCACTGTGTACAAATTTTCTTTCTTATTTATTGTATTACAAATTTTACTCCCCAGCTTTGGCCGGTACTCACAGCCAGGCTCAGTTGAGCTGAATGGCTACACACCAAGGTGGCTTATCCGACAGTCTGTCCATCCCAGGAATAATAATGCCAAAGCAGAGTAATCAAGATGACCATGATCAACATCTCATCAGTAAGCCAAACTGCCAACTACAGCACGAAAAATAACAACTTCTATGACTGACTGGCAAAGACTGAGCTGCTAAGTTCAACATCTCACACAACAACTTACGTCATTAAGCGGGTCACGAGTATCAGGCCAACTCAGCCTCCTACCCTCAGCATGACAGGAAATGAGTACCGGCCCAAAGTGTGGTGACGCTCTGCAGCGGGAGAGTAAAGGCAGGTATGACTCATTCCAATTGTGGATGCACGTGTGGCTGGCAGGTAAAACTGTGTGATCCCAGGTGCTATACCTGAGCGCTCTGTGGTGAGTCAGACTCCGTAAAAGCACCACACAAATGCCCAGTTTACTTACTTACTTACTATCTTGTTGAATAACATGACTTATACACTTCCACAGAACAGGAGTGAATATTTACATACACAAACAGCATTGCACCACTGTAAATCCGCACACCACCCACACAGTACGCAAAACAACATAGGATAGTTTAAACGTCCAGTTCACATTTAAACAGTTATAAATAGGACACAAGCACGTTCTGTGCAATAGCCATTTTGCAGCGAAGAAGCGTCACAACGCGCGTGCTAGACCGATGTTTCCGAACTAATCTGCAACGCGAATTTGTTGTTTTTTGCACTGAATACATCCTCGGTGAGGTTGAAGTGAGGCAGTGTCCGCACTGTGGCAAACAGAGTCACGTTGCCGCGCTGCATTCGGAACATCGTCCCGTCCTTAATGCTGGCACTCAAGCTTGACGAACAGAACACTGTCCATGTATGTGGGTCGGACGCCGCTCCGCATTCCTTGTCATTCCAGATCACCGCTCCCTGTCGTTTCAGCACACGCATACAGCTCCAGCAGCTTAAAATGAAGCTCGCATTAAAACAGTAATTGGTTCGTTTGACACCACAACCATTTAATGACCCTATTTCGGGACCACCCGGGTGAGCCGGTACCAGAAGAGAATTCTGGACTTTATGGTGCAAGGGCAGATTAACAGAGGCAGACACGCCGACCATCCGGCTGGGCGCCACTCCATCCAGACTGACCAGTCCCCACCTCCACCATCCCCCATTTTTTTACAGGCCGGACGCCCTTCCTGCCGCCCAATGAAGTGAAGTGAGGTGAGTAGGGTTTAACGTCCCACTAAACACATTATAGGTCATTTCGGGGACGGTTTTTGCAGGTCAAATAACCCAACCAACAGTGTCAAAGCACTGAAGGAAGTAGTGGTCCTAAGGATAGGCTTCAATCCCACCAGGTCCACCTCACCGTGTTACAAACCTACGCATGCATAGTGCATACAACACACAGTAATACACAATACAAAAATGAATCTAAGCACAGTGAAATGGGCCCAGTGTGACAAAACCCGATCCAGAGAACTGTTAGTCTGTTCATATGTGTGTGCATCGCATAGTGCACAATTGTTGCACACAATATTGCACAGAACAGACCTGATAGTTTTCCCCCGTACCCTCCAGACAATCACCACTGCCCCGATGATGTCTATTTGCTGCCCAACCAACAGTGTCAAAGCACTGAAGGCAACTAGCGCATTCGGATTAGTGAGAAGATGCTAGAGTTCTTCTCAATGGTGTTACCTGCACCATCTCCGTACCGTAAGCACCGTCTCCGAACCGTAATGACAAAAATGTAAAGTTGAGTTTTTGTTCGTATGTTTATGACTGATTGTAGTTTTTATTCTTCACTGTACATATCTGTCTCTCTGTCTGTGTTCTGCCTTCTTGGCGAATAAATGTGTTCAAAAGCAGTTAATTCTCATGCATCGCAGCACTAGCTAGACACGGCCTATTGAAACAGGTGGTGTCGGTTTCACGGTTGGTCTCTCGGTCCTTAACAACCATGAGTCCTGCAAAAGTGGCTGAACCAATCAAAACGCTATCTGCGATGTGACTCATGTTGGCCCAAGGAACCATGTACTACATAGCATATCAGATTCCCACTCGTGAAAGGGCAATTTTTAGGGTGAAAAAAGGATGGCCCAGGACATGGCCAGACACATCCGGAAGTTAATACACTCAATGTGACTCTGTAGAGGGCAAGCTTAACTACAGTGTAGATGTCGAGTGGGGTGTACTAGATGGGGTGCATACTGGCGCCACCTGGCAAATATGATTGAACCGTCCGTGTGCAGTGGTGATGTGGCCTTTTTATGGCCGCCCTATCTAATAGGGCAGGCCATTATATTTTTGCCCTGTGATTTCTATCGTTCTTTCGTCTTCTTCTATCTTTTTTTCCTCGCCTAATCTCAGCAGCCGCAGATTGGATGTCTACCATACTTCGGCACCTGGTGTGGCCTTAGCGCGAATTTAGAATGCAGGTCCGAAATGTGCTGCACGCAGCTTGCTGCAAATACAGGACGCAAAAAATCGCCAAAAGTCGCCATCTGGGCACCATCCCACAACTTTGTCGGGCTATATCTTTGCAACTAAGGCATATATCGACAATCGGAAAAAAAATTGTTAAGCAGCAATATGTCCTTCACATGCCCTCATAATATGGTGAACTTCGGCCCACTAGCGGCTGAGATCTCTTGGCGAGTTTGAGGCACCCCTGCAAATTTCAACGGGTTTCGCGTGTTGGCAGCGTTACTGCACGGCATTCCAGTACTGGGCGTCAGCCAAACTTTGCGGCGTTGAACAGAGGGCGCCACCTATATTCGGCAGGGCGGCCATCACGTTGGGCACTGGCCCACATTTCTAGTTGTCAAGTTACTTTGGCCACTTGTTATCATTATGATTATACACAAAACCACAGAACAACACTGACAACAAGTCACCTGAGTCAAGTATGGCTCGACGAATGCCTTTGCACTAAGTCCATGACCAATGCACATAGCGAGATGGTTCAGAATGCCTTCGCCGCTGTAGCGCGGCTGCTGGCGCGTCGTTCGCAGGTATTTCTGCAGCGGTCGGGCAACACCCGGAAAGATTGCTTGAGCTGCATCCATCGGACTCAATTCCACTGACGATGCTGCACAATATTTCAGCTTTTTGTAACATGCAGTCAGCTGAAGCAGAGACTAGGAATAGATCATATAATTACAGTGGTACAATAACACAGGTTAAGATGGTGTGGACATGTTTTAAAAAAGGACAAGAATGACTGGATGGAAAAAATGCATGGATTATCAAGTGGAAGGTGTAAGACCTAGAGGCAGAGCAAAGATAACTTCGAATGAGGTCACAGCAAAAGACTGTCAGATGCAACAAATATGCACTTAACATACTGTTGGCACTGGACAGCAAAGTGGACCGTGGGAAATGGATTGATTAATTGAGTAGGGTTTAACGTCCCACTAAACACATTATAGGTCATACCGGGGACGGGTTTTACGGGTCAAATGACCCAACCAACAGTGTCAAAGCACTGAAGGAAGTAATGGTCCTAAGGATCAGGCTTCAATCCCACCAGGTCCACCTCACCGTGTTACAATACTACACAGTACACATGCATGCAATGTAAAGTCAGACACAAAATAACAACATACACAAAAATGAATCTACACACAGTGAAATGGGCCCAGTGAGACAAAACCCAATCCAGAGGAAATGGAGAACATTAATTTAAGATGTTGCATAATAGCCACAATCACTAGGGCGTAAGTGAGTGAATGTTATTCTGGTACCAGCTCACTCGGCTTATCCTGGATAAAGGACCATTAAATGGGTTTTTGCTGAAGTTTAATAATACTAGAGCGGTGCAACCCGTGGCCCCCCGTTGACGTCGCACCGACCGCAGCAGCTAAGCCAGCCTGCATTGAGCCTGCGACTGGCAACAGGCTGGCTGACACCATAGTCTGTGTCAACCATGCCCAGACCACGCCCAGCCAGCCGCAAATAAGGAGCTCACTTCCGTCACCGACACATTTCTGAACTCACTTGTGGTTTTAGTAGTAGTATAGATTAATAATGTTTCCTTCTGACTGGGTTACAGGAAGGACATCCAGCCTGCAGCAAGAGCCCAGCACGTGCTGGGGTATTCAACCATGGCGTGGGCAAGCAGACAAAAATAAACACAGCCATCTTAGTCATATCCACATAGCTTCACAAAACAGGAAATGTCAATTTACAAGCATAGGCCAGACACCCTTTTCATTGCATAAACACTAAACAACAGTGCCAAAGCAGCGGATGGGCCACGTGTAGTGTGCCGTAGACAAACAAGTGCTTGGCAACTGCAGCAATGGCTGTCAGTTGTGCAGGAAGCACATATGAATTATAAACTGTTTCTGATGAGTACAGCGACTGCCTTCAGTGCTTTAACAAGAGCATATGGACTGTAGAAATTGAGCAATGAGGTGCTGGCATGGTTATTTCTCTGTACCAAGGTGCAAATAACTTGCATACGGTCCAGCTGATGTCATGGCACCTCACTGTCCCTTGCTTCATTAAAATCCACACTGGTTTAACTTTACTGGTGCTGGCTTACCCAGGCTGTCCTGGAAAAGAGGCAACTAAACGGATGTTTGTCTGTCATATGAGTACTGTGGCAAGCCAGCCAAAAATTTCCTAAGTCCAACAACTCAGCTCCAGGGGAGTTCTTCCTTTTTGTGGGTGGATCCTGACCACATCTAATACAAAATAACTGACCTCTGTGGTAACACTTAAAGCAAAAACCAGCTTTATCTGTTTAGATATTTAGACACAACACAATAATGTTGAAGACACCCATGCATAACCCATAGGATAAGCCAAATCATTACCATGACAGACACCCATTTAATGGCCTCTTTTCCAGGACAACCTGGGTAAGTCGGCAACAGAAAGGTCAAACCAATCTAGATTTTAATGAAGGAAGAGATGATGGGGTGACAGTGGCATCAGCTGGACCATACGCAAATCACTTGCACCTAGCTACAGGAATATAACCACTCTGGAACCTCATCGCTCATTTTTTACAGGTCCGATGCTCTTCCAAACGCCCAATCAATAGTGTCGAAGCACTAAAGGAAAATGGTAGAAACAAACATAAGGAGCCTTATTTGTACAGTGCTTTATTATGAGCAGCTCCTCTCTAAGGCACATGTCAAGCACCGAAGGCAAAAGCCAAACCACAAAAACCGTGGTCGGCTAAAAATGCACAATGGCCACACAACAACTGCTGATAACCTTTGTCGTTATGCAGTCGAGTGACGTGGTTGAAAGCTTCCTCCGCAGCGACCATCAGCCGCGCCTTCCGCTTCCTCAGCTTGCGTTCATACTCCAGCTCGTCATAGAAACGGTCATTGTGGCCGCGTGTGCCACTGCGGGTGGAACCGGCCCGAGCCACCACGACGTCAGCCGCCGAGCCTCCGGCACCGGAGAGTGCCGTGTCTGATGCCACCGCACCGTCGACGCTGTACACCTTGAAGTCGGTCATGCGAGCAGAGCGTCGTGCCACTGCATGCTCCAGGTACGGATTGTATACCTGAGCACCAGCCATGACTGCACTTCATCACCATACGTGGTGTGATGGCACAACAGGGGCAAACTGGACAACTCGCAGATATGCCAACTCGCGAACTGCCAACTCGCGGACTGGACATCTCGCGGACTTGTCAACTCGCGGATGTAGCTGGTAGTAGTTGCAGTTTTAAGTAGATGATTATGTGGACATAAAACACGTCATTGTGTCATATTCAAGTGTTTCATAATAAAAGGCAATTAAATATTGTTGTTAAGATATTTATTAATGTTTTTTTGTGTGCGTACCTAAACATATACTATGCTAATGATTTCGTACGTTATTCACATCCACACAGTCAGTATCCGCGAGTTGTCCAGTCCGCGACATGTCCAGTCCGCGAGCTGACTAGTCCATGAGATGTCTAGTCCACGAGTTGACCAGTCCGCAAGATGTCCAGTCCGCGAGTTGGCAATCCGCGAGTTGGCGTATCTGCGAGTTGTCCAGTAACCCACAACAGGTAGGGCCATCCCACTGTCACACAGCAATGCTAGGCAAGTCGTTCACACGAGTCTCTGATCAATGATCAATGTAAACTGGTACTGGCCAAGGGCGGTGATGCTCTAAAGCTGGGAAGGCAATTGAGGGCCTGGTATAAAGTAATGGCACCTGTGGGCTGTCTGGCTCGGAAGCCAGAATCAGCACCAGTCCTTACGACTATGATCAAATAGTGGGGCTATGATAGGACAAAGTGGGATTTAAACACTATTAAACATAATAGAAAGTCAAAAACCTGCTGCAACAGCACACATGCGATAGGTTGATGACTGACTGATTGGTTTTCTTTCGCTGCTTGTACTGGATCAGAACCTACAGGGATAAGCTATACAGGTTTTTTCATGAACCAGATGCCGTATCAATCACCCAACCAACAGTGTCAAATCATTATGCACTGACAATTGTTGACTTGACAACTGACCTGCTTGAAATAGTTTGTCGTCATCCTCACGACAGAACAACAGCTATGTAGTTTTTTGTAGTGTATGAAGAGTTCCAGTGACTAGTGAAGGCCACATCATGTGTCGAAGCATGATAGACATCCAATGTGTGGCCGCTGATATTAGCCAAGGAAAAAAAGAAGATAGAAAGAAACCAAAGGGCAAAAATATAATATCCACCTCTGCTACACAGGGTGGCCATAAAAACCAAAGCGAGGCTTGGTCACCTTATATAAAGTCCAACCTGGAAATGGATCATGACTGTTCTAACAGCCACGGTACCCTGCATGGGATATATTTCCCCTTCTCCCCATTCAAGGCACAGATATGCCCACTTACAAGATGGTATTTTTTCTGAAGCACTAGAACAGTTCCAGCCAATACCCTTTTGGACACCATCAATGACTTATGAAGGACTAGGTCTTGGCAGGAACTGAACCAAAATAGACCTGGTCAGACCAGTCTACTGCCTTGACCAGTGAGTTAACACTGCTCTTACATCAACGTTCTGAAGAAACATTAATTCTCTACCACCATTTAACTGTTTTGATAACAGGAATGGAATCCAGCCTGAAAAACCTGTGCCACTCAAAGTTCTGTTCTAGAACAAGTGGAGGTAGCAAACAAAGGGGGACCAGCTAACAGCTTCATCTGGAAACTAACCACCACCACAACCGTTTTACGGCCCTTTTTCCTGGACCACCTGGGTGAGCTGGTGCCAGAAGAAAGTTTCTTCTGGACTTCATGGTTCTAGGAAGGATAACAAGAGGCAGAAACACCCACAATCCGGGTGGGCGTCACTCCATCCGGACCAATCAGCAATCCACCTCCATCAACCCCCCCATTTTTTATGCCGGATGCCCTTCCTGACGCAACCCTTCCAATTTATCCGGGCTTGGGACAGGCACAGGAATATGCTGGATTGCATATCCCCGTGGCTTGGTTCAGGTTCAGGTTCAACTGGAAAGCAGCTGTTAAAAAGAAGTTGGTGTACTTCAATTCATAACAGACTGCTCATTCATATCCTTCAACCTGACTCGACACTGAAGACATTTTTTGTTGAGAATACAGCTCATAGTGACTGCTGCGTTTGGCGCATTTACGATAAATATTCTTACTTACTTCCTTTACTTACTTACAGTACGTATATACCTCAAAATCACGGTAGTAGTGGTCAAGGCAGTGAAATGCCAGTCGCTGCACAGACAGATGACCCACAGTGTAGGACCGTGCCATGCCATCGGGTAACCTCAGAAGCTTGACGACAAAGAACGGCTGAAGCGGCTTCAGTTCCAACATCACGACGGCCACATAGTGCGTGAACAGCAGGGTGTCAGACATCGACACTCCGAACTGGACTAGCTGTGAATATGTCTGGCCGGCCTCGGAGAGGATCCGGACACCATAGAACAGCCAGAACGCCACCGTCAAGACGAAGACGAAGAGCACGAGGAGGGCTCGGAAAACGGAAACGCGCGGAAGCGT
>Ga0209259_1000178_pt1 | contig 17387 bp, 7 predicted proteins | sample WorMetGr2BELIZE1_FD_187417 | JGI IMG/M metagenome (GOLD analysis project Ga0209259, IMG submission 187417) | Marine gutless worms symbiont microbial communities from Max Planck institute for Marine Microbiology, Germany - Inanidrilus... ...
GATCATGGACATTCCAGACAGAGATTCAAGACTACAATCTCTGCGGCGCTATTTGGCCGACGCTGAAGTCGAGGTGGAACGAAGAATTAGAAGAGACGAAGAGCCGCCTGACCCCCGGCTCGCCACAAATGGCGCCCAACGTGGGGCTGCCGTTGAGAATGAAGCAGATAGAAGTAGCGACAGTCAGAGAAGCCGTGCCAACGCCATAAATGGTGCCCGGTATGGGGCAGCCAGCTTTATAACATCGGAAGTTCGAACATCGATGGAGATTGGGGATCAACGACGACCGAGTCTGGCGTCCAGTGAGTCGAGTTCCGCCAGAGGAGATGATGCAAAGAGGACGAAACGTGGAGATGATCGAGTTACTTTCATGGATCGACTAGGCGCACGTGAAGAGGTGACTGACAGCGAAGACTACAGGAGTTCTGCTTCAGAAGTTCATCGACAAATGACGATTCGATCAGCTAGAGGAAGAGAGACGCCGTTACCCGACACTGATGTCCCTGTAAGTGAGCATGGATCAGCGACGTCAGTAGTCGACCAACACCGACTACGCTCTGCAGTCGTTGCGATATCACAACGTCGAAGTCTTGAAACGGCGAGTGCGTCAACGAAGAATCAAAACGAAAAATCAGACGAAGATCGATCTGAACGAAAAGGAGCAGAAGTTGGTCATACGTCATGTCGAAGAGGTCCACCTCCGGACGACGACGGTGGAGGAGGTGATTCTTCAAGCAGCAGCAGTGATGACAGAAAAAGAGGCAACGATGGAAGAAGAAACGATAAGCGTGAAGATTCAGATAAAGATGAGAAGGAACATGATGACATAAGAGGAAGAGGTCGTAAACGACGCGAGAGCACTTCTCGTTCCCCATCACAAAGACGACACCGTCGAAAGTGTGGATGGAAGTCTTTTAAAGGACGTCAGAGAGATGCGAGCTCATCAGTTGATCGACACTCTAGTCATCGTAAGCGCCGACACCAGATTAAGGTTGACAAATACGACGGGTCATCATGTGTCGAAATGTTTCTGTGTCAGTTTGAAGATATCGCTGATTATAACGACTGGAATGATGACGACAAGCTCGCACATCTCAAAGCTGCCTTGACAGGATCAGCGAAGTATCTTATGGCAGAGTCGAAAGGATTGTTGTATGAAGACATGAAAGAGAAACTCAGGAGAAGATACAGCAACCGAGAGCAGCAAGAAAGATTTAAAGTTGAACTCCGCACGAGGAGGCGAAGAGCTGATGAGAGTCTTCAAGATCTGTCTCATGATGTCGAGAGACTGGTGGCATTAGCCTATCCAGACACGTCGCCGGACATGCGTGATATCCTCGGGAGAGACGCTTTCATCGATGCTTTAAACAACGCTTCGCTTGAGTTTAAGATCAGAGAAAAAGAAACACCGACGATGGCTAAAGCACTGACTACGGCGATGAGGCTAGAAGCACTCTACAAGTCGAAGAAGACGACTGATGAGTTCACGAAGCCTCGGCTTGCTCGTCAGGTTCAGCAGAAGCTTAAACCCGACGGGGCCGCCGATCGATCGACTGGATTTGGAAATAACGAGTCGACACTTGGAGCGATGAGTTCAGGAAATGATCAAGCGGCCAAGTCTGGAAAGAGGAATGAGAAGAAGAGTGGAAATAAGCAAGTCGCAGCAGCAGTACGACAAGATTCAGGGACGACTTGTGAGGATGACGGACGTAAGTTCGAGAAGGAATTTGACGAGAAGTTTCAACAGCTAGAGTCGAAGATGATGGAGTCACTAACTCAACAGATGAACGTCATGTTCTCAAAGTTCCAGGCTGGTCAGCAGGGGCAGCCACAGCGAACACCGACATTACCACCGATGCAGACTTCGGTACCACGGCAATCTGCACCGCATTCTGGTAGCGGAGTTAACAGTCAGCACCAACCATTCTTCTGTTACGAGTGTGGAGGACCAGGGCACATAGCCCGAAATTGCCAGAGAAGACGAGAAGCTATGACTCAAGATTCAAATCAGCCGCCAGACAGAGTCAGAATGACCAACCAACGGTCATATGTCGCAAGATGCAACGGCGACAGATTTCGGCTCGGAAGGCAACTAGGAATGAGAAGACCAAGAGAGCGGATTGTCAGTGCAGCTGAAGAAGAGTTTGCATCGAGTCGTGTCTACTTGCAGATGAAGATAGCAGGGAAAGACTACGGAGCATTATTAGACACGGGTTGTGAGGTCACGGTTATTCCAGCGAAGCTCGTGAGGCGACGTCAACTTCAACGGACGACGAGAAGTCTCATTGCGGCTAATGGAACACAGATTCCGATCCTGGGCTGGACAACGATCAAAGCCTACGTCGGCAGCTCTTCCGTGACCATCAGCGGCCTCGTATCAGAGCACGTGGTCGAAATCATGCTTGGAATCGATTGGCTGAGAGAGAACGAGGCTCAATGGGATTTCGTTCGAGAGGAAGTTACTATCCACGGAGCGACATATCGGCTCGCGGCAAGGAGAACCCGAGGGCAATGGTGCAGACGTGTCATAGCAGCACAGGACATCACCATCCCTCCGTGTTCACAACTGGACGTACCGACCAAGGCAGTTTACCGCCAGCTACATACTTCTACAAAACCGATGCATGAAGAAGTCTCGTGGGCTACGGAAACTTCTGAAATCAGAAGAGGACTGTTAGTTGCACGGACTCTACTGCCGAACAGAGCTGATGAGATTCCAGTTCGTGTGCTCAACGCATCCAACACGCCAGTTCACCTGAATCGTGGAACGTTTGTCAGCGAACTTCTTCCAGTCACTCCAATGGCAGATCAACAGAGTCAACAGAAGAAAGACTTACTGACGGAGAAGGAAATCATAGATGATATCGTGTCAAGGGTTGACGAGGAAGTTTCTGTCGACATCAAGAAGAAGCTGAGAGATGTCCTGAATCGATATTCGACTGTGTTCTCGAGAGGAGAGTATGATCTTGGATGGACGAATCTTGTGACGCATCGAATCGACACAGCGGATCATCGACCGATTCGCCAACAGCTACGTCGATATCCGCCAGCCCATCTTGAAGCGATCGACGAACACTTGAATGACATGCTGACTCAGGGTGTCATCGAGCCTGCGGCAAGCCCATGGGCGTCTAACATTGTTCTCGCAAAAAAGAAAGATGGAAGTTTGAGATGCTGCATAGATTTCCGCCAAGTCAACGACATCACGCGGAAGGATGCTTATCCACTTCCACGCACGGATCAATGTCTAGACGCTATGAACGGCAGCTGTTGGTTCTCGACGTTCGACTTGAGAAGCGGGTTTCACCAGGTCGCTTTAGCGGCAGAAGACGCAGACAAGACGGCATTCATCACCAGAAGAGGGATGTACAGGTTCAGAACTATGCCGTTTGGCCTCTGTAATGCTGTCGCAACATTTCAGCGCCTGATGGACCTGGCACTTACTGGATTGAACTTCGAGATATGTCTTGCATATCTCGATGACATCATCCTGCATTCGAAGACACTCGAGGAACATCTTCACAGGCTTGAGATGCTACTTCAGCGACTGCAAGGAGTCAACCTGAAATTAAAGCCGAATAAGTGTTCTCTGATGCAGAAGAAGGTCGTCTTTCTTGGTCATGTCATCTCTGGAAATGGAATCGCGACAGATCCGGAGAAGATCAAGCTCGTGGAAGGATGGCCGACACCAACGAATTTGAAACAACTACGAGGCTTCCTCGGCTTGACAGGATACTATAGGAAGTTCGTGAAGGGCTACGCGCACATAGCGGGTCCACTGAACAGGCTCCTGAAGAAGGATCAAGTTTATGATTGGACGGAAGATTGTCAGAAGGCTTTCGACGCACTGAAGAAGGCACTGGTGTCACCGCCAATTTTGACATTGCCGAACGACAAAGATATGTTTGTGCTGGACACTGATGCCGCCGACGGTTCTATCGGAGCAGTCCTTAGTCAAGTGCAAGACGGAGAAGAGAGAGTCGTGGCATATGCAGGAAGAGCTTTGAATCGTAACGAAGTCAATTACTGCATCACTCGTAAAGAGTTACTTGCGATCGTTCACTTTACGAAGCTATTTCGGCAATATCTGCTCGGAAGGAAATTTATGATCCGGACCGATCATGCCGCTTTATCGTGGCTTCAGAAGACACCAGAGCCGATCGGGCAGAATGCCCGTTGGCTCGAACAACTCGGAGAGTATGACTTTACGATCTGTCATCGCAAGGGAACATCACACTCCAATGCCGATGCTTTGTCGAGACATCCATGTCTACGAAGACCATCGTGTACGGCATGTCATCCGGTCAGCGAACAGACGACGTGTTCAGCAGCAACTGTTGAACGTCACTCTCAACCGGAAGAAGAACAATCGACCGACATGCTTGGCTGGTCGCCTGATGAAATTCGAGTAGGTCAACAAGAAGACTGTGAGATCAAGTTTATAATCGATCTCATGGAAGCTAACGATGAGAAACCTTCATGGGACGTTGTCGCTGACCGATCGGCTGATGTGAAAACGTTGTTCAATGAATGGGAGAGACTTGTGGTCGTTGAAGGATTGCTGCTGAGAAAATGGACTTCAACTACCTCGGCTACGAACAGAAGACAAGTCGTGATGCCTGAGAGGTACCGACAGGAATTTATTAGACTCGCGCATTCAGGAATGACAGGAGGTCATCTCGGCAAAACGAAGACACAAGAACAAATCAGCCTTCGTGCTTACTGGCCGTCCTGGAAATCTGATGTTTCACTCGAGCTTCAACGATGTGTCGAGTGTGCGCAGTACCACAGAGGGAAAGCACCTCGTCAGACGCCACTACGACCCTTTAATGCGGGAGAACCATTTGAAGTGGTATCCGTGGATATTACTGGCAAACATCCGAAGTCATCGAAAGGAAATGAATACATTGTCACAGTTATCGACATCTTTTCGAAATGGGCTGAAGCTTATCCAGTGAGGACGCACACGGCTCCGATTGTCGCAAAAGTGTTGATCGACAATTTCTTCTCGAGATTCGGTATGCCAAGAAGAATTCTGACGGATCAAGGCAAGGAGTTCGAGTCAATTCTTTTCAAAGAACTCTGTGAGAAGATGGAGATTCAGAAGATTCGTACGTCTCCTTACCAACCGTCCACAAATGGCTGTGTCGAGAGATTTCATCGGACGCTAAACGCGATGATTGGGAAAGTGATACAGTACGATCAACGAAACTGGGATGAATGTCTGCCAACAGTCATGGCGGCTTATCGTGCTGCCAAACACGAATCTACAGGATTCTCACCGAACAGGATGATTCTTGGTCGTGAAAACCGCGCACCGCTAGACCTTGTTCTGGGTGACATACCTGGTGAAGAAGATCGTTGTGAGAACTACGGCGACTTTGTCTACGAGAGACTACAGAGGATGAAGGAGTGCTACACTATCGCGAGAGAGCACCTGAAAGAAGCGGCTCGGAGAAGGAAGGACGACTATGATTCAACAGTTCATCCGAAGATGTTCGAGATTGGGCAATGGGTATGGTACTACTACCCACGTCGCTATCTTCATCGCACGCCGAAGTGGTGCAAGACCTATGACGGTCCGTTTCTCATCACTAAGGTGATCGCACCGTGTGATTACGTCATCCAGAAGACTTCGAGATCAGCACCTATCACCGTTCATCGTGATAAACTGAAGATATGTCACGGAATGACACCTAAGTCATGGCTGACTGATGTAAGCCAAGAAGTCCGGCATGACGAGCGGCCGCAGGATGGACAAGAAAACGACAATGCGTCTCGAAGTGGAGTTCATGTATCTGCGCGACGAGAAGAACTAAATCGACAACCAACGCGACGACACGACCGAAGACGACAAGATGTGGTCAACTACGAAGATGGAGCAATCGAGACACAGAGCGTGCTGCCACCGCGCAACCGCAGAATTCCACCTCGTTTCGATGGCTTCCAGATGTGAAAGGAGAAGAGCTCGGGTACAGGCGACTCTAGGTCGAGTCGTTCACGGCATTGACGACCGTGCCCTGCTGGAGTCTATAGCGTCGGTTAGACACATCGACGTCATCAAAGAGGACAGGAGTCGAGACAAGACAGACTAGACGGGGACAGAATTGATATTCTGTAAAAAAAAGTATTGACTTTTTGATCATAAACACATATGATCATTATGTTGCAGTTGATAGAAGAATGAAGAAAACGAGAACCCGGCGACCAACCGTTAACTACAAGAGATGTGAGGAGTGTGACATCACTGTCTCCAAAAGTAATTGGTCCAGGCACAGACGCGCTCATGAAGTCTACGGCGGTAACAGAGTTCCGCGCGGTAGGCCGCGCACTCGATGTGTACGTTCCCAGCAGCTCGACATCCACAACGTTAGCCTGGAGAAGCAAGCGATTATCAGAATGGTCGCAAGAAGATTATACACGCTAGAGAACCTTGGAGTCCCGGTCTACGCACAGTTGGCCATCATACACGAAGAATTTCCGACTCTGACGGCACACACTCGTCAAATTTGCCAGACCATGGCGAAGACAATACTTTCTGCCGTGAAGAACGAAATTCGTACTGCGCTTCCCTACATGAGATGTCATTCACTTGGAATTGGAATCGGACGTGCATCGACAGAGATCATGCCGGCAACTGAATCCAGCTCGATGTCATTGATCCCTCCTTCCGGCCAAGACACTGGCATCAACATCGAAAGAGAAGAAGAAAACCGGTTCGAGAACGAAGCTCAATCACCGGTAATTCAGCTTTACGAGACTGACGTCAACGATAATGAAGTCGTGAAGCGGGCTCTGCAGTTGGAGGCAACCACATCAACTCCTGCTGTTGAGAAGAAAGATGAAGAGAGAATCGCGACCACGAAATACAAGAGGAAGAAACGTACTACACATGAACGATCCACAAAGTATGACTCGATAGAGCTACTACCAATACCGCGGTTGACCAGGCAACAATCGGAGGAATCTCATATCCCCGTTGCTCCAGCGACACAGGCGGTTCGGATCAAGTCCGTAGCAGTACGTCACGATGATGCGAAGAAGAAGACAGGAGAACATACGTCCGTATCGGAAACGTTAGAAAGTGCGTCAAAGCACCAGTACGCTACTTCAACGGAAGTTCATGAAACTCAGCGAATTCACACAGGAAAAATGTCGCCCGTGGTACAAGGTCCAACCGCAAACGTCACAGTAACTGATAGACGACATCAAGAGACACATCGCGTTCTAACCTCACCACGACGATCGACACCACTGACGTACGGAGGACGAGACCACCATACGCGGCAAGACAAGCGAGAGTCGCGCGACCGTTCGCCTTCCGCCGGTCGAGACCGTAAGGCTGCCAGGAGGTCAAGAGAACGTTCACGACCTAGAGAGTCGATACAATTTCGTCATGGCCACTCAAGAGATGACCGTGACTGGCGCCCACCCATAACGAACCGACAACAAGAGCAAGGACGGTTCGAGCTGGAGCGATTCAGACGAGAGATGCTCGATGAGTTGCGGAGAATGATACAACATTCCAAGAAGTAAAGAACCGGAGCCCGTTAAAGGAAGGGGCAGCTGCCTCTTAGCCCTATGGCCCTATGGACGGTATAGACGGTAATGGCCGAGAAAATTCTGTTCAGGAGAGGATTGCAAATGACTTCTACTGACACTTCGAACGATGCGATGCCGAACATTTCGTATTGCGTAGAGTGATAGTTGAAAACAGTGTCTACGCGAATACACTAAAATAAGTGTCACATGACACTACGTAGGGACACAATGTCATTTTCGGAATTTTTTTTAGTTTGTGGTGACTAACCATCACCAATTTCGGAGGCTACATAGTGGCCCTTAAACAGTATTGTATTGTCAGAAGTTTTCTGCTTCGTAGAGTTTGAAAAACGTCTAATTGATACGTTTCTGCAATGTTTGATTTGCTAAGTCATTTTTGTGTGCACACGATGCGTTTGATAACATTTACATGCTCATGTTTTATATACATGTACGTGTATTCGTGCTTCTGCACATAATTCGACATATTATGCCACTGTGTGGTATAACGTGTGTCGTCTCGATGGACATCACTTTTGAGACGATAACCGCTTCATGTTTATAGCTCGCTATCGTGTTACAGTCTCCTGCTTATGTTTTATGTTCATACGTTTACTTTGAGTCATTGCTCAGTAATCGATAGGCATTGTCGATACGTATGTGAGTAAGATATGCGGCAGAGTAGGTGAGTACGTAGATTGAGATGTTTGAACTTTGAAGTTAGGAAGTGAGTGGCCGTGCTCGGGGGCGAGCACTCGACGGTGCCGCCGATTGTGTGACAAATTGGTCACAGCGTATTGATATATTTCTTTTTGCATTTATTTGCTTACTTGGTGTTTTGAGCGAGTTATCAACGCCCACCACATTTTTTATGCATAATCGTCATATTTCATACGCTTAGCACATTAATCTAAGTAAGTTTCTACTGCCGCAACAGTTTCCGACAGTTTAGACTTACAATTTCTACGTAGAATGTGTAGATTGCGCGTATTTCTGACGTTTCGAGCGTTATGACTTTTTGTACACTGTACGAATGGCGTACGCGCTTTGGCGCCTGGTTTAAGCCTAGCCGCCCTATTAATTTACACGATTAATTCTTGTATAGATAGTGTAGATTTTGAGTTTACGTTCGAAATTCCTTAGTACGCCACTGGTACTGGGTACGCCATTCTTACCTTGTTATAGCTTCGGCCAATCGCGACGCTGCATTTCGTGTCCTACTTAATGACGTCAATGGTGACCCGGTTTCATCCAATCACGGTTCGATGGCAGGAGGTTCGCGGAATCGCGCGGCTTGCAGCGAAAAAAAAGGAGAAAAGATGGCGACCGATAGAGTTCTTAGCGAAGATGTTGAGTTTTTGAGCCCGAGTTTTAGATAGAAATTTCGATTGAATGTAGACGAAAATTGTTGTAAATGCAGCGTTAGACGTCAAAGAGTTGAGCGATAGGCGTTTTAAGTAGAAAAGTTGTAGAATTCGGACAGATTGATGTTGATTTGTTTGAGATACTGCTACTGTAGCATGTGAGTGATTTTCTGAAGTTGAATTAAACTACTTCTTGTGTTCATAGTGGCTTTTCATCGATAAAAATAATTATCGGAAGTGACACTGAACACATACCAGCGCTGTCAAGTTCCTACAACCTGGAATAGCGATTTTGATATATTAGCGGTTTCCGTAGAAATTGTCATTTTGCCAAGAACTGCTTAATAACTGTCACCAATTAGTCTGGAAGTGAACAGAAAGTAATTAGAACTATTCTAGAACTGCTACGGAGGAAATACAGTCGCTAAATAACTTTCAAGGATCTTCTACAGACACCCCGTTGAGTATCGCCCCGTGTTCGTCCTAACACAATAAGCGATCTAACTGATAGCTGTGAGACAGAAACGGTTGAGATAACCTAACTGAATAATTTTAGTCTATTCCGTCTATCGCATACAAGGGAATTACTTGTACATGTAATAAGAAACAGGACTAGACAGACAGGACTGTTTACAGCGAGTCTACTGGCTTGTGGACGGCTAGAGCCTTCTCCTCGACTTCTTTCACATTAATTCGAAGAAAATCGACGAGCGCCAAAATCGACGAAATTCGAAGAAATTCGACGAGCACGAAAGTCGAAGAAATTCGAAGAAAGTCGAAGAGCACGAAAGTCGACGAAAATCGAAGAGCACTTAAATCGAAGAAATTCGACGAACACGGAAGTCGAAGAAATTCGAAGAAAATCGACGAGCACCAAAGTCGACGAAAATCGACGAAATTCGAAGAAACTCGACGAAGTATTTCCGTCAGTTTATAACTACTATAACGTAGTGCAACTTTACCAATAACGTCTGACGCGTCCTGCAACGATTACAACTCCGTGCTACGACGATTTCAGACTACGACTACATCATGGGTCAGCTTCTGAGCCTGATGGTACTTGGGGACATTGTAGCAGCTGATGCTAATGCTGGCAGCGAACGACAACAACAGATGGAACAGAGCGCAGCAGGGAACAGTTCATCACGTACTCAGTACCGCACAGCTCACGACGACGAAGGGGATGATTGGGAGACGGACAGTGATAGACATGGCGTTCAATATACCGGGTCTACGGATCCGGGACTTGTGACCCTGAGATGGAGCTGCAACGACGGAGCTATTACTCCCACCGAGCGCCGCCAAGAAGATAACTTCGACGAGGACGGTGCCGGGCAACGTAGTGAGGAACTTCTTCACTATGATCCGCCTTCGCTGAGGTCTTGGTCGTATCCCGTGCATACACACAGGATTGGACTCGACGGAAGTGAGCGTCCGGTCGTTGGCAGCAGTGGATTAAAGGATCTGGGGGCAAGCGGCAGAGAAGACGAACACCTCCAACTGATGCGGATCATGGACATTCCAGACAGAGATTCAAGACTACAATCTCTGCGGCGCTATTTGGCCGACGCTGAAGTCGAGGTGGAACGAAGAATTAGAAGAGACGAAGAGCCGCCTGACCCCCGGCTCGCCACACTATGTTTTCCTGATTTATGTAACTTGTGTACTTACTTCGCCCTCGGGAGCGGTTATGAAGTATTGTGATGAGTATGTCTGTCTGTCTATCTGTCTGTTTGTCCGACAGGATATCTCCAGAACCACACGAGCGATCTTTACAAAATTTTTTGTGCATGTTGCCTATGTCCATGGCTCGATCCTCCTCTGGCACGTTGATGATAGGGGGTGATGGGAGTGCACAGCGCGGGCAAAGCGTAATCTATGATTGCCTTGTTTATTACTGTTTCCGTTGCATGTCAGTTCCAGGTTGTGTACTAGTACTTGATAATAACCATGGCAGAAACTGTGAAAGGAGGGCAAGTAAGCAGTCATTCAATGATATCAGCCCCGAGGCCAAGGCTGCAACTACCAAGACCAAGGCCAGATCTTGCGAGATCAGGAATTGCAAAGGCCAGTGCCATGGATTGAAGATCAAACTACAAACATGAAGTCATCAGGCAGAGAAATACTCCAACTATTACATTTTGTTACATTTCGCGTGAGTCGTAGATGACGCGAAATGTATTGTGTACATGCGCGTCTGTGTGTCTGTCTGTCTGTCTGTCTGTCTGTGGTCGCATGCCCACACTGTTGCACGGACCCGGATGTAAACTTTCGGGAGTGGTAGGGAATGCCCCCTAGTTGTGCACTATTGGGCGGATTTGCAATCGGTGTATAGGTTGCATTGCTATGACAACATAAAGCGAACGCGAAATGTTAGCGAGTAACATACTTGTACTTGCTCTATGCCTAGTTAAAATTTGTGAAAATAGATGAATTTTTGCGGTTCATATACACCTGTCTGCTCAATGGCCTCAGAAGGGAGATGAGCAACCCACATGTGCTGCTGTAGGAGTATGACAGCCTTTACCTTTACACTGCTGGTGCACTAGGCCAAAGACTGGCTGACAAGCTGTTGGATCAGAGATGGGAAGATAGTACGTAGTTCCTGTACGTGTTGGCTATTGGCGTTTGCACGTCAATAACATTGGTGATATTCCCTATACGCTGTCCATGATGGTCTGAGCCAAAATGTGCACTATGAAGTCTGAAAACTGTCATTCCTATGTAATTTTCACTATATAAAGGAGAACATAGATTAAGCATTAGGACGATTCTTTACAGATGTATCCCCAGATAACATATTGGGGACATGTTATTCCCCGGTTGACGCCTGTGCTTTCGGTTGTTGATGTGTGCTGTGTGAATTTTTGCTGCTGAAAGGCTGCACCGTGATTTGAACCTCGTTAAGCAGAAGAGACCGGTCGATATATACGCGTACTTCACGGACAGCTCCGGGTCGCACAACTTCTCGGAAAACCTCCCGGCAACTGTCAGACTGAACAAGTAAGGAACACAAATATACAGAGGCGTATTTATGGGGCCATCGTGCGTTCTGTCGTGTAGCACGGTGTGCAGTGGGAGGAGTATTGGACTAGTAATCTCGAGGTTTCTGGTTCAGTCCTTGGCCGTCCCACTGTCACGCAGCGACCCTAGGCATATACACCGTGAGGCAGAAAGAAAGGAACCAATTTTCTTTTGTGTGCATCTTTTTTAATACTTGACAGAAACTTGTGAATTTTTTCACATACATTAACGGAAGTATAAGCCACAATTCCGTGTATTCAATTTTGCCATGCATTAAGAATTAAGCATAATAATGAAATTGAAACTATAAACACTAGCCGGTAATCATCAATTTCATTAATTGACTGGTAAACATAAAATGTTTATGTCACTGTCATTATTTCATTATTACGCAAAATTCTTAGCGCATGCCAAATTTAAATACATGGAATTGTAGCGTATACTTTCCTTGATGTATGAGAAAAAACTCACCAGTTTCTGTTAAGTATTAAACAAGATGCATGCATAAGAAAATTGGTTCCTTTTTTCTGCCTCACGGTGCAGTTTACACATGCGCCTCTGTTCACCAGGCAGCATAAACTAGTACCGGCCCAGGGCGGTGACGCTCCGAAGCTGGGAAGGTAACCGCGGGCCTGGTAGAAAGTAATGGCAGCCTACTGCTGGGTTTTTTGACTAATGTCACCTGTGGGCTGTCTAACTAATAAACCAAAGATCAGATTGGCTCAGCTGCTACCTTCTTTGGGGAATGTGGAAGTACCTTTACCATTTTTTATGCCGCATCACAGTACTATGTACAATTGTACATTACATAGATGCAGCCTATTGTTACCGACCGCATAGCTTGGTCTCTCGGTCTGTCTGTCACATTAGTGAGCCCTCTAAAAATAGCTGAATCCATCGAGATGCCGTTTGGTTATTGGTTCAATGTGCCCAAGGAATCATAATTAGATGGGGTCCAGATCCTCCCATGAGAAGGGGCAATTTTGGGGGAAAGGGTCGCCCATTGTAAAGCATAGGGACTTCCTGCCGTGAGCTGTGCAAAAACAGCTTAACCGATCGACTTGCCATTTTGGTTGTGGGCTTGGGTGGGCCAAAGGAAGCACAAGTTCAATCATAATTGCCGGGTGGCGCCAATGTGCCCAACAAAACTCTGCCATGATCTGTGCAAAAATGGTTGAGCCGAACGATTTGCTGTTTGGGTTGTAGACTCTGGTGGGCCAAAGGAAGCACAAGTTCAATTGTATTCGCCAGGTGGCGCCAATGTGCCCTCATTGGAGGGCACATTGGCCCAACCTGGCGAATACGACTGAACTGTCTGTCTGCTGCGGCACTGCTGTTGGTTGGGTTATTTGACCCATAAAAACCTGTCCCCAATATAAACTATAATGTGTTTAGTGGGACATTAAACCCTGCTCAATCAATCAATCAATCATGACTTTAGACCATAGCATACGTAAATATTCTGAACATGAGGCAAGTTATAATATTTGTAAATATTCATTGGTTGGCCGTAATAAACAAATATTCTGTTGTTTACATGCATTCAGTAAACTTAAACGATAATTGGTTTTGTACAATTACTTCGGCTTTGTTGTTCCGGAAAATAAATGGTGAAGAATAGCAAATATTCAAGCCAGTTTTAATATTCGTAAACATTCGTGAATATTTCACAGCTTTAATACTTGTAATATGCGCATGCTCGGTCTATGCTTTATGCCATCTGTGCAACTCCAGATTCCGATATCTGATCCATCAAAAAAATTAGCGTACATGCAATGGTGACGATGATTAATGTATGTTATGCTGTGTTCTGTTGGGCTCGTGAATTGGTGCTTACTGTAAACACAACATGTACGAATTATGTGCCTCCAGTAATCACGAGATAAAGATGACGGCAGCCACATGCAGAATTTCGCAGACAGCGCAAATGGAATAAACGTTTTTATCAGATTAAAAGTAATATCTGTTTCATTTTTCTAGCACAAAATATGTAAAGACAGGATTCGTAAACATAAATGAATAATGCACATAAAAAGAAAATACAATCAACTTGTTAACCACACCCACTCTCCCTTCTGCCGTCATTCACGAGAATACAACATAATGGGACAGTTTTCGTGAAGTCGTAAACAGGACAAGTTTATTTCTGGTAAACATGAGTTCACGAGCCCAATAGAACGCGGCAGTACTTATTGTGCTGTTGCTGGCTGTATGTGTATGTGCAGTAGCATATTGCGCGCCTACTTGGAGCAATGGCTCCGCCTGGTGCTGCACTGGGACCCCAACAGACGTGGTGGTCCGCAGGACGCCAGCACCGGACGACTTCAGTGCTTCAAGCTTCTTGAACAGATCGTCACAGTTAAGGTCAGTTACGGACTCGTGTGTGTCCTCTCCGTCTTTTTAGGCCGCGTCACAGTACTGTGTACCAGTGAAGTAAAGTAACACGGATATAGCAGTTCGCTAACAAAGTCGCCACACCGCTGAAGGAACTCGCGTGCCATATCGGATCACACAGTGTTACCTGCCACCCGGCAGAGGTGACATTTCAGCCTTTACCCCCAGCCAAAGCTGGTACTCTATTTAGTGACCTAGGAGGGATGCAAGGCTGAGTTGACCTAGTTGGCTGGTCACATACCGTGATGTTATACCCACCCAAAGACGGTCACCCATCCCAGTACTAACCGGGCCCGCCGTAGGGTAACTTTACCCTCATGCGACGAACGACGCTAACCACTACACCACACCACCAGTCACTACACTGTTATGTGGCCTGTTGTTACAGATGCAGTATCATAGCGTGGTCTTTCGGTCTGTCACGATCATGAGCTGTGCACAAACCGCTGAACCGATCGATATGCCGTTTGGGTTGTGGACTTGCCTATATTTTGATTGATTGATTGATTGAGTAGGGTTTAACGTCCCACTAAACACATTATAGGTCATATCGGGGACGGGTTTTTACGGGTCAAATGACCCAACCAACCGTGTCAAAGCACTGAAGGAAGTAGTAGTTCTAAGGATAGGCTTCAATCCCACCAGGTCCACCTCACCGTCTCACAATCCTACACATGCATGCAATACATACCGGTATACATAAATGAATCTAAGCACAGTGAAATGGGCCCAGTGAGACAAAACCCAATCCAGAAACCTGTTAGGTCTGTTCATATGTGTGTGCATCGCACTGTGCACAATTGTTGCGCACAGTATTGCACAGAACAGACCTGATAGTTTTCCGCCTTACCCTCCAGACAATCACCATTGCTCCGATGATGTCTATTTGAGGGAAGGCAGGTGCTGTTGATGGTTTCCGCTGCAACATTGTCAAATAATTTATGCATGTAGTTCAGCCTGAAAGTGGTTGAATTATCCCCCACATTTACAAGTGTGGATCATTCCGCCCTATCCCTTCTACTCCGACGCCTGTGCTGTCACGGTGAAAGAATTTTGACGATCAGTTCGCATTTGTCGAAGTTGTCAGCAAGAGTATAGTGGCACCTTGTGGCTCATAGGGCCAATGGCCCAGTTTTTTGCATCATCCTGTAGATTGGTCATTCCACTGTGATCCAGCCTGGAGTGACTTGGAAAAGAATGCTGATTAATGAGTGGGACAGTAATTGCTTTAAGGTCTTTGACACTGTTGTCGCCCATCAGGAAGAGCATCTGGCCTGTAAAAAAATTGAGTGATGAGGTGCTGGCGTGGCTATTTGCCTACAGTGAGGTGCGAATGATTTGCATATGGTCCAGCTGATGCCACTGTCACCCCCATCATCTCTTGCTTCATTAAAATCCAGATTGGTTTAACCTTTCTGGTGTTGGTTTACCCAGGTTGTCCTGGAAAAGAGGCCATTAACCAATGTCTGTCTGAGTGGGATTGTGGTGGTAGTAGTAGTAGTAGTAGAAGCGTGTGACAAACATATTTTGTGACTGTGTCACTGCATAGATGCTATTGCTGAACGTTAGTACAGCAATAATTGCCAGCATATTTTGCTGCAGTCCTACCCAATGTTATCAAATTTATTGCCAAGTTAAGAGTATTGCCTTGATACATGCACTTGTTTCAGAGGAACTGTAAATTCTGTAGTGGGATCTTTCTGAGGTGTACTGCATATAAAGTAAATGGTTTTCTACTAGTTTTTGGTCTACTCAGTAAAGCTGTTTTGCCGTTTGTGTACCCGGTGCAAATTTGTTGTGGTTTTCAGTTCGTTCGGTTCTTCAGTCTTGCAGCTAATGAGACGTCGGTGTATCCCGTTCACTGCAGCTCCGGTGCATTGGGTCCGTCGATGACCGTGCGAGACATGATAAAGATGATGGAGAAAGAAAAGCGTACGGTCTTGCCAGTGGACAGTGTGGACGTAGTGACCACAGCCGGACACATTGTGGAGCCCAACGAACCAGTTGCCAACTACGCCCAGTCGTGTGTACGTGTTGCTTTTATTAGTATTAGCCGCACCACTGTTGACGGCATGAACCGTTTTGACGGCCATTTGTATGCCTGTTTGTCAGGACAACTCGAAAAGTGATGGGTGGATTTTCATGAAATTCAGGAAATAGGTGGATGATGGACCGGAGAACAGTTGGTTAAATTTTGGAAAGTTAGGGTTAGGTTGGGGTTCACGAATAGGTTAGGGCTAGCGCACCAGCAGCTGCATGGCACAGTTGAGGTGTGCACCCTAGTGAGGGTCTTCTTTTTCGTTTGGTTTGTAATAGTAAGCAGTCGTCTGTACAAGATTCCTCCCGTGCTTTGCCACTGTTGGTTGGGTGACAGGAAGGGCATCGGGCCCAGCAAAAGTCTGCTCCACTATCTCCCAAGGTTCTGTATTGGAATGGGTGGAGAAGAAAACCGAGGGGAACTGGCTGATGCTTGTTCACCTGGAAAGCATAGCTGATGGTGCAAGCTGTGTTAATAACAGAATTATTTACAACGTATATTGTAATTTTTTGTGACATGCATTGCCGATAAATGATGCAGTTTTTCGTCCTGAGGAAAAGCACTTTGAGAAATTTTGCAGAAATAACCGCCGCCACCACAACCGTCTTATGGCCCTTTTTCCGGGACCACCCGGGTGAGCCGGTGCCAGAAGAGAACTTCTGGACTTTATGGTGCAAGGAAAGATTAACAGAGGCAGACAAACCGACCATCCGGATGGGCGCCACTCCATCCGGACTAACCAGTGCCCACCTCCACCATCCCGCATATTTTTTACAGGCTGGATGCCCTTCCTGCCACCCAACTAACAGTGTCAAAGCACCGAAGGCAACTAGCGCATTCAGATTGGGGAGAAGACGCTAGAGTTCTACTCAATGGTGTTACCTGCAGCGTCTCTGTACCGTAAAATTTTGCAGAAACAAGTAGTTATTATCTCGCTGGTGTGCAGTCACCATTACATTCATTGTGTCTCAAAGTATCCCCTTTTATTTTTTGAATAACTGTGTGAAAAATTAACCGATTTCAAT
>Ga0209259_1000179_pt1 | contig 17378 bp, 19 predicted proteins | sample WorMetGr2BELIZE1_FD_187417 | JGI IMG/M metagenome (GOLD analysis project Ga0209259, IMG submission 187417) | Marine gutless worms symbiont microbial communities from Max Planck institute for Marine Microbiology, Germany - Inanidrilus... ...
CGGCCCAGTCTTGGAAGCGGCCGCCGCGTGAGTGGATCGAGGCGAAGACACAGTTCGCCATCATCTTCGGCGAACGCTTCGTCAATGTGTGATAACTCGGCCCAGGCACAAACTATCTGACAGTCTTGGAATTGGGGTGATCGGCGGCGCCATGTTCTTGGAACGCTTTCAGCGACCCCTCGATCTCCATTACGCGGACCTCTCCAAAACCGACTTATCGTTCAGTGATCTTCGGGACGCTAATCTGCAGCACGCCAACTTAAAAGACGCCGACCTATCCTTCAGTGATCTTCGGGACGCTAATTTGCGGCGAGCCAACTTGAAAGGCTCCGAGCAAATCGGGACCAACCTCAGCGGGGTCGCCCTCAACGGTGCCGACGTTAGTGGGGCCGAACTCTCAGGAGCCAACCTCAACGGGGCCGACCTCAGCGGGGCCAACCTACAAATGGCCAACCTCAGCGGCGCAAATCTCAGCCGGGCCGGCCTCTCCGGTGCCAACCTTGCCGGGGCCAACCTCAGCGGGGCCAGCCTCATAGCGGCTGACGTAAGACTGGGCCGCCTCCTCTTCAACAAACAACTCAGACAAGCGACTGATCTCCCGCAAGAGCTACTCGATCCGGCATGCGGTGACATAGCCACAGTGTTGCCCGCAGGACTCACGATCAATAATTGCTTGCGGGAGTAACGCGGCGAAAAAGTGGGTGATGCGGCGACACTGTTCAGCGCTCGCCCGCCTCTCCCGCGCCCGTCTCCACCGCCGCCAGTTCCCGGCGCAGGTCCCTCAAACGTTCGCGCAACCGGCGGCTGTCCCCGGTGTTGATATCTCGGGTCCGGCGCAGCTCGGCGAGTTTTCGCTCGCTTACCGGGTCCCGTCCGCCCAACCGTTCCAGCTGATCGCTGATACGCCGCCCGGCGTGCTCAAGTTCGGCTTCCGCCGCCATGAATTCCCGTTCCTGGGTTTCGGCCCGTTCGATGGCCGCGCGGAGCTTCGCGATTTCGTCTTCGTCTTCGTTCCCGTTCATTCGGCGGCCCGCTTGACCGGTTCCGGCTGGGCCTCATCGGCGGCCGGCTTGCGCACCATGACGGCGAGGAGCGGCGGGATGATGGCCAACGTGAGGACGGCCGACAGGGTGAGCCCGCCGATGACGACGGAACCGAGACCCCGATAGAGTTCGGAGCCGGCGCCGGGAAAGACGATCAGCGGTAATAAGCCGAAGATGCTGGTCAGGGTCGACATGAAGATCGGGCGCATGCGGTTCTTGGTCGCTTCCATGATGGCATCGGCCGGCATCATATGGTCGTGGCGCAGGTGCTGCAGGGTCTGGTCGACCAAGAGGATGGCGTTGTTGACGACGATGCCGATGAGGATGACGAAGCCGAGCATGGTCAGCATGTCGAGGGGCTGTTCGGCGTAGGTGTTGAGGAGCGCCAGGCCGCCGATGCCGCCGGCCGTCGCCAGCGGTACCGAGAACATGATGATCAGCGGATAGAGCAGGCTTTCGAAGAGCACCGCCATCAGCAGATAGACGATGACGACGGCGACCAATAGATTGAGCTTCAAAGCGTTCCAGGTCTTGGTCAGGTCGTCCGCCGCGCCCGAAAGGCGCATCTTGATGCCTTCCGGGAAACCTTCCGCGTCGATGGTGCCGATGACCTCCTTGCGGATGATGTCGATGGCCTCCTCGAGGGGTAGTTTCCTGGCCGGGCGGATCTGTAGCGTCACCGTACGGGCCCGCTCCAGGTGGCGGATTTCCGGCGGTCCCGTCGTGACCTCGATGGCGGCCAGAGAACTGGCCGGCACGATGGTGCCCTCGCCGGTGACGATGGGCAGGTTTTCGATGCCCTGGGTGCGGTCGACGGCGCGCTCCGGACCCTTGAGGGTCAGGTCCATGCGTTTGGAGCCGACGTTGATCTCGACCACCCGCATGCCGTCGTTGAAGACGTCGATGGTCTGGCCGAAGTCACGGGCCGTCATGTTGGCCGCGGCCAGGCGCTGCAAATCGGGAATGACACGAACTTCGGGCGCGGCGATCTCGAGACCGGGTCGCGGCCGGACCTGGGTGCCGTCGCGGCGCGGCAGGGCCTTACGCGTCAAGCGGTCGGCGCGCCGGGCCAACTCGAGGATTTCCTCCAGGCTTTCACCGGAGATATCGAGGTTGATGACCCGCGCCCCGCCGATATGGCGGCCGAAGATCGACGATTGGGAGACGATGCCGCGCATGCCCGGTTCCGTGAAGATGGCCCGTTTCACGATGGGAACCAGTTCACCGGCCCGGGTGATCTCCTCGCTGCTGGCGCCGATCAGGGTGAAGTTGCGAAAGGCCAGGAAGAAGAAATCGGCGATTTTCGGCGGCTCACCGGCTTTGGCCGGCTCCGGGTTTTCCCGAGTCCAAAGGGGTTTGAGCGCCTCTTCGATACGCTCCGCAACGCCATAGGTGGTGTCCAGGTTGAAGCCGGGCGGCGGTTGGATGCGGCCGAGGACGAAATTGCGGTTGCCGTCCGGCAGGTAGTCGAGTTTCGGCAGCAGGGAAAACGTGGAGACGACGGTCGTCCCGCAGACCAGGAGGACGACGGCGAGGGCCAGGGCGCGGCGATGGATGATGAAATTGATGAGGCTGAGCGCGCCGCGGGCGAAGGCACCGGCAAGCGGGTCGATGAGCGGTAGGCGGAGCCGGCCGCTCTCCTCGATCGAGTTCGTTGCCGTCGAGCCGGGTCACGGCGAAGCGAGCGATCGGTACATCATCCGACGTCGAGGTCCGAATGTTGGGTTCGCTGGCCTCGTCGGGCAGATCGGAAACGCCGTTCAGCCGGTTCGAAACCAGCATGAAAGCGCGGTCCATGTTCTGGTCGACCTTGAATTCGAGGACGATGCGCGAGCGGCCGAGCTGCGACTGGCTGGATATGAGTTCCAGGCCTTCGATGCCGGTCAGTTCCTGCTCGATGCGGTTGGTGATTTCGCGTTCGACCTCGGCCGGCGCGACCCCACGCCACCAGGTGTAGATCACCAGGACCGGCCGGCGTACGTCGGGCGTCAGCTGGATCGGGATCGTCTGCATGGCGACGAGCCCCAGCACGACGATCATCAGGACCGCCGCGACGATGGCCATCGGCCGCTTGATGGCGAGTGATATTAGGTCCATTGCGCCTTCGCACTTGACCAAACGGTAAGCCGGACGTCTCCGGATTCACCCGGTCATTGTGCCTGGAAAGGCTGGATTACCGCAAGCGGGGCAATCGGCATGAGTTGTAGCCGCCGGTCCTCGGTGGTCAGGCGGCGGCGAACCTGCGACCGATCGATACGGCGCCGGTGTTATTGGCCTCCGCCGCTATCATGATCTTGCGGAGCCGAAGGGAAGCGGACCGCAATCCGCCATTTCTTTGCTGGATCCGATCCAAGGTGCGCTGATAGTCATCGACCGTTTCCGAGAGCTCGTCGATGGCCCGTTTCAGATTGCGGCTCGCCTCTCTGTACTGGTCGACCGCCTTCGCCTGACCGGCGAGAGCATCGGACATCTTGGCGACGCTGCTTTTCGGTATTGGCCGGCGCGCCGGCGTCGTTCGTCGGGGGTCAGGGAATCCTCAAGGCGGATCAAGGTCATTATTGGCTCCATTGGTGTCGTGATCTTGAATGGTCGTTGCCGGGGCCGACGAGTGGGGATCCGCTTATCAACCGTTGGCGACGAGACTGTACCTTCTGTCCGTCAACGGTCTATGAACACCATATTAACGGTCATAGAATCGCGATCAAATGGGGCGATGAGCCGTTAGGTTTCTGTCACGAAAAGGCCATTAGGACCGGTGGGGGAGTCGTTGACTGGTAATCGAGGCTGTGAGACCCTGTAAGGTAACGGGGCTTCAGGGGTCCCGCTCACGACCGGCACGGGCTCCCGCGAAACTCCGAATTTGAGGAGAGTGCCATGCGAACAGCTATAAATTCCGTGTCCGCTTCCGTTGTGGCCGCGACCATGCTTGTCGCCGGAAATGCGCTGGCCGCACCCCAGATCCTAGGGCTGACGGCGCAATCGAAACCGGTTGACCTGCAGTGCCGCGACGGGGTCTGCACGACCGAACTGGCGTCCTTCTGCCTCCAGAAACGCCGCGATGATCCGGAACCCGGCACCGCTTACACCATTCACGGCGACGGGCAGATAGACCTGCACGTGAAGAGGACGGATGGGCGCCAATTGGTCCTGCCGGCAAAAGGACGCGTGAAGTTGACGGCGCGCCGCAGCTTCACGGCTGTGTCGTTGAGCGTTGCCGAGGCCGACCTCAAGACGATCGGTGCGGAGGCGGTGACGGTCAGCGTCGGAGAAGGCGTATCGCTGGTGCCCGTGCCGGTGGTCGGCGACCAGGACCCGATCACCGAGGAAGAACTCGCCTACGTTACGAGCACCTTGCGTGCCAAGGCGGATGCCTGGCTCGGCGGTAACCAATCGAAACCGGTGGCGGTGGGAATCGTCAACCGCTTGATCAATGCCACCCCGCTTCCAGGCGAACGGATGGCCCACAACGACCGCCGCGATCTTTGGAAGACGGTGGTCGGTGACGTCGCACCGTCGGTCGATGCCGCTGGTCGTCAGCGCGCCGCCGACATGTACGAAGCTTGCCTATTCCGAGTCGAGGTCGGCCGCTACCCCAGTCTGCGCAGCTGCCTCGAGGTCAAACAGGACTCGCTGCTGCTCGACATGAATACGCGGTATTGGAAGTCGAACGCCTTCGAAAGCTGATACGGCTCACCCACTTTTCGACTGGCGTTGGCGGATTTCCTCGGGCCATCGGCTCTTGATGAATGACAGCACGGCCCAGATGTCGGCGTCGGAGAGAACGCCCTCGAATCCCGGCATGCCGCTCGTGACGCCTTCGGGCATCAGGGCTTGGCCGCCCTGTTTGGTGTAATCGAACAGCACTTTGTCGTCGTGGTGCCAGGTGTGGCCGCTGGCGTCATGGGGCGGCGCCGGCAGGGTTCCGTCCGGTTTGCGGACCCGCCAGTTGGGCTGGCCCTCGAGCTTGGGCCCGTGGCAGGCAGCGCAATGGAGCGAATAGAGTTCATGGCCGCGTGTGACCAGTTTGGCGTTCATGGGGTCGGCGCCGTGCACCCCCAACCGGGCCCGCACCAGGCCCTTGATTGACGCGCCGATACTGGCGAAGACGGACCTGTCTCCGGCGACCGATGGGTCGGTGGCCTTACGGATGGCATTGCCGGCGCCGATCGCCATCAGGCAGATGACGACAAACGCAATGATGAATAACGGGCGTCTTTGCACGGTGTCACTCCGGTACGCTGAACGGAGTTTAAGGCCACCAGTGACGGTCAGGTCAATGGCCGAGTTGGCCGAGACGGGGGAGATGAATTACTTGCTCTTCTTGCCGCGGAGCTTGCCGATCCCGAAAAAGATCAACCAAATGGGGACGACGACGACAGCGCCCAGAAGCACGTACTTGACGCCCCACTCGATAACGTCGGCGACGACGCCGAAGATGGCCTGAACCGTGTCGCCGAAATCGGCCATCAGTTCCTGCGGATTGACGTCGAAAAAGGCCAGCAGGAGGCCGACGAAAAAGGAGCCGATGACGATCTTGATGATCGTGTCGCGCACGTTCTTCGGCATAGGGGTCTCCGTTACGTCTCCACGTGATATCCAGGCGCGACCCTACACGATGGCGGCGCCGGAGGAAAAGCGGGTCGTTCGCGCCATCGCCATCATTTCGGCCACAGCACCATTTGTGTGCAGCGGAACAGCGCGATTGTGCGGCCGCTGTCGGCGCTCTTTACGGTCGCGTCCCAGACCTGGGTCGTGCGCCCGGCGTGTTGGGCGACAGCCTCGCATAGGACTTCGCCCTCCGTCGCGGTGCCGAGAAAGTTGCTTTTGAGTTCGATGGTCGTGAAGGTCTCGGCCCCGTCCGGTAGATGAGCGAGTGTGGCGAATCCGCAGGCCGAATCGGCCAAGGCGACGACCGATGCCGCGTGCAGGAAGTCGTTGGGCGCCAAGTGATCGGGGCGGATCGTCATCCGGGCCTGGAGCCGGCCCGCCGAAACCTCCGTGATCTCGACCCCCATGAGGCCGATGAGCGACCCCCATGAGGCCGATGAGCGACCCCTCGGCCAATTCGTTGAAGGCTTCGGGGGTATGCGGGTTTTTCGTGTTGATCCTGGCGCTCATCGTTTTTCCTTGCGAGGGCAGCGGCACCGATCGTCAGTCACCGGGAGAGTATTGTCAATTCGGTGGAAACGCCTCTACAGGCGCCGGGTTCGATGCTAAACTCGCGACATGGTACAGAACGTATCCCCTCCCGGCGAAATCGCCGCCACCCTGGGCGCCAAGGCATCTCCCGCGAAACCGCGCGCGGATTCCGCAGACGGGAATGACCGCACCATCCGCGACACACTCGAGATCAGCGAAGAGGGACAGAAGATCATCAATCTCGCCCGGGCCGGTGAGTTGGCGGGCGAACTCCCGGATGCGACGACCGACCGCGCCGCTTTCGATGCGGCTCTCGAATCGGCGCTTAAAGATGTCGAACGCATCGGCTTGTTGTTCGGGTCGGTACTCACCCAACTGAGCGGCAAGACGGCGTTCCTGCCGACGGGTGATAGCGCCGACGCGGAAGGGGCCGAAAGTTCGAGTCAGCCTCCCTACGACCAGGAACTGGCGGCGGCCCTGGAGAGAAATTTGGCCGAAGTGCGCCGTCTGTCGGATCAGGTGGATACGGTGCTGGCACGCTTCCGCGGTAGCGGAGAGGGTTGATCGAGTGTCCGGCGGACCCAGGCCCGTCAAATGATGGCGAACCCATGAAGAACCTGGCCTAGGAAAATGAGAAGGAAACCGAGCGCTGCGGCGAAGAGCGCTCGCAGGAACCGGGTCCGCTTGAGGTCGCGAAGCCCGCTCGTCTTCATCAGTTCGTAGGCGATCTCGCGCCGCCAGTCGCATTCACCGGCCGCCGCTAGATAGGCATCGACGTCGCCGGCACGGTCCGGTTCGACGTAGAGCATGTGACGCACCGAGCCGGCCGAACCCGCCAGTTTCGGCGCCACCTTGCGCGACGGGTAGAGGACCATGCCGAAAAAGATGATCGGCGTCATCACGAAAGCCCAGGCGACCAGGATGATCCAGGGCGCGAATGCGACCGGGTCGGGGTTCTCCGCACCGATGCCGCCGGCGATCCGGAGCGCAAATATGTAACCGACACCGACGATCTGCGCCTTGGTGTCGTAGGCCCGCACCGTGTCCTGCGCTTCCTTCAAGGCGGCGAGTAGGTGGGGGGTGTCGGAAGCCGGCGAAGTCATTGTCGTTTCTTCAGATACCCGTGACGCATTCATGCCGACTTCTTGCCTGCGGCGAGGTCGAGATAAGACGCCAGATACTGCCCGGTGAAGCTCTCCGCCACGCCGGCCACCGCTTCCGGCGTGCCTTCGGCGACGACGCGGCCGCCCTTGATGCCGCCCTCGGGCCCCAGGTCGATGATCCAGTCGGCGGTCTTGATGACTTCCAGGTTGTGCTCGATGACGACTACGGTGTTGCCGGTTTCCACGAGCGCCTGCAGCACCTCGAGGAGTTTGCGCACGTCCTCGAAATGCAGTCCCGTGGTCGGCTCATCGAGGATGTAGAGGGTCTTGCCGGTGGCCCGGCGGGAGAGCTCCTTGGCCAGCTTGACCCGCTGCGCCTCGCCGCCCGACAGCGTCGTCGCTTGCTGGCCCAGATGAATGTAGCCGAGGCCTACGCGCTTCAGGGTCTCCAGCTTGTCGCGGATCGACGGCACCGCCTTGAAGAACTCGGCCCCTTCCTCGACGGTCATATCCAGGACATCGGCGATGGACTTGTCGCGGAAGCGGATCTCCAGGGTTTCCCGGTTGTAGCGCTGGCCCTTGCAGACGTCGCATTGCACATAGACGTCAGGCAGGAAGTGCATTTCGATCTTGATCACACCGTCGCCCTGGCAGGCCTCGCAACGCCCGCCCTTGACGTTGAAGGAGAAACGGCCGGGTTTATAGCCCCGCGTCTTCGCTTCCGGCAGACCGGAGAACCAATCGCGGATGGGCGTGAAGGCGCCGGTATAGGTGGCCGGGTTGGACCGCGGCGTACGGCCGATGGGCGATTGGTCGATATCGACCACCTTGTCGATACGCTCGATGCCATCGATCTTGTCGTGATCGCCCGGGTGCAGCCGCGCACCGTGCAGGCGCCGGGCCAGGGCCTTGTAGAGGGTCTCCACGATCAGGCTCGATTTGCCGCCGCCGGAAACGCCGGTGATGCAGGTGAAGGTGCCGAGCGGGAACTTGACGTCGATGTTGAGGAGGTTGTTGGCCCGGGCACCCTTGACGGTCAGATGGTGGCCGCGCTTTTGGGGGCGACGCGTTTTCGGCACTTCGATCTGGCGGAACCTGGAAAGATACTGGCCGGTCAAACTCTCCGGCGAAGCCATGACGTCGGTCGGCGTGCCGTGGGCGACGACGCGCCCACCGTGGATGCCGGCGCCGGGGCCGATGTCGACCAAATGATCGGCGGTACGGATGGCGTCCTCGTCGTGCTCGACGACAACCACCGTATTGCCAAGGTCGCGCAGCCGCTTGAGGGTGCCCAGCAGGCGCTCGTTGTCGCGCTGATGCAGCCCGATGGAGGGCTCGTCAAGCACGTAGAGCACGCCGGTCAGGCCCGATCCGATCTGCGAGGCGAGCCGGATGCGCTGGCTTTCGCCGCCGGACAGCGTTCCGGACGAGCGGCTGAGCGTCAAATACTCGAGACCGACGTTCCTGAGGAAGCCGAGGCGTTCGTTGATCTCGCGCAGGATTCGCCGGGCAATTTCGCTTTGTTTCTCCGAGAACCCATCGTCGAGACCGGCGAACCAATCGTGGGCGGCGTCGATGGACATCTCGGTGACCTCCGAGATGTGCAATCCGGCGATCTTGACGGCGAGCGCCTCGTCCTTCAGGCGGTGGCCGGAGCATTTCGAACATTCCGTGACCGTCTGGTAACGGGACAGTTCGTCGCGTACCCAGCTCGAATCGGTCTCCCGCCAGCGCCTTTCCATGTTGGGGATGACGCCTTCGAAGGGTTTGGTGATGTCGTAGGCCCGGTTGCCGTCGTGGTAACGCATGGTCACCGCCTCGCGGCCGGAGCCGAACAACACGATTTCCCGGACCTTTTTCGGCAGTTTGTCCCAGCGCGCCGTCAGGTCGAAATCGAAATGTTGCGCCAGGCTCTCGAGGGTCTGGCCATAGTATTTGGACGTCGAGTTGGCCCAGGGCGAGATAGCGCCCTGACGCAGCGACAGGCTTTCGTCAGGTACCACAAGGTCCGGGTCGAAATACATCTCGGTACCGAGGCCGTCGCAGGCGGAGCAGGCCCCGAACGGATTGTTGAAGGAGAACAGCCGGGGCTCGATCTCGTCGATGGTGAATCCGGACACGGGGCAGGCGAACTTGGCGGAAAACACAGTACGGCCTTCGGGCACGTGATCCTTGATGCCGCTTTTCTTTTTCGGCTTGGTATCGATGGGCGCGTCGGCATCGTCCACATAGGCGATACCGTCGGCGAGGCCCAAGGCGGTCTCGAAGCTGTCGGCCAGGCGCTGTTCGATGCCTTCGCGGACCACGATACGGTCGACGACGACCTCGATATCGTGCTTGAACTTCTTGTCCAGCGCCGGCGCGTCTTCGATTTCATAGAGCTCGCCGTCGATGCGCACCCGCTGGAAACCGCGCTTGGCCAGGTCCTGCATCTCCTTTTTGTACTCACCCTTGCGGCCGCGGACGATGGGGGCCAGCAGGTAGGCTCTGGTGCCGTCCTCCATGGCTATGACGCGATCGACCATCTGGCTGACCGTCTGGCTTTCGATGGGCAGGCCCGTCGCCGGAGAATGCGGGACGCCGACGCGGGCGAACAACAACCGCATGTAGTCGTAGATTTCGGTGACCGTGCCCACGGTCGAGCGTGGGTTCCTTGATGTCGTCTTTTGTTCGATGGATATGGCCGGAGACAGGCCCTCTATGGCATCGACGTCCGGTTTCTGCATCAGTTCCAGGAACTGGCGTGCGTAGGCCGAGAGGCTCTCCACGTAACGGCGTTGACCCTCGGCGTAAATGGTGTCGAAGGCGAGCGACGATTTACCCGACCCGCTGAGTCCCGTGATCACGGTCAGGCTGCGCCTCGGTATCTCGACGTCGATGTTCTGCAAATTGTGCTCGCGGGCACCGCGAACGATGATGTTTTCGATGGCCAATCGACTCGCTCCGGGGAGGTTCTAGAACCATTCAGAAATATAGGGCTTCGCCACTCCGGTAAAGAAAAAGGGGTGAAATAGCCGCCGATAACCGCGCTATTTGAAATAACCCAGGGGAATAGTCGAGATTACATAAAATTTATGGTATACTTCCGCCAGTTTGAGGCGCCTCTCAATCCACGCAGCCGCGCGACGACACGGAGAAAGGAGGCGACGATGACAGAAGACGACAAAAAGACCTATCTATGGACGGCGGGTTTGACAGGGTTCATTATCCTTCTCGCCATCGGAGCGTTCGCATTAGGGCTGGTTCCCAGCGGCGCTTGATAGGCGCATCGTCTAAAAGAACTGGCGCCGCTGGGGCTTTCCAAGGCGGCGCCTTTTCTTTGATTGGGTTCGTTGCTCGCGGCGATGGTTATCGGATCGTCAGGCAGGCGCACTTGGCCAGTTGCGACACCTTCTGCGAAACGCTGCCCATTAGCAGGCCTTTCAAGGGGCCGAAACCGCGGGTGCCGATGACGATGAGATCGGTCTCGATCCGATCGGCCATTTTCAGGATTTGGTTGGCCGTGTCGCCTTCCGCGATGATCTCGCCCGGTTTTTCGACGCCGTGTTCGTGGGCGACCTGCTTGGCGTGGTCGACGACGCGTCCGGCAAGGGCTTCCATGACTTCATGACTGATTCTGGCATCCTCGCCGGCGGCGGCAAAGGCGACGAGACCACCGGGTATGTTCTTGGAGTCGGGCTTAGCGACTTTGGGTTCATGTATCAGGTGTTCGACTTCGGCCATGCGACGGAAGGCCGATGGCGGTTCTCCGTGCAGGACGACATGCCCGACGGTCAGATCGGCCCCGTATTTGACGGCGATGTCGGCGGCTGTGCGGACGGCTTGCGTGCCGTGCTCCGATCCATCGGTAACGACGAGTATCTTGGTGAACATCACGCCTTCCTCCCCGGCTGGTTCCAATTCCTTATACAACCATACCGCGCCAACGCGGCCTCCGGCAATGATAGAGGTCAATGTCGAAAAGTGTCATGATCGTTTTGACACGTCATCCGACGTGTGGGATCAGAGGCGCTTGCCATTTCGATTGCCAAAAGGGGGAAGGAGATTGCCGATGGGTGAAGACCTGGACAGGGAGTTCGACCGGGCCGACGTCATCCTGTCGGAAGCCTTGCAGCGCTTTCAGGCGGACGGCGTCAGTCAATATGTCTACGCCATGGCTCTGCTCGAAATCGGTGTCGTGGCGCTCGCCAAGTTGGATGAGACCGAGGAAGACATCGTCGACACCGTGCGCCGTTTGTATGCCAAGTCGACAGGCCAGGGGGCGCTACCGGAGGCATAGGCGTCTTTTCGATACAGCACGAAAAAGTTGTACTGGTGCAACGCCGGGCGCACGTGTAGAGTCGGCGGCGCTTTATCGGAAAAGGTGCTTCATGGCAGGTTCAGTCAACAAAGTCATTCTCGTCGGAAACCTCGGCCGCGACCCCGAGGTGCGCTATTCGCAGTCGGGCGGCAAGATCGTCAACATGTCGGTCGCGACATCGGAACAGTGGAAGGACCGCCAGACCGGCGAGCGCCGCGAGAAGACCGAGTGGCATCGCGTCGTCATTTTCGACGAACGCCTTGCCGACGTCGCCGAGCAGTACATCAAGAAAGGCTCAAAGGTCTATCTGGAAGGGACCCTGCAAACCCGCAAATGGACCGGAAACGACGGCCAGGAGCGCTACACGACGGAAGTCGTCTTACCGCGCTTCAACGGCGTGCTGACCATGCTCGACAGCCGCGGCGGCGGCGGTCCCGATTCCGGTGGCTATGGCGGTGGCGGCATGGACAGTGGCGGCGGCGGGTCCTCCGGCGGTGGCGGCGGCGGGTCCATGGGTGGCGACCTGGACGACGAGATCCCGTTCTAGGCGGCGACAAACCCTTTCCCCGTTCCGGATGGATTCGCGACCGGTCAAACGGTCGTGACATGCTGGCCGACGATTGTGCTCCGTTGTCCCGGTCGGGTGTGTTAATAAGGCGCCGATAGTTTTCGGGTGCACGTTCAATCCATGTCTGATGTCATGAATCCCGCGGCCGACGCCGACGCGACGGCCCGCCGCAACGTTTTCATTCTCGCGGCCTGCCTGGCGTTGTCGATGACGGGCGTAACGCTGATCATGAACATAAGCGCACTTGCCGGCAAAATGTTGGCGGACGATGAAAGCTGGGCGACGTTTCCCTTGTCCTTGCAGTTTGTCGGCGTAATGGTCGCGACCATTCCCGCGTCTTTGTTGATGGGGCGTATTGGACGGCGGGTTGGTTTCACCTTAGGTCAAATTATCGGAGTGCTGGGCGCCATACTCGCCGCGTTTGCGATCTATCTTGGTAGTTTCGAGTTGTTCGCCGCGGCGCACCTGATAATTGGGTTTCACAACGCATTTTGGCAGTACTACCGTTTTGCTGCCGCTGATACGGCTTCGGAATCCTATCGGACACGTGCAATCTCTTATGTCATGGCGGGTGGCGTCGTCGCGGCGATTGCAGGATCACAGTTGGCATCTTGGACGAGTGACCTCTTGTCGCCCTATTTGTTCGCGGGCGGTTACGTATGCATCGCTTGTCTGAATATCCTTACGATTTTCTTGTTGCAGGGTATCCGAATTCCAAATCCAATCAGTGTCGGAATTTCGGTTGCTGGACGTCCTCTAATAAGAATTCTCCGACAACCTACTGCGATCGTTGCGATCGTCTCCGCCATGCTCGGTTACGCCTCAATGTCGCTGGTTATGACGGCAACGCCTCTGGCCATGCAGTTTTGCGGTTTCGTGTTGGATGACTCGAAAACGGTAATTCAATGGCACGCTCTCGCCATGTTCGCGCCAAGCTTCTTTACCGGTCGATTAATTAAGCGCTTTGGTGTTCTCCATATCATCATCATTGGAGCTTTGCTTAACATCGGTTGCATGGCCATTAACCTGATGGGGATCGATTTCAACAACTTCCTGATCGGGTTGGTGTTACTGGGGCTTGGCTGGAACTTCATGTTTGTCGGCGGTACAACGCTCCTAACCGAGACCTACCGGCCTGAAGAGCAGCCTAAAGTGCAGGCAGCCAACGACTTTTTGATTTTTTCACTCGTCGCAGCGGCCAGCCTGTCATCCGGCGTCCTTCAGGACACCGTCGGCTGGGCCGCCGTCAACGCAGCCATCGCGCTGCCGGTGATGATCGCGTTTACGCTGACGGTATGGTTCAAGGTCGCCCAAGGCGGTCGGGCGGAGGCCAAATGAAGCCTACCTGCGTTCCGTTTTCGAACGGGCTCATAGAGTTGTGTGCGGCTGCGAAAAATGCTAGGTTTTCGGCCGAAAAACGGGACCGGATAACGGCCCCAAAACGAAAAACCAACTATCTGAAATTACTCGGTAAAATCTATTGACCCCTCCTGACGACACGCCCCCCGGCGAAGTGCCCGATTCCGACATAACACCGATCGCCATCGAAGACGAAATGCGCTCGTCTTACCTCGATTACGCGATGAGCGTAATCGTCAGTCGAGCGCTGCCTGACGTGCGCGACGGATTGAAGCCGGTGCACCGCCGTATTCTCTATTCTATGAAGGAAAACGGCTACGAGGCGGGCAAACCTTACCGCAAGTCGGCGCGCATCGTCGGTGACGTCATGGGTAAGTATCACCCGCATGGCGACCAGGCCATCTACGACGCCATGGTCCGCATGGCCCAGGATTTCTCCATGCGATTGCCGTTGATCGACGGTCAGGGCAACTTCGGCTCTATGGACGGCGACAAGGCCGCGGCCATGCGATACACGGAGGCGCGGCTGGCCCGCCCGGCCCATGCGCTTTTGGAGGATATCGACCGCGAAACCGTCGATTTCCGACCCAACTACGACGAATCGGCCCACGAGCCGGAGGTGCTGCCGGCCGGATTTCCCAATCTGTTGGTCAACGGCGCCGGCGGTATCGCCGTCGGCATGGCCACCAATATCCCGCCCCACAACTTAGGCGAGGTCGTCGATTGCTGTTGCGCCTACATCGACAATCCGGACGTTACCATCGACGAGATGATCGAGAACCACATCTCGGGCCCCGATTTCCCCACCGGCGGCGTCATCCTCGGCCGCCAGGGCATCCTCTCGGCCTTCCATACGGGACGCGGTTCGGTGGTCATGCGCGGCCTCACGTCGATCGAAGAGATTCGCAAGGACCGCTACGCCATCATCGTTCACGAGGTCCCGTATCAGGTCAACAAGGCACGCATGATCGAGGTCATGGCCGAAGCCGTGCGCGACAAGAAGATTGAGGGGATCTCGGACCTGCGCGACGAATCGGACCGCCATGGCGTGCGTGTCGTGGTCGAGCTCAAACGCGATGCGGAACATGAGGTGGTCCTCGCCCAGCTCTACAAGTTCACGCCCTTACAGACCAGTTTCGGCGTCAACATGCTGGCTTTGAACGGTGGCCGTCCGCAGTTGATGAACCTGAAGGACATCATCACCGCTTTCGTCAAGTTCCGCGAGGAAGTGATCCGCCGACGCACCGTCTACGAGCTCGGTAAGGCGCGCGAGAAGGCCCACGTGTTGGCCGGCCTTGCCGTGGCGGTGGCCAACATCGACGAGGTCATCGCCTTGATCCGTGCCGCCAAGGACCCGACGACGGCGCGTGAGCAGTTGATGGCCCGCGATTGGCCGGCGGCCGATGTGGCGCCGATGATCGCGCTTTTGGACGAACCGGGCCACGCTGTCGTCGACGGCAAGTACCGTCTTTCGGAAGCCCAGGCCCGGGCCATTCTCGAGCTGCGACTGCACCGCCTGACGGGCCTCGAGCGCGACAAGATCGGTGAGGACCTGCGCGAAATCGGCCAGCAGATCGAGGAGTATCTCTCGATACTGGGCTCGCGTGAAAAGCTCTATGGGCTCCTTCGCCAGGAACTGGTCGACGTGCGCGAGCAATTCGCGGACGAACGGCGCACGAAGCTCGAAGAGGACGAATTCGAACACGACATCGAGGACCTGATTCAGCGCGAGGACATGGTCGTCACGGTGACCAGCGGTGGGTACATCAAACGGGTCCCACTGTCCGCATACCGGGCACAACGGCGCGGCGGCAAGGGGCGCTCAGGTATGGCGACCCGCGAAGAAGACTTCGTCAACCAGGTATTCATCGTCAACACCCACACGCCGGTGCTGTTCTTTTCGTCGACCGGTATGGTCTACAAGCTCAAGTTCTATCGCCTGCCGGTCGGTACGCCCCAGGCCCGCGGCAAGGCCCTGATCAACCTGCTGCCCTTGGATCAAGGCGAAACGATTACGACGTTGATGCCCCTGCCCGAGGACGAGGATGCCTGGGCAGACCTGTTCGTTCTGTTCGCGACCGCTTCGGGCAACGTCCGGCGCAACCGGTTGTCGGACTTCACCAATGTCATGGCCAACGGCAAGATCGCCATGAAGCTGGCCGACGGTGACAAACTTGTGCGGGTCCGCACCTGTTCGGAGGACGACGACGTTCTGTTATCGGTGGCCGGCGGCAAGGTCATCCGTTTTCCTGTTACCGACGTTCGCGTCTTTTCCGGGCGTACGTCGACCGGTGTGTGCGGCATGCGGTTCGGCAAGGGCGACGAGGTCATTGCCATGTCGGTGGTCAAGCACGTGGTCGTCGATGTCGAGGAACGGGACGCCTACCTGCAAGCCGTCAATGCGCGCCGCCGTCTTGCCGGCAGTGATTACACGGACCGCGAGGAGGACCGGGCGCGGGACATCGAACTGGCCGCGCGCCTTGATGACAATCCGCGTTTCGTCGCCATGGCCGCCGATGAGGAGTTCGTACTGACATTGACCGAGGACGGGATGGGCAAGCGGACATCGGCCTACGAGTACCGAATTGCCGGACGCGGCGGTCAAGGCGTGACCGGTATTGATCTCGGTCGCGGGAAGGGAAAGACGTCACGTATTATCGCTGCCTTTACGGTCATTGACGCCGACCAGATCGTGTTGGTCAGCGACGGCGGCCAGATCATCCGCTGCCCGATCGACCAGATCAGTGTCGTCGGACGCACCAGCCGCGGTGTCACGGTCTTTGACACGGCTGAGGACGAACGTGTCGTATCCGTCAGCCGCTTGCGTGATGTCGACGATGACGACGATGGGAATGGCGATGTGCGCGATTACGAAGAAGGCGAGGCCGGAACAGAAGACTCGTCCGGTTCCGAGGGAGACGACGGTGTCGAGCCGCCATCGCAAGGAGAGCCGTCATGAGTGAACGTGTTGCAGTCTATCCGGGGACATTCGATCCCGTGACGTTCGGTCATATGGATATCATCTGGCGCGCCACACGGATCGTCGACCGGCTGGTTGTCGCCGTCGCGGTCAACCCCGGCAAGGATCCCTTGTTCACGGTCGATGAGCGGGTCGCCTTGATGGAAGAGGAGATCAAAGCCCACGACGGCGATTTCGCCGATCGGGTCCAGGTTCTGCCGTTCGACAGCCTGCTCATGGACTTTGTCACCGACATGGGGGCGGCGATCATCATCCGCGGTCTCCGCGCCGTTTCCGACTTTGAGTACGAATTCCAGATGGCGGCCATGAACGGGCGCCTCAACTCCAGTGTCGAGACGGTCTTCCTGACGGCCTCCGAAACCCACCAGTTCATCGCGTCGCGCTTCGTCAAGGAGATTGGGCGCCTCGGCGGCGATGTCGGGCATTTCGTTTCGGCCCGGGTCAAGGCGCGCCTCGTGGAGCAGCTTCGGAGTGGCGGCAACGGTTGAAAAATCAAGGCTTTTCAAACCGAGATCGTTGCCGGTTTTCCCCTATCAAACGACACCCAGAAAGGGATTGACCACCGGGGGAACGCTTCTTATGTTCCGCCTCGCAAACGTGAGCGCGCTTAGCTCAGATGGTAGAGCAACTGACTTTTAATCAGTAGGTCACAGGTTCGATCCCTGTAGCGCGTACCAATCAAACCCCTGAAAACAGGCCCCTGTTTTCAGGGGTTTTTTGCGTCAGCCGAATTTTCTGAGGTCCCTCCGCCCGCGCGTGAGTAACCGTCCGGCGAACGCGCCCTTTCTTATGATGCTTGTTCAGCGTAGGCCCATGGCAGGAGTTCGTCGATGCGGTTGATCTTGTGGTCGGCGATGCGGTCCAGGACCCAGGCGAGCCAAGCCTG